>LULG01000065.1_pt1 | contig 21082 bp, 15 predicted proteins | sample 728211 | NCBI WGS metagenome assembly LULG01 (sample SAMN03860295, study PRJNA289734) | marine metagenome | biome: seawater column; feature: ocean; material: water; isolation source: Red Sea water column Station 169 - depth 200m | place: Saudi Arabia: Red Sea | collected 2011-10-15 | depth 200 m | reverse complement strand
TGACAGGCTCGCCATGCTGCGCCCGATCAGATGTTGCGCGCCGACATCGCCGAGCGCCGCCACCGAAACATCGACCATATCCTGCGTGTAGCTTTGATGCGCCCACAGCCCGCGCGAGGCAAAGAAGCCCGAGACGACGCAGTCGAGTACCTCCAGCGGCGGTTCGGCGTCGAAGTCGAGCTGCATCGTCGACGACACGATGCCGAGCAGCTTGCGCAGGTCGAAGACGTTCCAGCTGTCCTGCCCGAAGATGCGGACATCGGCACCCCAGGCAGGATAAAGCTGGCGCGCGATCAGCTTGACCAATGTCGATTTGCCCGAACCGTTGGCGCCAAGGATCGCGGCGCTCTCGCCCGCCGGGATGGTCAGCGCGGGCAGATCGAGAATGCACGCATCGTCCGCCATGACGCGGACGTTCGACAGCGCGAGCAGGGGAGAATCGTCGACCATGCCGGCGCGTTGAGCATGACCGCGCGCGCGAGGGAAGTGGAAAGGTGGGCGGGGAGGCCGCTTTGAGGGCGGGGAGCCCCCACAAACGTTATTTTCAGTTCGATCTCATGCAATTCCGTGTTTGGCGACCTTGATTAGCAGGTCGGCACCTTCTTTGCGGTTCGCTGTTTCCGGCATCCCCTTGTTTATGAGATCGCCAAGCTTCTCTGCGAGAGGGGTGCATTTCTGAAAGCGATACAGGTTCGCTTCACCGTGCGCAGGTTCAATATCGGTGGACCGCCAACCCGCTCTCTCCATGTCGCTTTTCAGGCACTGCCAATGGACTTCGTATGCCTCAAACACGACGAAGTTGCTTTGCTGCATTCTTTGGCCCGAAATATGTTCAAATAGTGGTCTAGCAAGCCAGGCAACCCCGACTGCCAGCACTAGCGCCAATGCTACGACCAGTTCGATCCAGTCGAGTAACAGTTCCATCACATCGAGACCTCTTGCTAATTGGCTACCTGTATGCCGATTAGGGCCTAAGGATTTCCTACGTCCGCAATCGGTCCTTACCTGCCATCCATGCCGATCCGGCCCGACGACCCTCACCGACCGGAAAGCCGCCCCCTCCAATCTCCGCTTGCCGACTCCCCGCAACGCGCCTATATGCACGCTCACTCCTAGACATGGGTAGCCAGATAGGACGTCGGGGCCGCGGGCCGCGGCGGCCGTAAGCGCATGGCTTTTCCGGTCGCGATATTTGGGAATGAAGCTTGGTCGATTTCGACGTCCTCAATGCGATCATCGCACCCGAAGCCGAGGCGATGGGCCTTGCGCTCGTGCGCGTCGCCTTTTTCGGCGGCGAGGAAGACCCGACGCTGCAGGTGATGGCCGAACGGCCCGATACGCGCCAGCTGACGATCGACGATTGCGCCGATCTGTCGCGCCGCATTTCGGACCGGCTCGACGCGCTGGAGGAAGCTGGCGAGGATCCGATCGAGGGCGCCTATCGCCTCGAAGTGTCGTCGCCCGGCATCGACCGCCCGCTGACGCGTCCCGCCGACTTTGCCGACTGGGCGGGGCATGAGGCGAAGGTCGCGCTGAAGGAAAAGCGTGACGGGCGCCTGCGCTTCAATGGCGAACTCGCCGGCATCGACGCCGGCATCGTCACGATTTTCGACAAGGAAGGGATCGAGCACAAGCTGCCGTTCGACGCGATCGACACGGCCAAGCTCGTCCTTACCGACAAATTGATTGCCGCAACCGTCCCGCTCTCGATCGAGGGTGCCGACGACATGGAAGAAGAAGGACAGGACTGATGGCCACTGCCATTTCCGCCAACAAGGCCGAACTGCTCGCGATCGCCAACAGCGTCGCCAGCGAGAAGATGATCGACAAGGGCATCGTCATCGAGGCCATCGAGGAAGCGATCCAGCGCGCGGCGCGCGCCCGCTACGGCGCCGAGAACGACATCCGCGCCAAGCTCGACGCGCAGACCGGCGACCTGCGCCTGTGGCGCGTCGTCGAGGTGGTCGAACAGGTCGACGATTATTTCAAGCAGGTCGACCTTGCCGCCGGCCAGAAGCTGCAGAAGGATGCGAAGGTCGGCGACTTCATCGTCGATCCGCTGCCCGCGGTCGACCTTGGTCGCATCGACGCCCAGTCGGCGAAGCAGGTGATCTTCCAGAAGGTCCGCGAAGCCGACCGCGAGCGCCAGTTCGAGGAATATAAGGACCGCGCGGGCGAGATCATCACCGGTGTCGTAAAGTCGGTCGAATTCGGCCACATCGTCGTCAATTTGGGCCGCGCCGAAGGCGTGATCCGCCGCGACCAGCAGATCCCGCGCGAACTGATGCGCGTCGGCGATCGCGTCCGCGCGCTGATCCTGTCGGTGCGCCGCGAAAATCGCGGGCCGCAGATTTTCCTCAGCCGCGCGCACCCCGACTTCATGAAGAAGCTGTTCGCGCAGGAAGTCCCAGAAATCTACGACGGCATCATCGAGATCAAGGCCGCGGCGCGCGATCCGGGCAGCCGCGCCAAGATCGGCGTCATCAGCTATGACGGCTCGATCGACCCCGTCGGCGCTTGCGTCGGCATGAAGGGCAGCCGCGTTCAGGCGGTCGTCCAGGAAATGCAGGGCGAAAAGATCGACATCATTCCCTGGTCGGAAGACACCGCGACCTTCGTCGTCAACGCGCTGCAGCCCGCGACGGTGCAGCGCGTCGTCATCGACGAAGATGACGGCCGTATCGAAGTCGTCGTTCCCGACGATCAGCTCAGCCTTGCCATCGGCCGCCGCGGCCAGAACGTCCGTCTCGCCAGCCAGCTGACCGGCAAGCAGATCGACATCATGACCGAGGCCGACGCGAGCGAAAAGCGCCAGCGCGAATTCGTCGAACGCTCGACGATGTTCCAGGAAGAACTCGACGTCGACGAAACGCTCGCGCAGTTGCTCGTCGCTGAAGGCTTCGGCGAACTCGAAGAAGTCGCTTATGTGCCGCTCGACGAACTGGCGAGCATCGAAGGCTTCGACGACGAGCTGGCCGAAGAGCTGCAGAGCCGTGCGACCGAAGCGCTCGAACGCCGCGAAGAAGCCGCGCGCCAGGAACGCCGTGGGCTTGGCGTCGAGGATGATCTGGCCGAACTGCCGCACCTGACCGAAGCGATGCTCGTCACGCTCGGCAAGGCCGGGATCAAGACGCTCGACGATCTGGCCGACCTCGCGACCGACGAACTGATCGCGAAGAAGCGCAGCGAGAATCGCCGCGGCCCGGCGCGCGAGCGTTCGGAACGCGCCGAGGACAAGGGCGGCGTGCTCGGCGAATATGGCCTGTCGGAAGAACAGGGCAACGAGATCATCATGGCGGCGCGTGCGCACTGGTTCGACGACGAACCGGCTGCCGAAGCCGAAGCCCAGACCGGGGAGGCCGCCGATGCGGACCCCGCGCAATGATCAGCTAGGCGACAGCAGCCGCGCGGGGCAGCGCGGACAGCACGCGCCCGAACGGCGCTGTGTGGTAACCGGCGACGTGGCGCCGGCCGGACGGCTCGTGCGCCTCGCGCTCGGGCCCGACGGCACGATCGCGCCCGACGTGCTCGGCAAGGCGCCGGGGCGCGGCGCGTGGATCGGCGTCGACCGCGACGCGCTGGAAGCGGCGCAGGCGAAGGGCAAGCTCAAGGGCGGGCTGGCGCGGGCGTTGCACGAAGGCGCGTTCACGATTCCCGAGCGGCGGGATGCTGATCCTCGGCAGCGAACGGATCGAGGACGCGGCGCGCCGCGGACAGGTCCGCCTGCTCCTGCATGCGAACGATGCCGGCGAGGACGGGCGCAAGAAACTGGCGCAAGCGTGGCGCGTCGGCGAGGACGACGAAGGCTCGGGCCGTGAAGGCACGGTCTTGCCGGTGGACCGATACACCCTATCTATGGCATTGGGGCGTGAAAATGCGGTGCATCTGGGCGTGACCGACGCCCGTGCCGCTGACCGGGGGCTCACCGACGCCGCTGGGGGCGTCGGCCTGCTCCATGGTCGGCACCGAGCCCTGCGAGGCACTGCGCGTCGAGCGGCTCGAACGGGTCCGGGTGACGACCTTCGGCGCCTCCGTGGGCGCCGGGGCGGCCGGTTCGGGTGCGCTGGGCTGCGTCGTCGGGTCCACGACCACGGCCGCGGCCTCCCCCGTCGTCAGGGGCGTCGTACGCCGGGCGGCGCGACGCGTCCGCGTCACGACCCCCTGGCTGCCGGCGGGCTTGTCGGCCTCCTTGCCGGCCTCCTTGCCGGCCGGCTCCTCCACGGGCTGCTCGGCAGGCTGCTCAGCGGTGGGCGTGGGCTCCTCGGCCACCGGCTGGGGCACCGGCTCGGGCGCGGTCTCCTGCGCCGGCTCGGTCGTCGCGGTCGTCTCGACGGCAGGCGCCTTCGGCTGCGAGCTGCGCTTGCGCTGGCGCTGCTGCACCTGCGGCTTCTCGGGCGCCTTCTCGGCAGCCTTCTCGGGCGCGGCGGGGGTGCTCGTCGACTCCTCCGCGGGCGCGTCCGACGCCTCGTCCTGCGCAGCCTCGGCCGCCTTGTCGGCCCGCGCCATGGCGGCGACGTCCTTGGGCGAGGGAGCCCCACCCTGGTTGCCAGCCTGGTTGCCGCCCTGGTTGCCGGACTGGCCGCCCTGGTTGGACTGGTCGCCACCGCCCTTGCCCTTGCCTCCGCGCGAGCGACGTCCTCGGCCACCGCGGTCGTCGTCGTTGCCGCCGCCCTTGGGCTCCACCGGGTGGTCGTGGACGACCAGGCCGCGGCCCTGGCAGTGGGTGCAGGTCTCGCTGAAGGCCTCGAGCAGGCCGGTGCCGATCCGCTTGCGGGTCATCTGCACCAGGCCGAGCGACGTCACCTCGGCCACCTGGTGGCGGGTGCGGTCGCGACCGAGGCACTCCACGAGGCGTCGCAGCACGAGGTCGCGGTTGCTCTCGAGCACCATGTCGATGAAGTCGACGACGATGATGCCGCCGATGTCGCGCAGCCGCAGCTGGCGCACGATCTCCTCGGCGGCCTCAAGGTTGTTCTTGGTCACCGTCTCCTCGAGGTTGCCCCCGGAGCCGGTGAACTTGCCGGTGTTGACGTCGACGACGGTCATCGCCTCGGTGCGGTCGATCACGAGCGAGCCGCCGGACGGTAGCCAGACCTTGCGCTGCAGCGCCTTCTGGATCTGCTCGTCGATGCGCAGCACGTCGAAGGAGTCGCGGCCGTCGTGGTCGGCGGGCGACCACTCCTGCAGCCGCTCCGCCAGGTCGGGCGCGACGTGGCGGATGTAGCCGGAGATGTTGTCCCAGGCGTCGGAGCCCTCGACCACGAGCGACGCGAAGTCCTCGTTGAACAGGTCGCGCACGACCTTGATGACGAGGTCGGGCTCGGCGTACAGCAGCTGCGGGGCCTTCGCCTTCGGCGAGGCGTCGTCGTCGAGCCCGGCCTTGACCTTGATGTCCTCCCAGCGGGCGGTCAGCGCCGTGACGTCGCGGGTGAGCTGGTCCTCCGTGGCCCCCTCGGCGGCCGTGCGCACGATGACGCCGGCGTCCTCGGGCAGCACCTCCTTGAGGAGGGCCTTGAGCCGCGAGCGCTCGGTGTCGGGCAGCTTGCGGGAGATGCCGTTGGACTGTCCGCCGGGCACGTAGACGAGGAAGCGACCGGGCAGGCTGATCTGGCTGGTGAGCCGCGCGCCCTTCTGGCCGATGGGGTCCTTCGTGACCTGCACGAGGATCTGCTGGCCGGGGCTCAGCGCCTCCTCGATCTTGCGCGCCTTGCCGTTCTGCACGCCGCTCCAGTCGACCTCGCCGGCGTAGATGACGGCGTTGCGACCGGCGCCGATGTCGACGAACGCGGCCTCCATGCTCGGCAGCACGTTCTGGACCTTGCCGAGGTAGACGTTGCCGATGAGCGACGTCTGGCTCTCGCGGGCCACGTAGTGCTCGACGAGCACGGAATCCTCGAGGACGGCGATCTGGGTGTAGTTGTCGGTGGAGCCGTGGCTGGTCGCGCGGTGCTGACGCACCACCATCTGGCGGTCGACGGCTTCGCGGCGGGCCAGGAACTCGGCCTCGGAGACGATCGGCGCACGACGACGACCGGCCTCGCGACCCTCGCGACGGCGCTGCTTCTTGGCCTCCAGACGGGTCGAGCCGGACACACCGGCGATCTCGTCCTCGGGGTTGCGGCCCTCACGGACCCGCACGACGGTGTTCTCGGGGTCGTCGGGCGACGCGGACGGCTTGTCACCGGCGCGTGCACGGCGGCGACGACGGCGCGTGGTGCCGCCCTGGCCCTCACCCTCCTGGTCGTCGGAGTCGGCAGCGGCCTGGTCGCCTTCGGCGTCGTCGGTCTGGGACTCGGCGGCGGTGCCGTCCTGGCCCTGGCTCTCGCGCGGCTCGTCGCTCTTGTTCCGGCGGCGTCCGCCACGGCTGCGGCGACGGCGCTTCGAGCCGCCACCCCCACCCTCGCCGGACTCGTCCTGGTCCTGCTCGGGCGCCGTGGTCGCCTCGGCCGTGGTCGCGTCGTCGGTGGACGTCTGCTCGTCGTCCTCGTCGTCGTCCTCGACCTGCGCCGCGGGCGCGGCGACCGGCTCGGGGGCCTGGAAGGCGACGGCGACGGGCGAGACCTCGTCGGCCGGGCGAGCGGCGCGGGGGGCGCGCTTGCGTGCGGGACGCTTGGCGGGGGCCTTGGCAGGCTGCTCCTCGCTCGCACCGGCCTCGTCGGTCACCGGCTCCTCGGCGACGGTCTCGTCGGCCGTGGAGCCCGTCGGCGCGTCCTCGACGGCGGGGTCGGCCGCGGGCTTCGAGGCGGCCTTCTTGCGCGGCGGACGCTTGCGAGCCGGCTTGGCAGCCGGGGCCGCAGCGGCGTCGGCCGTGGTGTCACCGGCGGTCGCCACGTCGTCGGCCGGGGCCTGTGCTGCGGCGTCATCGGCGACGGGTGCCGGCGGCGCGGCCTTGCGGGTGGAGCGTCGCGCGGGCGTCTTGGTGACGACCGTGGCGGTCGGTGCCTTCTCGGCCGGCGGGATGGTCGGCGCGGCGGGGGCGTCCGAGGCGGGCGCCGCGAAGATGTCGGTGCTCACCGCGGCAGGTGGCCCGGCGGGCCGGCCGGCGGCCCGGCGCCTGGTGCGCACCGCGGGGGTGGACTCGGTGGTCGGAGTGTTCGTGTCGTCGTCGAGCATGTGCTCTCCTCAGTCCCCGGGTACGCCGCAGGGCGGACGGGGTTCTGCGTCTGCGGCTCCCGCCCCGAGGGGCCGGTGCCGAAAGTCTTCTGTCGGGCCCGGAGCGCTGGCGCGTCCCGGGGTGGTCGACGTGCGGCCTGTCACTGGCTCCTCGCCCGGCCCGCCGCGGTCAGCACCCGATCAGGGTGCGTCGCGGTCGAGGGCGAGCGGATCGCCGACCGTCCCGGTCCCTGCGTCCAGAGGACCTTGGGCCGAGCGGGTCGCCAGCGGCGTCTGCTCGAGCGTCAAGTCCCCGCGGATGCGGAGTCCGGAGAGTACGTCGTCCGGTCGTACCGACGGGTTCTGGTGCCGGACGACCACGGTCAGTATCGCATACGCCACACCCGGACCGTCGGACGAACCGACCGACAGCGACTGGACGGCGGCCCGCGCGTCGAAGGTGCGCATGCCGCGCTTGGTCATCCGTTCGACGTCGACCTGCTCCGCCGCGAGGAACGCGTCGGCCGCCTCCTGGGCCCGCTCGACCGGCGTGTCGCGCAGCTCGATGACCCACTCGCTGGCCTCCAGGCGGTCGGCGAGCGAGCCTGCGCCCTGCCGTGCCGCGACGACCTCGAGGATGTCGATTCCCGGTGGGAGCGCGTCGTCGAGCGCGGCGCGCACGGCCTCGGGGTCGCGCGTCTCGGTGAGGCCGATCTCGAGGAACTCCGCCTCGCTGGCGGCACCCGTGGGGGCCGCTCCCGCGAAGGAGATCTTCGGGTGCGGCGTGTAGCCGGAGGAGAAGGCGATCGGCACCCGCGCGCGGCGCACGGCGCGCTCGAACGCGCGGCCGAAGTCGCGGTGGCTCGTGAACCGCAGCCGACCACGCTTGGCGAAACGGATCCGCAGCCGCTGCACGATGGGCAGCTGCGGGTTGGGCGCCTCGGGGTTGGGGGTGCCGCGCAGGGTCGTGCTGCCGTCGGACATGTCGTCGAGGGTACCGAGCGACGTCGCGCCGCGGGTCGGGTCGGGTCGCCCGCGCGACGGCCGGGACCCTGGCGTTGGATGGGTCGGTGACCTCCCCCGCCGACCCCACCTCGCCTGGCACGACCTCTTCGGGCACGACCTCGTCGACGCGCAGCGGTCCGGCCTGGTTGGTCGGCGCCGCGATCGTGCTGCTCGCCCTGAACCTGCGGGTCGCCGTCGGCAGCGTCGGCGTGGTGGTCGACCCCTTGCGTGACGACCTCGGAATGAGCGCGACCGTCGCCGGCGTGCTGACGACGCTGCCGGTGCTGTGCTTCGCCGTGTTCGGGGCGACGACGTCGCGGGTGGTCCGCGTCCTGGGCCTCGACCGCACCGCCGCGACGCTGCTCGTGGTGCTGGCGCTCGGCCTGGCGTCCCGCGCGACGGTCGGCTCCACCGTCCCGTTCCTCGTCCTCTCCGTGGTGACGCTCGCCGCCTGCGCGGTCGGCAACGTGATCCTGCCGGCCCTCGCGAAGGAGCACTTCCCGGACCGCCTGGCCCTCGTCGGGGCGCTGTACGGGGCGGCGCTCATGGCCGGCGGTGCGGCCAGCTCGGTGGTCACCGTGCCCGTGTCCGACGCCCTCGGCGACTGGCGTGCCGGTGTGGCCGTGTGGGCGCTGCTCGCCGTCGCCGCCCTGCTGCCGTGGCTCCCGGTGGCGCTGCGGTCGAGCCGGACCGCAGGGCTGGAGCGGCCATCGGGCATCCCGCTGTCGCAGGTAGCCCGCAGCCGGCTCGCGTGGGTGTGCACCCTCTGCTTCGCCGTGCAGGCCGCGCAGGCCTACGCACAGTTCGGCTGGTTCCCGACGATCCTCGCCGACGCGGGCCTCGCGAGCGGCACGGCCGGAGCGATGCAGGGCCTGCTCGCCGCCGTCGGCATCCCGATGACGCTGCTGCTGCCGCCGCTCGTCGCCCGGCTCGGCGGCACCGGCGTGCTGCCGTGGTCGTTCGCGGCGCTCACCGTCGCCGGCTGGGGCGGCGTGCTGGCCGCGCCGACGGCCGCACCGTGGCTGTGGGCCGTGCTGCTCGGCCTGGGCGGGTGCACCTTCACCTGGGTGCTGATCATGTTCGGTCGTCGCACCCGCACCACCGAGGGCACCGCCGCCCTCTCCGCCTTCGCCCAGTCCGTCGGCTACCTCCTCGCCGGCCTCGGCCCGTTCGGCACCGGCCTCCTCCACGACCTCACCGGCTCCTGGACCGTCCCCGTCGTCGTCCTCATGGCCGCCGCCGTCCTCATCGGCTTCCTCGGCACCCTCGTCGACCGTGGCGGCACCGTCGAGGACGACCTCGCGTCCGCGTCGCGGGTGGGGTGAGGGTCGGGCGGGGGTCCGTTCCCGCTGGGAGCGCTGCCTGCGCTGCCGCAGGGGGCCACGACCTGCTGCTGCGCTGCCGCAGGGCGTCTCTACCTGCTGGTGCGCTGCCTTGGCCTTCGCTGTGTCTGGTCTCCGAAAGGGCCTCGACCGGGCGGCTGGCCTCCGCGCTGGTCTGGGGTCTCGGGCTGTGGCTCGGGCACGGAGTGGGCGCAGGGTTCTGCGTTTGCTACGGGATCCCGTCGTGAACGCAGAAGCCTTCGGACTTGAGCGCGCGAACGCAGAGACGTCTGCGCCAACAGCCCGCCAACGCCGAACCTTCGCCCGAGAACCGCAGAGACGAAGAATCCTGCGTCCAAGCGCGAGCCCAGACCAGACCCCGAGACCCGAAGCCGTGGCCAGGACCGCTGCCGGTCGAGGCCCTTTCGGAGGCCACCCCAGCGTGAGCCGAGGCAGCGCACCAGCAAGCACAAGCCACCTACGGCAGCGCAGCAGCAAGAAGAGACCCCGCAGCGCCACGATCACGCAGACGGCACGGGCCTCACACCACGGTGAGCGGCAGCAGCTTCTGCCCGGTCGGGCCGATCTGGATGTCGGTGCCCATCTGGGGGCAGACGCCGCAGTCGTAGCAGGGCGTCCAGCGGCAGTCCTCGATCTCGAGGGCCTCGGGGTCGAGAGCGTCCTCCCAGTCCTCCCACAGCCACTCCTTGTCGAGGCCGGCGTCGAGGTGGTCCCACGGGAGGACCTCGTCGTGACCGCGCTCGCGGGTGGTGTACCAGTCGAGGTCGACGGGCTGGTCGGCGAAGACGTCGGCCGCCTTCGACTCCCAGCGCTCGAAGGAGAAGTGCTCGCTCCAGCCGTCGAAGCGGCCCCCGTCGCGCCACACCTCCTCGATGACGCGGCCCACGCGACGGTCACCGCGCGAGAGCAGTCCCTCGACGATGCCGGGGCGTCCGTCGTGGTAGCGGAAGCCGATGGCGCGACCGAAGCGCTTGTCCGACTGCACCGACTCGCGCAGCTTGCGCAGCCGCTCGTCGGTGGTCTCGTGGTCGAGCTGCGCGGCCCACTGGAACGGGGTCTGCGGCTTCGGCACGAAGCCACCGATGCTCACGGTGCAGCGGATGTCGCGCCGCCCCGACGCCTCACGTCCGGCCTCGATGACCTTCTTGGCGAGCACCCCGATCTGGAGCACGTCCTCGTCGGTCTCCGTCGGCAGGCCGCACATGAAGTAGAGCTTCACCTGCCGCCAGCCGTGCGAGTAGGCGGCGGTGACGGTGCGGATGAGGTCGTCCTCGGTGACGGCCTTGTTGATCACCTTGCGCAGCCGCTCGCTGCCGCCCTCCGGCGCGAACGTCAGGCCGGAGCGTCGGCCGTTGCGGCTGAACTCGTTGGCGAGCGTGATGTTGAAGGCGTCGACCCGCGTCGACGGCAGCGACAGTGACGTGTTCGTGCCCTCGTACCGGTCGCCCAGCTGCTTGGCGAGGTCGCCGATCTCGGTGTGGTCGGCGCTCGACAGGCTGAGCAGGCCGACCTCCTGGTAGCCCGACCGCTGCAGCCCGGTGTCGATCATCTCGCCGATGGTCTGCAGCGACCGCTCGCGCACCGGGCGCGTGATCATGCCGGCCTGGCAGAACCGGCAGCCGCGCGTGCACCCGCGGAAGATCTCGACGGAGTAGCGCTCGTGGACGGTCTCGGCGAGCGGCACGAGCGGGTTGCGCGGGTAGGGCCACTGGTCGAGGTCCATGACGGTGTGCTTGCGCACGCGCCAGGGCACGCCGTCGCGGTTCGGCCGGACCGACGCGATGCGGCCGTCGTCGTGGTAGTCGACGTCGTAGAAGCGCGGGACGTAGACGCCGCCGGAGGCCGCGAGGCGCAGCAGCAGCTCGTCGCGTCCGCCCGGACGTCCCTCGTCCTTCCACTCGCGCACGACCTCGCTGATCGCCAGGGCGATCTCCTCGCCGTCGCCGAGCACGGCGGCGTCGAGGAAGTCGGCCACCGGCTCGGGGTTGAAGGCGCTGTGCCCGCCGGCGAGGACGATCGGGTCGTCGTCGGTGCGGTCGGCGGCGTGCAGCGGGATGCCGGCGAGGTCGAGAGCGGTGAGCATGTTCGTGTAGCCGAGCTCGGTGGCGAAGGAGATGCCGAGCACGTCGAACGCCCGGACGGGGCGGTGCGCGTCGACCGTGAACTGCGGGATCGCGTGCTCGCGCATCACCGCCTCCATGTCGGCCTGCACGGCGTAGGTGCGCTCGGCGAGCAGCCAGTCGCGCTCGTTGAGCACCTCGTAGAGGATCTGGACGCCCTGGTTGGGCAGACCCACCTCGTAGGCGTCGGGGTACATCAGCGCCCAGCGGACGCTGACGTCGTCCCACTCCTTCACCGTCGCGTTGAGCTCGCCGCCGACGTACTGGATCGGCTTGCCGACGGTGGGCAGGAGGGGCTCGAGACGAGGGAAGACGGACTCGACGGACATGCCCTCCAGGGTACGGGGCGAACGGGCGTGGTCGAGACCCCGCGGGCTCGGTCCCTGCGTCCGACCTGAGAGAACCTGCCGCGGCTCTCAGTCTCGACGTCTACAGTGGAGGCTTCGTCCCGGGCCCTTCCCCGCCCCGTCCCCGAGCCTGCAGGAGGCCGTGGGCTCCAGCCCCGCCGCCGCGGCCACCGAGGAGGCCGGGCTGCGTCCCGTCGCCGCGATCGCGACGCCGCTCGCCGCCGCGCAGCGCGTGTCCGACGCCGTGCTCGTGCAGCAGGAGGCCGACTCGAAGGTCGACGAGCTGAAGGCGAAGGCCGAGGGTCAGCGTGCCGCCAGCGAGCGCGCCGCCGACGAGGCCCGCGAGGCCGCAGCCCGCGCGGAGGCGCGTCGCAAGGCCGCCGCCGAGGCCAAGGCGGAAGCCGCTCGCCAGAAGGCGCTCGAGGATGCCGACCCCCGCGCCGTCGCGCAGGCCATGCTCGCCGACTTCGGCTGGGACGCCAGCCAGTTCCAGTGCCTCGACAACATCTGGACGCAGGAGAGCGGCTGGCAGGTCGACGCCGAGAACCCCGGCTCCGGCGCCTACGGCATCCCGCAGTCGCTGCCCGGCTCGAAGATGGCGTCGGCCGGCTCCGACTGGCAGACGAACCCCGCCACGCAGATCCGGTGGGGTCTGGGGTACATCCAGGACCGCTACGGATCCCCCTGCGAGGCGTGGTCGTTCAAGCAGGGTGCCGGCTGGTACTGAGCCGACGTCCGTAGGCTCTCCTGCCATGGGTCTGTTCAACCGGCGCAAGCCGCCGATCACGCTCTCCTACGTCCCGAAGTCGACCGATCCCGACGCACCCGACCAGACGGTCACGCTGCGCAACGGCTCCGAAGTCGGCCTGCGTCCGATCCTGCGCTTCGTCCCGCGCGACGTGTACGGCCGTGAGCTGCCGAACGTCGAGGTGGGCACCGTGCTGGGCATCGACCGCGGCGAGGTCGTCGCGCCGCCCGGCGCGAGCGCCGTCGACGTGCTGCACTTCCACGGGCAGGGGGCCCGCAACGTGCGCGGCGTCGAGGTGCACGTCGAGGCCATGGAGCAGGTCGACCTCCACGGTGTCGTCGCCCCCGTCGAGGCCGTCATGGTCGACCTCGAGGAGCGCGCGACCCTCGAGCCTGCCGAGTTCTGGGGCGTCGGCCTCGTGAACCGCAACGAGGTGCCGATCAGCGTCGGCGTCACGCTCGTCGAGTACGAGGACCGGGTCGGGGACGCGCCGCGCCAGGCGGTCGACGCCGTGACCCTCCAGGGCACCGTCGACATCGCCTCGCAGTCGCACGAGGTCGTCTGGCTGCCCGAGGAGGTCCGCGGACGCTTCCACGGCGTCCTCGCCCACGTCGTCGTCCCCTGGGCCGGCCCCGCCGACCCTCCCCCGCTCGACCCCGCCTGACCTGGCTGGTGGGGACGCACGATTCTGCGTTCCTGAGCGATCCTGCGCACCGGGCCAAAGAATGCTGCGTTCACGTCCGGATCCCGTCGCGACCGCATAAGCGCTCGAGCTCGGCACGCGAAGGCAGCATCGTGCGCGCGGTTGTGGACGGGCCTACGCCGACGACACGGTCGTCCACAGCTCGCGACACCCGTCCCCGTCACAGCGCGGAGCCAGGCAGCGTGGACGCATGGACACGGTGTTGAGCATCCGCGAGGCGCAGGACCTCTTCGGCGCGTGGCCCGTCCGGCGGCGCATCCGTGACGGCCTCTGGACCCGCCCTTGCCGCGGTGTCGTCGTCACCCACAATGGACCACTGAGCCAGCACGAGCGCGACCTTCTGGCGCTCGCGTCGTCACCCCCGCGCTCGGCCCTCGGCGGGGCCGCGGCGCTGCGCCACGACGGGTTCGACGCCCGCGACCCGCGCCACCTCGTCGTGCTCCCGTCGGGGGCACGCGCACCGTCGTGGCCGGGTGCGACCCCGCACTGGTCCGGCGCGCTCGATGACGACGACGTGCATCCCGAGCGTCGTCCACGCCGCACACGGCCCGCTCGGTCGGTGCTCGACGCCGCCTCGTGGCACGGCAGCGAGCGGTACGCCCGCTGGATCGTCATCAGCGCGCTGCAGTGCGGGCTCGTCACGCCCCGGCACCTGCGCGAGGCCCTGACCCGACGCGGTCGGTGCCGCCACCGCAGCGTCATCGTCTCCTCGATCCTCGACGCGTCGGGAGGCATCCAGTCGGTGCCCGAGCGCGACTTCGCCGCGATCTGGCGCGCGAGCGGGCTGCCCCGAGCCAGCAGGCAGGAGGCAGTCCGCGGACCGAGCGGGCGCTTCTACCTCGACGTCTGGTGCGAGCAGCTCGGGTTCGGTGTGGAGGTCCACGGGATCCCGCACCTCGCGGTTGAGCAGTGGGACGACGACCTGGTGCGCGCCAACGAGGTGGTGATCACCGGTCGGCACGGCCTGACCTTCTCCTCCTACGCGGTGCGGAACCACCCAGGGAGCGTCCTGGACCAGCTCGACCGCATCGCTCGGGCGCACGGCTGGGAGGGCGCCCCGGCACCCGAGCTCCTGCCGCGCTCCCCGAACCGGCGCACGATGCGACGTTCCCGTGCGTGACGGTCCACGACGCTGCGTTCGTGTCGGGATCCCGTCACCGACGCAGCATCGTTCGGCCGGCCGCACACGAACGCAGAATCTTGCGCCGAGGTGGGGTCAGGCGAGGGACGGGAACCAGAGGGCGATCTCGCGGGCGGCGGACTCCTCGGAGTCCGACGCGTGGACGAGGTTCTCGCGGTTCGACAGCGAGAGGTCGCCGCGGATGGTGCCGGGGGCGGCGGCGCGGCCGTCGGTGGCGCCGTTGAGCGCACGGACGACGGCGATGGCCTCGTCGCCCTCCAGCACGAGGGAGACGAGCGGGCCCGAGGTCGCGAACGCGCGCAGCGGCGGGTACCAGGGCTGCTCGACGTGCTCCGCGTAGTGGGCGTCGGCCTGCTCGGCGTCGATGGCGCGGTGCTCCATCGCCACGATCGTGAGGCCCTTGGCCTCGTAGCGGCGGAGGACCTCGCCGACGAGGCCGCGGCGGACGGTGTCGGGCTTGAGCAGGACGAGCGTGCGCTGGGACATGCCCTCAACCTAGCGGGGGCGGGGCTCCCCGCCCGACCGTGGTGGCTGCGTCGGTAGCGTGGGACACGACCTCCGGCGGCGGGGGCGCGGGCCCTCACCCACCACCTGGCGGCGGCACGACGCGTCCTCGACCGTCGACCCGCGAGCCCCGGAGGAACCGTGAGCAACCAGCCGTGGTGGCGCCACGCCGTCATCTACCAGGTCTACCCGCGCTCGTGGGCCGACGCGGACGGCGACGGCGTCGGCGACCTGCCCGGCATCACGTCGCGCCTGGAGCACCTCGCCGACCTCGGCGTCGACGCGCTGTGGCTCTCGCCCTTCTACGTCTCCCCGCAGAACGACGGCGGCTACGACGTGGCCGACTTCCGCGACGTCGACCCGCTGTTCGGCACGCTCGCCGACCTCGACGCCCTCGTCGCGCGCGCCCACGACCTCCGCCTGCGGGTGGTCGTCGACGTCGTGCCGAACCACACGTCGAGCGAGCACCCCTGGTTCCGCGCCGCGCTCGCCGCCGGTCCCGGCAGCCCCGAACGCGCCCGCTACGTGTTCCGCCCGGGCCGCGGCGACGACGGCTCCGAGCCCCCGAACAACTGGCAGTCCAAGTTCGACGGCCCGGCCTGGACCCGCACGACCGACCCCGACGGCTCCCCCGGCGAGTGGTACCTGCACCTCTTCGACGGCTCGCAGCCCGACCTCGACTGGACGAACCCCGAGGTGCACGCCGAGCTGGAGTCGGTGCTGCGCTTCTGGCTCGACCGCGGCGTCGACGGGTTCCGCATCGACGTCGCGCACGGCCTGGTGAAGGCCGACGGGCTGCCCGACGCCGACCTCAGCCTCGACGAGACCCGCGACCGCAGCAGCCTCCTGCCCATGTGGGACCAGCCCGGCGTGCACGACGTGTACCGCCGGTGGCGCGCGCTCGTCGAGGAGTACCGCGGCACGCAGACCGCGCTGTGGGGCGAGGACGACGACCGGATGCTGTGCGGCGAGGCCTGGGTGCAGCCCGCCGAGGCGCTCGCCGCGTACGTGCGGCCCGACGAGCTGCACCAGACCTTCAACTTCTCCTTCCTCATGACGCCGTGGCGGGCCGACGCCCTGCGCGCGTCGGTCGACGACGCCCTGGCCAGCGCCGGCGCCGTCGGTGCGCCGCAGACGTGGGTGCTCTCCAACCACGACGTCGTGCGTCACGCGACGCGTCTCGGCCGGTCCGACGCGACCCAGGTGGCCGAGGTCGAGGGGATCGGACCGCGCGACGAGCAGCCCGACCCCGTGCTCGGTCTGCGCCGTGCTCGCGCGGCCACCGCGCTCATGCTCGCGCTCCCCGGATCGGCCTACCTCTACCAGGGCGAGGAGCTGGGCCTGCCCGACCACACGCGGCTGCCCGACGAGGTGCTGCAGGACCCGACGTTCGCGCGCTCGGGCGGCACCCGCCACGGACGCGACGGGTGCCGCGTGCCCGTGCCGTGGGCGTCCGACGGCCCGTCGCTGGGCTTCGGGCCCGGCGAGCCGTGGCTGCCGCAGCCTCCCGGGTACGCCGACCTGGCGCCCGGTCGTCAGCGTGGCGTCGAGGGCTCGACGCTCGAGCTCTACCGCCGGCTCCTGCGCGTCCGTCGCGAGCTCGGGCTCGGCACGGCCACCCTCACGTGGCTGCCCGACGCCCCGCCCGACGTGCTCGCCCTGCGGCTCCTCGACGCCGACGGCACGCGCGTCGCGGAGGTGCGCACGAACCTCTCCGACGCCCCCGTCACGCTCCCCGCCGGCGAGGTCCTCGTGGCCAGCGGCGACCTCGACGACGGCCGGCTCCCGTCGGACACGACCGTGTGGACACGCCTCACCGGGTCCTGACCGATCGTCCCGGTCCTGGGTTGCGTCGTCGTCGGCGCGCCCCTACGTTGAGGAGTCCCGTGTGGCGCCGATCACCACGGGACGAGCGAACGGGAGGCAGCTCATGACGGGCAGACGACGACGGACCGCAGCGGTGGTCGCGAGCGTCGCGCTCGGCTCCTCGCTGCTCGCCGCGTGCGGCGGGTCGAGCGGGAAGCCGACGCTGACCTGGTACATCAACCCCGACGGCCAGGACACGCTGAACGCGCTGGCCGACAGGTGCAGCACCGACGACTACGACATCGACATCCGGCTGCTGCCCGCCAGCGCCACCGACCAGCGCACGCAGCTCGCGCGGCGGCTCGCGGCCGGCGACAGCTCGACCGACCTGATGAGCCTCGATCCGGTGTTCGTGCCGGAGTTCGCGAACGCGAAGTGGCTCAAGCCGTTCGAGGGCGAGCAGGCCGACGCGGTGCTCGACGACGACGTCCTCAAGGGCGCTGCCGAGACGGTCACGTGGAACGACGAGGTGGTCGCCGCGCCGCAGTGGGCCAACACCCAGGTGGTCTGGTACCGCAAGTCCCTCGCGCAGGCGGCCGGTCTCGACATGAGCCGGCCCGTCACGTGGGACCAGGTGATCGACGCCGCCTCGCAGGAGGGCGGCACCGTCGGCGTCCAGGCCAACAAGTACGAGGCCTACGTCGTGTGGATCAACAGCCTCATCCAGGGCGCGGGCGGCAACATCCTCGACCCGTCGACCGTCGAGGACGGTCGCGACGCCAAGGTCACCATCGACAGCGAGGCTGGCAAGGAGGCCGCCGCCGTCATCCGGAAGCTGGCGAGGTCCAAGGCCGCGCAGCCCGACTTCACGACGTCGAACGAGGGCACCAGCCTCGGCCAGATGTTCCCGGCCGAGGGGCCCGGTGAGTTCATGACCAACTGGACCTTCGTCTACAAGAACTACGAGGGACTCGTCGGCAAGGCGGGCGGACCGAAGGACGAGGACGAGCTGAAGGACCTCGGCTGGGCCCGCTACCCACAGACCGTGGAGGGCGAGGAGTCGCGGCCCCCGATCGGCGGCATCGACATCGGCGTCGGCGCCTTCTCGAAGCACCCCGACTTCGCCCAGGAGGCCGCCGTGTGCGTCACGAACGCCGAGGCGCAGCGCGACCTCGCCGTCAACGAGGGCCTCATGCCGGCGCGCCAGTCGGTCTACGACTCCGCAGCGCTCAAGGACGCCTACCCGGCCGACCTGCTCGCCCTGTGGGCCGAGAGCATCGACACCGGCGGCCCGCGCCCGAAGAGCGCGTTCTACAGCCAGATCTCGAGCGCGATCCAGTCCGTCTGGCACTCCCCGCGCCAGGTCGACCCCGACACCACGCCGAAGAAGTCGGCCGACTTCCTGGGCGCCGTCCTCCGAGGGGAGGCCCTGCTGTGAGCACCTCCACCGCCACCCGCGCCTCCGACCGCAGCCGCGGCGAGAACCGGCTCGCCCTGAGGCTGGTGGCGCCGGCCGTCGCGCTGATGCTGCTCGTCACCGCGTTCCCGATGCTGCGTGCGCTCTACCTGTCGCTCTTCAGCTACTCGCTGACGGCTCCCGACGAGCGCGAGTTCGTCGGCCTCGACAACTACGTGACGGCCCTGACCGACAGCCTCTTCTGGCGCGACACCGCGAACACCGTCTTCATCATGGTCGTGACCGTCGCCGTCGAGCTGGTCATCGGCTTCGCCTTCGCGATGGTGATGCACCGGCTGATCTTCGCCCGCGGGCTCGTGCGGACCTCGATCCTCATCCCCTACGGCATCATCACCGTCGTCTCCGGCTTCGCCTGGCAGTTCGCGTTCTCCAACACCAACGGCTTCGTGAACCAGTGGCTGCCGTTCGTCGCCGACGACTTCAACTGGTTCGCGAGCTACGAGAGCTCGATGGTCGCGATCATGGTGTCGGAGATCTGGAAGACCACGCCGTTCATGGCGCTGCTCCTGCTCGCCGGTCTGGCCCAGGTGCCCGAGGACATGCTCGAGGCGGCCAAGGTCGACGGCGCCACGTGGTGGCAGCGGCTGTGGAAGGTGATCCTGCCGAACATGCGCGCCGCCATCATGGTGGCGGTGCTGTTCCGCGCGCTCGACGCCTACCGCATCTTCGACAACATCTTCGTCATGACCGCCGGCGCCAACGGCACCGAGTCGATCTCCTTCCTGACCTACCGGCAGGTGATCGAGCAGTTCCAGCTGGGCATCGGCTCGGCCCTCTCGGTGCTGCTGTTCCTCTCGGTGCTGGTGGTCGCCTTCCTCATCGTCAAGATCTTCCGCGTCAACCTCGCGGACGCGCGGCAGGAGGCGTGAGATGACCAAGAACCCCCTCACCCGCGTCGGCACGCTCGTCGGCTTCGTCCTGATCCTGCTGTGGTGCCTCCTGCCGGTGGCCTGGATCATCTCGTTGTCGTTCAAGAGCCAGGAGGCGGTCACCAACGGCAGCCCCGGGTTCCTCCCCGGCGACGCCTGGACGGGCCTCGACAACTACCGACAGGTGCTGCAGGACGACAACTTCCTGCTCGCCATCCGCAACTCGATCGTCGTGTCGCTGAGCGCCACGCTGATCTCCGTCGCCCTGGCCACGCTCACCGCGTACGCGGTCGCGCGACTGGAGTTCAAGGGGAAGCGGTTCGTCCTCACCACCGCGCTCGTGATCGCCATGTTCCCCGTGGTCTCGCTGGTCGGGCCGCTGTTCGACATGTGGCGCACGTTCGGGCTGTACGACACGTGGTGGGGCCTGATGATCCCCTACATCTCCTTCACGCTGCCCCTCGCGATCTGGACGCTCTCGGCCTTCTTCCGCGAGATCCCGTGGGAGATGGAGCAGGCCGCGCAGGTCGACGGCGCGACGTCGTGGCAGGCGTTCCGCAAGGTGATCGTCCCGCTGGCGGCGCCCGGCGTGTTCACCGCCGCGATCCTGACGTTCTTCTTCGCGTGGAACGACTTCGTCTTCGGCATCTCGCTCACGTCGACCGAGCGTGCCCGACCCATCCCCGCGGCGCTGTCGTTCTTCGTCGGCGCCGACCCGTTCAACCGGCCGGCCTCGCTGCTGGCGGCCGCCGCCGTCGTCGCCACGGTGCCGGTCATCCTCCTCGTCCTGTTCTTCCAGCGAAAGATCGTCGCGGGCCTCACCGCCGGCGCAGTGAAGGGTTGATCCATGGCCACCATCGAGATGAAGAACATCGTCAAGAAGTACGGTGACGGCTTCCCCGCGGTCAACGACGTCAGCATCGACGTCGCCGACGGCGAGTTCCTGATCCTCGTCGGCCCCTCGGGCTGCGGGAAGTCGACGCTGCTGCGGATGATCGTCGGCCTGGAGGACATCACCTCCGGCGACATGGTCATCGGCGGCGAGCGCGTGAACGACCTCGCGCCGCGCGACCGCAACCTGGCGATGGTCTTCCAGAACTACGCGCTCTACCCGCACCTCACGGTGTACGAGAACATCGCCTTCCCGCTGCGGCTGAAGAAGCGCCCCGAGAAGGAGATCGACGAGAAGGTCCGTCAGGCGAGCAGGACGCTCGACCTCGACGAGCACCTCGAGCGCAAGCCCGGCAACCTGTCCGGCGGTCAGCGCCAGCGCGTGGCGATGGGTCGCGCGATCGTCCGCGACGCGAAGGCGTTCCTGTTCGACGAGCCGTTGTCGAACCTCGACGCGAAGCTGCGCGGCCAGATGCGCACCGAGATCGCCCGGCTGCAGAAGCAGCTCGGCATCACCACCGTCTACGTCACGCACGACCAGACCGAGGCCATGACGCTCGGCGACCGGGTGGCCGTCATGAAGCGCGGCGTCCTGCAGCAGCTCGCCTCGCCCCGCGAGCTGTACGAGCAGCCCGTCAACCTGTTCGTGGCCGGCTTCATCGGCTCCCCGCCGATGAACTTCCTGCCCGCGACCGTCGAGGACGGCCAGGTCACGCTGCCGTTCGGCACGTTCCCGCTGCCCGCCGACAAGGCCGAGCGCACCGAGGGCAAGGGGCTGCTGCTCGCGGGCATCCGGCCCGAGCACTTCGAGGACGTGTCCGTGATGGCCGACGACGCGGTCGACGGCACGCGCACGTTCCAGGCCCACGTGGACGTGCGCGAGTGGCTCGGCGACCAGCAGTACGCCTACGTGCCCTACGACGCCGAGGCGCAGGTCCAGGACCAGCTGCGCGACCTCGCCCGCGAGGCCGACAGCGAGTCGCTGCGCACCCAGCTCGTCGTCTCGCTCGACGCGGCGAGCGGCGCGCAGGGCGAC
>LULG01000136.1_pt1 | contig 21904 bp, 18 predicted proteins | sample 728211 | NCBI WGS metagenome assembly LULG01 (sample SAMN03860295, study PRJNA289734) | marine metagenome | biome: seawater column; feature: ocean; material: water; isolation source: Red Sea water column Station 169 - depth 200m | place: Saudi Arabia: Red Sea | collected 2011-10-15 | depth 200 m | reverse complement strand
GACCCAGACCCCCGCGGCAGCGCACCACCAAGCCCAGACCCCCTACGGCAACCCGCCAGCAGGACGAGCGGACGCCACACCAGGACGCGACACCTCCCCCGCCCGGCCCGGCGCGCGGGGAGGGCGCGGGAGGCGTACGGTGCGGGAGGACCATCCGGTTGTGCACGGGAACCACTTGAGGGGAAGAGGATGCAGGCCATCACCACGACGCTCGCGTCCGCCGACGGGTCGTTCCGGCTCGACGCGGACGTCTTCGACTACACGATCGTCGCGATCTACTTCGCCGTCGTGCTGGGCATCGGCTTCCTGGCCCGACGCCAGGTGTCGACGAGCATCGACTTCTTCCTGTCGGGGCGGTCGCTGCCGGCGTGGGTGACGGGCCTGGCGTTCATCGCCGCGAACCTGGGCGCGGTCGAGATCATGGGCATGAGCGCGAACGGCGCGCAGTACGGCATGGCGACCGTGCACTACTTCTGGATCGGCGCCGTCCCCGCGATGCTCTTCCTCGGCGTCGTGATGATGCCGTTCTACTACGGCTCCGGCGTGCGCAGCGTCCCCGAGTTCATGCGCCGACGCTTCGGCACCGGCGCGCACCTGGTCAACGCGCTCAGCTTCTCCGTCGCGCAGCTGCTCATCGCCGGCATCAACCTGTTCCTGCTGGCGACGATCGTCAACCGGCTGCTGGGCTGGCCGCTGTGGGTCTCGCTGGTCGTGGCCGCCGCCGTCGTCCTCAGCTACACGGCGCTCGGCGGGCTGTCGGCGGCGATCTACAACGAGGTCCTGCAGTTCTTCGTCATCGTCGCCGCGCTCGTGCCGCTGACGATCATCGCGCTGCACAAGGTGGGCGGCTGGCAGGGCGTCGTCGACAAGGTCCAGCCCGGGCCCGAGCAGCTGTCGTCGTGGCCGGGCACCGACCTCACCGGCATCGACAACCCGTTCTGGTCGGTGGTCGGGCTCGTCCTCGGTCTCGGCTTCGTCCTGTCGTTCGGCTACTGGACCACCAACTTCGTCGAGGTGCAGCGCGCCATGGCGTCGTCGTCGATGTCGGCGGCCCGACGCGCCCCGGTCATCGGCGCCTTCCCGAAGATGTTCATCCCGTTCGTCGTGATCATCCCGGGCATCATCGCCGCGATCGTCGTCCCCGAGCTCGCGGCGCTCAAGTCCGGCGGCGACGCGCAGGGCGTCACCTACAACGACGCCATCCTGCTGCTCATGCGCGACCTGCTGCCCAATGGCATGCTCGGCGTCGCCCTCGCCGGACTGCTCGCGTCGTTCATGGCCGGCATGGCCGCCAACATCTCCGCGTTCAACACCGTCTTCAGCTACGACCTCTGGCAGCAGTACGTCGTCAAGGACAAGGAGGACGGCTACTACCTGAAGGTCGGCCGCGTCGCCACGGTCGGCGCCACGGTCGTGGCCATCGGCACCGCGCTCATCGCGTCGAACTACGACAACCTCATGGACTACCTGCAGACGCTCTTCGGGTTCTTCAACGCGCCGCTGTTCGCGACCTTCATCCTCGGCATGTTCTGGAAGCGCATGACGGCGACCGCCGGCTGGTCGGGCCTGGTCGCCGGCACCGGGGCGGCGGTGCTCGTGGCCGTCCTCAGCGAGGACGCGCTCGGCCCCGCCAGCATCGGCGCGATCGGTCTCTCGGGCCAGGGCGCGTCGTTCGTCGCCGCCGGTGCCGCCTTCGCCGTCGACATCCTCGTGAGCGTGGCCGTCACCCTCGTGACCGCGCCGAAGCCCGAGAAGGAGCTCGTCGGTCTCGTCTACTCCCTGACGCCCAAGGAGGACCTCGTCGACCCCGACGAGGGTGCGCTGCCCTGGTACCAGTCGCCGGTCAAGCTCGCCGGCATCGGGCTGGTCCTCGTCGTCGTCCTCAACGTGATCTTCCGGTAGGAGCACAGCATGAGCGAGAAGCACACCGCGGGCGCGTTCGACGTCCGCACCCTCATCGGCGGCCTGCTCGGCGTCTACGGCCTGATCCTCACCGGTCTCGGGCTGTTCCGCGCCACCGAGGCGGAGCTTGCGCGAGGCGACGGGCTCAACATCAACCTGTGGGCCGGCATCGGGATGCTCGTGGTGGCCGCCGCGTTCCTCACCTGGGTGCGCGTGCGTCCGCTCGTCGTCCCCGCCGAGCCGACGTCGTCACCCGCGGACGGCACGTCCGACGGGAGCTGAGCCGGGCGTCGCTGTACCTTTCGCCGCCCACGGCCCGGCACCCCCGCCGGGCGGGCCTACTCCTCGCGCAGACGCGGGACGGTGGCGTTGGCGGGCTTGATGCCGAGCTTGTCGGCGTAGAAGGCCCGCACGACGTCCATGTCGGCGGCGACGTCGTCGGAGGCGACGAACGTCGGGCCGTAGCCCATCGTGCGGGTCGGCGGGTCGAAGAACGCGAGCGTGATCGGCAGACCCGTCTCGCGCGACAGCCGGTGGAAGCCCGACTTCCAGTACTCCCCGCGCGAGCGCGTGCCCTCCGCGGCGATGACGAGCCGGAAGTCCTCGCCGTCCCGGGCCTCCGCGGCCAGCTCGCCCACCACCCCGCCCGCGTCCCGACGGTCCAACGGCACACCGCCGAGCGCCCGCAGGACCCACCCGAGCGGCCCCTTGAACAGCTCCTTCTTCACCAGCACGCGCGGGTGCGCCCCGTCGTGCCACATGACGAGCAGCATCGTCACGAAGTCCCAGTTCGACGTGTGGGGCGCCCCGACGAGGATCCCGCGCGACGGCGTCTCCCCGACCATCGTGTAGCCCATGCGGCGGATGACGAACCGAGCGAGACGTTGGCGCATGCGGCGAGCGTAGCCGCGTCGGGTGCTCCGCTCGTCAGACCGTCGATGCCTCGTCGGTAGCATCGTCCGGTGAGCACCGCCGACCGCGCCGACACGACCGACCGTCCCGACACCCACCGCTACACCGCCGGCCTCGCCGCCGAGATCGAGGCGCGCTGGCAGGAGCGCTGGGAGCGCGAGGGCACCTTCGAGGCCCCGAACCCGACCGGTGAGCTCGCGGGCGACGGCGAGCTGCCGACGTCGACGTACTACCTGATGGACATGTTCCCCTACCCGTCGGGCGCGGGGCTGCACGTCGGCCACCCCCTCGGCTACATCGGCACCGACGTGGTCGGGCGTCACCAGCGGATGCTCGGCAAGAACGTGCTGCACACCCTCGGCTACGACGCGTTCGGCCTGCCGGCCGAGCTGCACGCCATCCAGACCGGCGAGCACCCGCGCGCCAACACCCTCGCGAACATCGCGAACATGCGCCGACAGCTGCGCCGCCTCGGCCTCGGCCACGACCAGCGCCGCTCGTTCGCGACCATCGACCCCGACTTCGTGCGTTGGACGCAGTGGATCTTCCTGCAGATCTTCGACGCCTGGTACGACGAGGAGGCGGGCCGCGCCCGGCCCATCGCGGAGCTGCGCGAGAAGCTGGGCACCGACGACCCCGCGGTCATCGACCCGCACCGCCTGGCCTACGTCAGCGAGTCGCCGGTCAACTGGTGCCCCGCGCTCGGCACGGTGCTGTCCAACGAGGAGGTCACCGCCGAGGGCCGCAGCGAGCGCGGCAACTTCCCGGTGTTCCAGCGCAACCTGCGCCAGTGGCAGATGCGGATCACCGCGTACGCCGACCGCCTGCTCGACGACCTCGAGACCGTCGACTGGCCCGAGCCCGTCAAGCTGATGCAGCGCAACTGGATCGGCCGCTCCCACGGCGCGGAGGTCGAGTTCGACGTGCCGGCGGTCGAGAACGCCGCGATCCGCGTGTTCACGACCCGTCCCGACACGCTGTTCGGCGCCACGTACATGGTCCTGGCCCCCGAGCACGAGCTGGTCGACGCGATCGTCACCGACACGTGGCCCGAGGGCACCGACGAGCGCTGGACCGGGGGCGCCGCCTCGCCCACCGAGGCGGTCGCGGCCTACCGGCACGCGGCGTCGCGCAAGACCGACGTCGAGCGCCAGGAGAGCAAGGAGAAGACGGGCGTCTTCACGGGCGCCTACGCGGTGAACCCGGTGAACGGCGAGCAGGTGCCGGTGTTCGTCGCCGACTACGTGCTCGTCGGCTACGGCACCGGCGCGATCATGGCCGTGCCCGCGCACGACGAGCGCGACTTCGCCTTCGCCACGGCGTTCGGCCTGCCGACCCCCCGCGTCGTCACGGGCGGGGACGAGCTGCCGTGGACGGGGGAGGGCGTGGCCACCGCGTCGTCGAACGACGAGGTGAGCCTCGACGGCCTGCCGGTCGCGGAGGCGAAGGCGCGCATCATCGCGTGGCTGGAGGAGAAGGGCCTCGGCACGGGCACCACCACCTACCGGCTGCGCGACTGGCTGTTCTCGCGCCAGCGGTACTGGGGCGAGCCGTTCCCGATCGTCTTCGACGACGAGGGCCACCCGCACGCGGTGCCCGACCACCTGCTGCCCGTCGAGCTGCCCGACGTGCCCGACTACTCGCCCCGCACCTTCGAGCCCGACGACGTCACGAGCGAGCCGGAGCCGCCGCTGGGGCGCGCGCACGACTGGCTCGAGGTCGAGCTCGACCTGGGCGACGGCCCGCGTCGCTACCGTCGCGACACCAACACGATGCCGAACTGGGCCGGCTCCAGCTGGTACCAGCTGCGCTACCTCGACCCGCACAACGCCGACGCGCTCGTCGACCCGGCGAACGAGGCGTACTGGATGGGTCCCACGGACGCCAAGACGACCGGCGGCGTCGACCTGTACGTCGGCGGTGTCGAGCACGCGGTGCTGCACCTGCTGTACGCGCGCTTCTGGCACAAGGTGCTGTTCGACCTCGGCCACGTGAGCAGCGCCGAGCCGTTCCACCGGCTGGTCAACCAGGGCTACATCCAGGCGTACGCCTTCACCGACGCGCGTGGCACGTACGTGCCGGCCGACGAGGTGCAGGAGCACGTCGCCGACGACGGCAGCACCACGTACACCTACGACGGCGCCCCGGTCACCCGCGAGTACGGGAAGATGGGCAAGAGCCTGAAGAACGTCGTCACCCCCGACGAGATGTACGACGAGTACGGCGCCGACACCTTCCGCGTGTACGAGATGAGCATGGGCCCGCTCGACCAGTCGCGGCCGTGGGAGACGCGCGCCGTCGTCGGCGCGCAGCGCTTCCTGCAGCGGGTCTGGCGTCTCGTCGTCGACGAGGAGACCGGCGAGACCCGTGCCGACGGCGGCGAGCCCGACCGTGCGACGCTGCAGGTCCTGCACCGCACGATCGACGGCGTCGCGGCCGACCTCGACGGCCTGCGGTTCAACACCGCGATCGCGAAGCTGATCGAGCTGACCAACCACTGCACGAAGGCCACGGTGACCAGCCGCGAGGTGCTCGAGCCGCTGGTGCTGATGCTGGCGCCGTTCGCCCCTCACGTGGCGGAGGAGCTGTGGTCGCGGCTCGGGCACGACGCCTCCCTCGCCCACGCGTCGTTCCCGCAGGCCGATCCGAGCCTGCTGGTGGCCGACACCGTCACGTGCGTCGTGCAGGTGCAGGGCAAGGTCCGCGCGAAGCTCGACGTCGCGCCCGACGTGTCCGAGGAGGAGCTGACGTCGCTCGCGCTGGCCGAGGAGAACGTGCAGCGCGCCATCGACGGCCGTGAGGTCCGCAAGACGATCGTGCGCGCCCCCAAGCTCGTCAACATCGTGGTCTGAGGGGACGGGACCGACATGGCGGCGCGACGCATCGCGGTGGTGACCGACTCCACCGCCTCCCTCGACCCGGCCGACGCCGAGCGTGAGGGCATCACGGTCGTGCCCCTCAAGCTCGTCATCGGGGCGGCGACGTTCACGGAGGGCGTCGACGCGACGTCCGACGACGTGGCGCAGGCGCTCAAGGACTTCGTGCCGGTGAGCACGTCGCGCCCGACGCCCGAGGAGTTCGCCGCGGTCTACGCGCGGCTCGCGCAGGAGGGCCACGACGCGATCGTCTCCGTGCACCTGAGCGCCGAGATCTCCGGCACCTTCGAGTCGGCCCAGGTGGCTGCGCGGGAGGCGCCCGTCCCCGTCATGTGCGTCGACACCCGGCAGGTCGGGATCGCGACCGGGTTCGCCGCAGGGCGGGCGGCCGCGGTCGCGCGGGCGGGCGGCGACGAGGCCGCGGCGGTCGGGGCGGCGCTGGCGGCGGGGGAGTCGTCGAGCGTGCTCATGTACGTCGACACCCTCGAGTACCTGCGTCGCGGTGGACGCGTGGGCGCGGCCACGGCCCTCATCGGCTCGGCCCTCGCGGTGAAGCCGTTGCTCACGCTGCGCGACGGCGTGGTGGTGCCGCTCGAGCGCGTCCGCACGTCGGCCAAGGCGGTGGCGCGGCTCGAGGCCCTCGTCGCGGAGGCGGCGGAGGCGGCCACCGAGGGCTACGACATCGGCGTGCAGCACCTCGCCAACCCCGACCTCGCCGACCAGGTCGCGGAGCGGCTGGCCGGTGTGCTCGGCCGCGACCGCCTGCCGGTCAACGAGGTCGGCGCGGTGATCGGAGCGCACGTGGGTCCCGGCATGCTCGCGGTGACGGTCACGCCTCGTCCGGGGTAGGCACAGGCTCCAGCGGCGTCCAGAAGGTGACCTCGAGGTCGCCGGCCAGGAGCTCGTGGCGACGGTCGAGGAACTCCTGCATCGTGGGCGTCGCGAGGTGCGCCGCCAAGGCGGCGCCGTCGGCCCACTGCTCGTAGAACCTGAGGTCGCCGTCGGGGCCGTGGTGCAGCTCGTACACGCGGCAGCCGGCCTCGGCGCGCGTGGGGACGAGGAAGGAGCGCAGGGTGCGCTCGAGCTCGTCGGCCCGTCCAGGTCTCGCACGTGCGGTGCCGACGAGGGCGACAGACGTGGCGGCGTGAAGCACGGCCTCAGGTACGATCTCGCTCATACCTACGGACCCTAGGACGGGATCCAGGTACGATGCAAGACGTACCTCAAGGAGCCGACGGACGGGAGCGCAGGTGACGGACCGGGAACCCGGGGTGCCGGCGGACCTCCAGGCCGTGCTCGCGGCCCTGGCCGACCCGCACCGGCGGCGGGTCGTCAGCAGCCTCGCGCGCGAGGACGCCGACGTCGAGCGACCCTGCGGCTCCTTCGACCTGCCGGTCTCCAAGGCGACGCGGACGCACCATTTCCGGGTGCTGCGCGAGGCAGGTCTGGTGGAGCAGCGCTTCCACGGCAACGGCAGCAGCGTCAGGCTCCCACGCGAGGACATCGAGCGGACCTATCCGGGGCTGCTCGCCCTCCTCGTCGCCGAGGACTGACGACCGCTCCGTCCGCAGGTCCTGTCCACAGGGGTCGACGGCGCCGGCGGTCGTCGTCCACAGTCTCTGCGGCGATCCGCCGCGGGACGTCGCCAGGTGCCTAGCGTCGAGGGGTGAGCACCCCACGGCACGGACCTCGTCCGGCACCACCCCAGGAGACCCGCGCCGAGGTCGCGCGGCGCCGGCTCGCGCAGCTCGCCGCGTCGTTCGAGGCCACGCACGACGACGACCCGTTCGACCGGCTGGTCGGTCCGACTCAGGACGCCTCCGGCGCTGGGTCCGAGGTCGTCGACCGTGCCCTCCAGAGGCCCGCGCAGGGGTCGGAGCAGGCGCCCGTGCCGGCTCGCGGCCGGCGTCGCGCCGACGTCGGACCACGCGCGGGGCTGTCGGCGGTGCATCTGCGCGTCGTGGCCACGGCAGCGGTCGCGGCTGGCGTGCTGCTCACGTGGTGGCTCCTGGCGGAGCGGCCGCGCACGTCCGACGTCGACCGACCGCTCGAGGTCTCGGCCCGGGCCGACCCGACGGGTGCCCCGGCGGCCGAAGGCGGCGCGGAGGACGACGGGCGCGTCGTCGTCGACGTGGCCGGGCAGGTCAGGCGGCCCGGCATCGTCACGCTGCCCGCGGGGTCGCGGGTCCACGAGGCCATCGAGCGGGCCGGCGGCATCAAGGGCGCGCTCGACCAGCCGACGCTCAACCTCGCGCGGGTGCTCGTCGACGGCGAGCAGATCCTCGTCGGCGTCGACCCTCCCGCAGCTGCCGTGGCAGGCCCGGGCACGGGCGGCACGGGTGGACCGGGCGTCGCCGTCAACCTCAACACGGCCACGCTCGAGGAGCTCGACGCGCTGCCCGGCGTCGGCCCGGTCACCGCCCAGGCGATCCTCGACTGGCGCACCGAGAACGGACGCTTCACGTCGGTCGACGACCTGCTCGACGTCGCCGGCATCGGCGAGAAGACCCTCGAGGACCTCCGCGACCGCGTGAGCGTGTGAGGCGCCCGGTCCTGGTGCTCGCCGGCGTCGACGTCCGGCTGGTGCCGGCGGCGCTCGGCGCGTGGGCCGTCGCCGCCTGGGGCGTGACCGCCGGGCCAGGTGCTACCGTCGTCGCGGCTCTCGGGGCCGTCGCACTCGCGGGCGTCGCAGCACGGCGCTGGCCCCGCGTCGCGCTCGTGGCGGTGGCCGTGGCCGCCGTCGCGACGTCGGTGACCTGGCGGCTCGGCGACGTCCGCGCGACCCCGACGGCCGCGCTCGCCGAGCAGCGGGCGCGGGTGACGCTCGAGGTGCAGGTGAGTCGCGACGGCCGCACCTTCGAGGGCGTCGGTGGTCCTGGCACGGTCGTGGGCCTCGTGGTGCTGCGGCTGCGCGACCAGCGCGGTCGGGTGCATGGCGTCCGCGACCCCGTGACGGCCTTCCTCGTCGGCGAGCACCGCGACCTCGTCGTCGGTCGTCGGCTCACGGTCGACGGTCGGCTGTCGCCGCCGGACGACGACCAGGACACCGCGACGCTGCGCGTCGAGCGACGCTCGGCTGTCCAGGGCAGCGCCTGGTGGTGGTCGGCCTCCGAGCGCGTGCGAGCGGGTGTGCGCCACGCCGTCGACCACGTGCCCGGCGCTCCCGCCGCCCTCGTGCCGGCCCTCGTGGTCGGTGACGACGCCGACCTCTCGCCCCGCGTCGAGGAGGAGTTCCGACGCACCGGTCTGACGCACCTGCTGGCTGTCTCGGGGACGAACCTCACGATCGTGCTCGCGCTGGTGCTGGCGGTGGCGCGAGCGGGCCGGGCGCCGCCGCGCGTGCTCCTGGCGGTGGGTCTGCTCGGTGTCGTCGGGTTCGTGCTGCTGGCGCGGCCCGAGCCGAGTGTGCTCCGGGCCGCGGGCATGGGGGTCGTCGGGCTCGCAGCCCTCGGGCTGGGGTCGCGCGGTGGTGTGCGCACGCTCTGCGTCGCCGTCGTAGCGCTGCTGTTCTGCGACCCGTGGCTCTCGCGCGCGGCGGGGTTCGTGCTGTCCGTGAGCGCGACCGCCGGCATCCTGCTGCTCGCACCCCCGTTCGTGCGGGCCCTGGAGCGGTGGGCACCGCGGTGGGTGGCCGTCGCGGTCGCCGTGCCGCTCGCCGCACAGGCGGCCTGCACGCCGGTCATCGCGGCGCTGTCGTCCGAGGTGTCCGTCGTCGCCGTCGTCGCCAACCTCCTCGCGGCGCCGGCGGTCGCGCCCGCGACGGTACTGGGGCTGGTGGCCGGGCTCCTCGACCTCGTCGTCCCGTCGGTCGCGTCGGTCCTCGGCACCGCGGCCGCGGCCTGCGCCGGCTGGATCGTGCTCGTGGCGCACCACGCCGCGGCCCTTCCCGGGGCGAGCCTGGTCTGGCCCTACCCGTGGTGGTGGCTGCTGGGCGTCGTGCCGGTGGTGCTGTGGCTCGGCCGCCGCGCCGCCTCGCGCCCGGTCGTCGCGACCGGCCTGGTCCTGGGCCTGTGCCTCGCGATGCTGCGACCGCCCAGCCCCGGGTGGCCACCGCCCGGGTGGGTCATGGTGCAGTGCGACGTCGGCCAGGGCGACGCGACCGTGCTGCGCTCCGGCCCGGACGAGGCGGTGGTCGTCGACGCCGGTCTCGAGCCCGTCGACGTCGACCGCTGCCTGCGCGGTCTCGGCGTGCGGCGTATCCCGGCCCTCGTGCTGACGCACGGCGACGCCGACCACGTGGGCGGGAGGTCAGGGGTGGCGGGCGGTCGTGCGGTCGGCGCGGTGCTCGTCGGACGCCCAGGGCCCACGGTGCCAGGGGTCCCCACCCGCACGGTGTCGCGGGGCGACCGTCTCGTGGTGGGCGACGTGACGGCCGACGTGCTCTGGCCGCGGGCTCAGCCCACGACGCGGGCTCGGAGGATCGAGGTCGACCGCAACGCCGACAGCGTGGTCCTGCGCGTGGTGGTGCGGGGCGTGACCCTCCTGCTGACGGGCGACGTGGGGGAGGAGGCGCAGGAGCACGTGCTCCACGCCGGCAGCGTCGTGCGGGCCGACGTGCTGAAGGTCGCGCACCACGGCAGCGCCGACACGTCGTGGCGGTTCACGCGTGCGGTCGCGCCACGCCTGGCCACCGTGTCCGTCGGGGCCGACAACGACTACGGGCACCCCACCGGCACCGCCCTGCGGATGCTGCGCCAGGTCGGCGCGGTGGTGCACCGCACCGACCACGAGGGCGACGTCGCGGTCGTCGTGCGCGACGGACGCCTGTCGGTCGTGTCGCGGGGGAGCGGTCAGCGGTCGAGGTAGCGCGCCCGGGCGAGGCACCAGACGCCGTACAGGCCGATCCCCACCGCGATGAGCGCCAGCAACCACGGTCCGAAGGGCTGCTGCAGGACCGTGCGCAGGGCCTCGTCGAGGCCGCCCGAGCGGTCGGCGTCGTGGGTCAGCGCGGCGAAGCAGAACAGGGTCCCGACCAGCCCGATGGCGACACCCTTCGCCACGTGCCCGACCGCGCCGAGACGCAGGAGCCAGTCGCCCGAGGTGCCGCTCAGACCCTCCGTCGCGAGGTGCTCGCGGTGCCGGTCGCTGAGTCCGCGCCATGCCGTCCACGCGCCGTAGCCCACGACGGCGAGCCCGGCCACGCCTACGAGCACCGCGCCGGCGGGCAGGGCCAAGGCGCGCGCCGTCCACGTCTCGCTGCCCGACCCGCCCGAGCTGCCGCTCCGGGCGATGACCTGCACGCCGCTCCAGCCCACGACGCCGTAGACCACCGCCTTGACCAGGTCGGCACCGCGAGCCGCCCACAGCGTCGCGCCGTCGTCGTCGCGGTGCCCGACGACCGCCTCGAGCACGCGCCACAGGACGAGCACCGCCATCCCCGCGACCACGAGCCAGAGCACGGTCCGGCCGAACGGCTGCTGCGCCAGCTCCGCCAGCGCGCCTCGGGTGTCGGCCGAGCCGCTGCGGTGCCCGAACGCGAGCTGCAGAGCGAGGAACGCCAGCACGAGGTGCACGAGCCCGTAGGCCACGAAGCCGAAGCGGACCAGGTGGTCCACCCACGCGTCGTCGGCGTGGGCGACGACGTCGTCGGCGTCGAGCGGCATGGCGAGAGCGTACGCCCGCGTCGTCGGGCGGGCTCGTCGGAGCGGACGACTACGCTGGGCGCGTGGCGTCGCCGTTCGGGAAGATCCTGCTCATCACCGGGAGCTCGGAGTACCTGTCCGACCGCACCCGGGCGCGCGCCGTGGCCGGCATCAAGGCCGCCGACGCCGAGTGCGAGGTCGCCACCGCCACGTCGGGCGGCCTCGGGGCGGGCGAGATCGCCGGACTCACCAGCCCGTCGCTCTTCAGCTCCGCCAGCGCCCTCGTCCTGACCGAGCTGCAGGACCTGCCCGACGTCGCCCAGGGCGAGCTGCTCGCCTACGCGAAGGACCCCAGCCCCGACGTCGCCGTCGTGCTCGTGCACGGGGGAGGGCAGAAGGGCAAGGGTCTGCTCGACAAGCTGCGCGCCCAGGCGGCCGTCCACGAGGTCAAGAACGAGGCGCCGAAGTACGAGCGCGACCACGCGCGGTGGGTGGCCGGCGAGCTGCGCGACCTCGGCACCCGCATCGACGAGGAGGCCGCGACGCTGCTGGTCGCCGCCGTCGGCCAGGACCTGCGCGCCCTCGCCGGTGCAGCCGACCAGCTGGCCGCGACCCTCGACTCCGGCAGCGAGGTCACGGTCGAGGTCGTGCGCCGCTACTTCGGTGGCCGCGCCGACGTGCGCGGCTACGAGATCGCCGACGCCGCCATCGAGGGGCGGATCAACGTCGCGCTTGAGCAGGCGCGCTGGGCCGAGACCGCCAAGGTCGCGCCGGTGCTCATCACGAGCGCGCTCGCCGCTGGGCTGCGCCAGCTCGCCCGTCTCGCCGACGCACCCGCGCGGCTGGGCGAGGGCGAGCTGGCCCGCCACGTCGGCGCGCCGCCGTTCAAGGTGCGCGTGCTGCGGCGTCAGCTGCAGGGGTGGGAGCCGTCCGGGCTGGCCCGTGCGCTCGACGCGGTCGCGCAGGCCGACATCGACGTCAAGGGCGGCGCGGCCGATCCCGCGTACGCCGTCGAGCGCATGGTCCTGCAGGTCGCGGCCGCACGCCGGCGTTGACGTCGCCGCCGCGTGCGTCGGCCCTGCGCGGTCGTCAGTGCCTGAGCACGACGAAGGCCCCCGGCGGTGCCGGGGGCCTTCGTCGATGCTGGGGGGCTGCGGTCAGAGCGACGCGGCCTTCTTGGCGATGGCCGACTTGCGGTTCGCCGCCTGGTTCTTGTGGATGACGCCCTTGCTGGCGGCCTTGTCGAGCTTCTTGCCCGCCTCGGCGGCGTACGCCTTGGCCTGGTCGGTCTCGCCGGCCTCGACGGCGGCGTGGAAGCGACGCACGGCCGTCTTCAGCGCGGAACGCACCGACTTGTTGCGCTCGCGAGCGGCCTCGTTCTGACGGTTCCGCTTGATCTGCGACTTGATGTTCGCCACGTGGCTGACCTGTTCTCTCGTGCGTGAAGGGAATGTGCTGCAAGTGTGAGGGCGTGCGTGCGGGCACGCGACCACCCACAGTACCAGCGAGCACCGTGCGCCCCCAAATCAGCCCCGAGCGCCCCTCGCCTCGCCCGCGTTCCGTGGACCTGATGACGAAAGTCCGCGCCGAAACCGTCGCCAGCTCCCCACGACGCGGGGAGGGGGTCCTACGATCCGAGGCATGCAGACGCTCTACGACGTCCTGGTCTGGCTCCACGTCCTCAGCTGGGTGGTGGCCCTCGTCGGCTACGTGACGACGATCCGCCGCCCCCAGCTCAACCTCGCGATGGTCGTCGGTGTGACCGCCGCCTTCGTGCTCGGCGTCGTGCTGACCGGCGTCGCGCCCGCGGCCGACGTCGACCTGAACTACGCCAAGATCGGGCTCAAGCTGGCCATCGCCTTCGTCGCGGTGGGCCTCGCCCACGGCACCCGACGTCGCCCCACGCCGAACCCGTTCGCGCACGTCGTGGCCGGCCTGGTCGTGGTCAACGTCGCCATCGCCTACCTCTGGACGTGAGCCCCGGTGGGTACGCCCCGGTGGGCGTGCTCACGGGCCTCGCCCCGGATGGGAGGATGGGGGCACCATGACGAGCACCACGACGCCGGGCGCGGCGCCCCAGCCGGGTTCGACCGACCCGTCCCTCCTGCGCAACTTCTGCATCATCGCGCACATCGACCACGGCAAGTCGACGCTGGCCGACCGCATGCTGCAGCTCACCGGCGTCGTCGACGAGCGTGCCGCGCGGGCCCAGTACCTCGACCGCATGGACATCGAGCGCGAGCGCGGCATCACCATCAAGAGCCAGGCCGTCCGCATGCCGTTCACCAAGAGCGCGGGCGACGACGCCGGGACGCACTACGTGCTCAACATGATCGACACGCCCGGCCACGTCGACTTCACCTACGAGGTGAGCCGCTCGCTGGAGGCCTGCGAGGGCGCCATCCTGCTCGTCGACGCCGCCCAGGGCATCGAGGCGCAGACGCTGGCGAACCTGTACCTGGCGATGGACGCCGACCTGCACATCATCCCCGTGCTGAACAAGATCGACCTGCCCGGCGCGCAGCCGGAGAAGTACGCCGAGGAGATCGCCGGCATCATCGGCGGCGACCCCGACGACGTGCTGCGCGTCTCGGCCAAGACCGGCCAGGGTGTCGAGGCGCTGCTCAACCTCATCGTCGACGAGGTGCCGCCTCCGGAGGGTGACGCCGACGGTCCGCCGCGGGCGCTGATCTTCGACTCCGTCTACGACACCTACCGCGGCGTCATCACCTACGTCCGCGTCGTCGACGGTCGGCTCAGCCACCGCGACAAGATCAAGATGATGTCGACGAACGCCGTGCACGAGATGCTCGAGGTCGGCGTCATCAGCCCCGAGCCGGTCAAGGCCGACCACCTCGGCGTCGGCGAGGTCGGCTACCTCATCACGGGGGTGAAGGAGGTGCGCCAGTCGCGCGTCGGTGACACCGTCACGTCGAACGCGCGCCCGGCCGACGAGCCGCTCGGCGGCTACGCGCACCCCAACCCGATGGTCTTCTCGGGCCTGTACCCGATCGACGGCGACGACTTCTCGACCCTGCGCGAGGCCCTCGAGAAGCTGCAGCTCAACGACGCCGCGCTCGTGTACGAGCCGGAGTCGTCGGGCGCGCTGGGCTTCGGCTTCCGCATCGGCTTCCTCGGCCTGCTGCACCTGGAGATCGTGCGCGAGCGTCTCGAGCGCGAGTTCGACCTCGACCTCATCTCCACGGCGCCGAACGTCGTCTACAAGGTGGTCATGGAGGACGGTCGCGAGATCGTCGTCACCAACCCGAGCGAGTACCCGTCGGACGGCAAGATCGCCTCGGTGCACGAGCCGATCGTCTCCGCGACGATCCTCGCGCCGTCGGACTACATCGGCGTCATCATGGAGCTCTGCCAGGCCCGCCGCGGCCAGCTGAACGGCATGGACTACCTGTCCGAGGACCGCGTCGAGATCCGCTACACGCTGCCCATGGGCGAGATCATGTTCGACTTCTTCGACGCGCTGAAGAGCCGCACGAAGGGCTACGCGTCGCTGAACTACGAGCTCGCCGGCGAGCAGCAGGCCGACCTCGTCAAGGTCGACATCATGCTGCAGGGCGAGGTGGTCGACGCGTTCAGCGCCATCGTCCACCGCGACTCGGCCTACGCGTACGGCGTGATGCTCGCGGGCAAGCTCAAGGAGCTCATCCCGCGCCAGCAGTTCGAGGTGCCCATCCAGGCCGCCATCGGCGCCCGCATCATCGCCCGCGAGAACATCCGTGCGATGCGCAAGGACGTGCTCGCCAAGTGCTACGGCGGCGACATCAGCCGCAAGCGCAAGCTGCTGGAGAAGCAGAAGGAGGGCAAGAAGCGGATGAAGAACATCGGCCGCGTCGAGGTCCCCCAGGAGGCGTTCATCGCCGCCCTCTCCACGGGTGGCGACGCCGCCAAGTAGCCCCGCCGGCCGTCGGGGTCAGCGGGCGCCGACGGCCGCGGCGACGTCCTGCGCGGCCCGCACGCCCGACGCGAGGGCTCCCTGGATCGAGGGCGTCTCGCGGTGGTCGCCGCAGACGAACATCCCGCCGCCGACGTCGGCGCGGCGGGCGGGCTCCAGCGGGGGGACCGCCCTCGGCAGCGCGCGGACGACGTCGTGGCGCACCAGCAGCTCCCACGCGTCGACGTCGGTGCCCCACAGCCGGGCCGCCTGCGCCAGCGCCGCCGCAGGCTGACCCGCCAGCAGATGCCGGGCGTTGGCGAGCGCCTGATCGTGCGTGACGGTCGCCAAGCCCGCGCGCCTCAGCTCTTGGACCGGGCCTTGGCGATGGCGCGCTTCAGCGCGTCATAGCCGACCTGCCCCTGGAAAAGCTGGTCCCCGACGACCCAGGTGGGGGTCGCGTTGAGTTGAAGCTGGGTTGCGATCGCGAGGTTCGCGTCGAGTTCGCGCTGGAACAGCGCCTCGTTCGCGGTCGCGTCGGCGCTGCCGTCGGTGACGACGCCCGCGCGCTGCGCTGCGGCGGCGATCGCCGAGGGGTCGAGCGAACTCGCTGCGAACATCGCGTGGTGGAAAGCGTCATATTTGCCCTGCCGCGCGGCGGCGAGCGCCATCAGCGCGGCATCGCGGCTTTGCGGCGAGATGATCGGCAATTCGCGGAACACGACCTTCAGCCTTTTGTCCTCGCGGACCAGCCGGTCGACGTCGGGCACGCTCGCCCGGCAGAAGCCGCAGGCATAGTCGGTGAAGACGACCAGTGTGACGTCGCCGTCGGCATTGCCCGCCCAGGCGCCGGCGTAAGGCTTTTCGAGTGCGGGGCGGATCGCGTCGATCGCCTTCGCCATTTCGCGGTCGCGCTGCGCCTCCAGCGCCTCGGGGATGATCTCGGGATTAGCGCGAATATAGTCGCCGACGATCGTCTCGACCTCGCTCTTGCTCATGCCGCCGCCGAAGCGGCCGCCAAGCCAGAAGGTCGCGCCGAGCAGTGCGAGCGCGGCGATGCCGCCGATCAGCAGGGTGCGCGTCGATACGCCGTCCATCATTCCTCCCTGGCGCTGCGGCAAACGGCCCGCGGTCATCGCCTTGGCGCGCGCGGGCTTGGGTTTGGCCGGGGCTGCGACATGCGGGGTGCGATCATCGTCCGGCACGGCGGCTATCGCCGCCGCTTTGGCTTGCGTTTCGGCCAAGGTCGCGGGGATCGCCTCGCCGGCAAAGAGGGGGAGGTCGCCCGCATTCTGGGCGTCGGCGGCGCGCGCCTCGGCTTCTTCGCGCGCGAGCAATTGTTCGAGCCCCGAGGGCGGCGGCGCAAGCTCTTCGGCGGCTGGGCGCAGCTTGTTCGCGGCATCGCCGATGCCGTCCTTGCTGGCGCGCGCAAGCCCGAACGCTGCGCAAGGTCGCGCGTCCGTCGCGGTATCTCCATCGCCTCGACGCGCGCGGGTATGTCGGCGCGTTCGCCGACATCGATCGTCCAGTCGGCAAAGGCCGCAGCGCCGTGCCGGATCGCACTCCACAGCCGCGCCGCGCCGGCCTTCAGCTGCTCCCCCGTGACGCGCGGATCGCGCGCCGGGGCGGGCTTCGGCGTATAGCGGCCGACGTCGATGCCGACGGGCGGGGCGTCCTTCGGCTTTGCCAGTCCCTCGTCGGCGCGCGGCAGGGGCTCGGGCGCCGGCGACGGGTCGCGCAACCACGGCTGATAATATTCGTCTTTCTTGTCTGTCACTTGTCGCCCTTGTGCATTCGCGAAATTGCGATGCATCCCCGAATTTCGTCGTGAATCTAGCGCCGTTTGCGCGTCCGTTCTACCTCGGCGCGCGCAACCATCGAAATATCCTGTGCACGAATCCAGTCGGGCGATCCTTGCGGCAGGCCCTGCATCGCCATTTCGGCATTACGCAGCGCGAGCATCGGCTGTCCACCCTCGAGACTGTAGCGTTCCGCCGAGGCGAGCGCGGCGCGCGCCTGATCGCCGCGGTTCGCATAGACGATTCCGAGCTGATACCAGGCGAACGGATTCTCGTTATCGAGCGCGACGGCGGTTTTCAGCACCTTTTCGGCCTCGGGAAAATTGGCCGGATCCTCGGTCGCGATCAGCGCATGGCCGAGGGTCGAGGCGATCAGCGGCTGTGATTTCGAATTGGCGACCGCCTTGCGTAGCGGCGGAATCGCTTCCTTGGGCCGTCCGGATTCGAGCAAGACCTGGCCTTCGAGCTCGAGGAAATACGGGTCTTCGGGATTGGTGGCGATCAGGGCATCGACCTCGTCCAGCGCCTTTTGCGGATAGGCGCTCTTGTGCCAAGCGTAAGCGCGGGCGTAGCGCGCGGGCACGCTCTTGTCGCTTTCGGGATATTTGCGCAGCGTCCGCTCGGGCTCTTCCATATAGCCGAGCAGCTTGGCCTTCACGCGCTGAAAGCGGGCTTCGAGCTGGGGATCGCTTGGCTTGTCCCACGCCGGATCGACGACATAGACTTCGCGGAGCGCCTGGATGCGATCGCCCGACAGCGGGTGCGTGCGGCTGTAGGCCTGATCATCATCCTGTTTGACGGCGTAGCGGAATTCGAGATTCTGCAGCTTCTTGAAGAAATCGAGGCTGCCTTTGCCGCTGATCCCTGCCTTCGACAGATATTGCGCACCGGCGGCGTCGGCGGTCGCTTCCTGAACCCGGCTGAACGCCAGATATTTGCCGAGCGCGGCCTGTTGCCCCGCCATCATGATGCCCATCCCGGCATCGCCGCCGCCCGCCGCGATCGCCGCGGCGCCGAGCAGCAGGCTGAGCAGCGAGATGCCCGTTGCGGTCTTGGCGCCGTCGCTGGCGCGGATGGCGTGGCCGCCCATGATATGGCCGAGCTCGTGGGCGAGTACGCCCTGCACTTCGTTGGCGCTGTCGGCGGTCTCGATCAGGCCGCTAAAGACATAGATGTCCTGACTGCCCGCCACGAACGCGTTGATGCTGCGATCGCCGAGCAGGTGGACGCGCACCTGTCCGGGACGCAGCCCCGCCGCGACGAGCAGCGGATCGACCATGTCCTGGAAGAGCGCCTCGGTTTCGGCGTCGCGCAGCATCGACTGCGCCATCACCGGCCGCGCAGCAACCGCCACCATGGCGACGAGCGTCAGCAGCAGGCGCAGCGCGGCGCGCCAGGCGCCCGGCCGGGCCAGGATGTGGGACGGGGATGGCGCGATCATCGCCGCCCGTCTTGCGCCGCGCGTCTGAACCTCGAATGAAGCCATGGAGACTTATTGGGGCGCCAGCCGCGCGGGCGCAAGGTGCGTGATGGCCGCTACTGCGGCGCCTGTCCGAAAAAAGGGCCCCCGCTTGCGCGAGGGCCCGTCTTTTCATGCAATTCAGGCGCGTCAGTTGCCGAAGGTGCGCTGCCACCAGCCGCGACGGGGTCCGCCCTCAGGGGCGTCGCCTTCGGCGTCGGCAGGGATGGCTTCGACCGTGGAATCGCCCTGCGGAGCGCTTGCGGTTGCTTCGGCGGGCTGCGCTTCGGCGGCGGCCGCCTTCTTGCTGCGGCTGGCGCGCTTTTTCGGCGCGGGCTTGGCGGGTTCTGCTTCCTCTACCGGCACGTCGGCGACAGGAGCCTCGGGCGCTTCGCTGCTTGCGTCGGCGGCTTCGACCGCGGCCGCTTCGGCAGCGATCGCCGCCTTGGTCTTGCGCGGCGCGCGTTTGCGCTTCGGCTTTTCTTCGGCCGCAGGGGCTTCGGGGGCGGGGGCTTCGACGGCTTCCGGTTCGGGCGCAGTCGTGTCCGCGTCGCCTGCCTCGGCTTCGACGGCTTCGGCCTCGACCTTCTTGCGACCGCGGCCGCCGCGGCGACGACGCGGCTTGGCTTCGCCTTCCTCGCTCGCTTCGGCGGCTACGGGTTCCGCCGCACCATCGGCGCCGGCTTCGTCGTCGCCGTCGCCGTCGGTTTCCTCGGCCTCTTCGGAAGCCGTTTCGCCCTCGGCGGTTTCGTTGCCCTCGTCATCGCGGCGACCGCGACGACCGCGGCGGCGACGCCGGCGGCGCTTGTTGCGTCCGCCTTCGCCATCGGCATCGCCCTCTTCACGCTCGCGTTCGCGGCGCGCGGGGCGTTCGGCTTCTTCTTCCTCTTCTTCGATATCCTCTTCGTCGACGATATCGTCGTCATCATCATCCTCGATCGGCGCGATCGGGGCGAAGCTGCGGCGCTGAACGGGCGGCGGGCCGCCGACCTCGATCGCCATGCGCGCGCCTTCGGTTTCGCCGTCGGGCAGGATTTCGACGCTGACGCCGTACAGATCCTCGATATCGCGCAGTTCGCGGCGCTTTTCGTTGAGGAGATAGAAGGTCGCTTCCTGGCTCGCGCGCAGGATGATCTTGCTGCCCTTGCCGCGTGCGGCTTCCTCTTCGATCAGGCGCAGCGCGCTGAGACCCGCCGACGATGCGGTGCGGACGAGGCCGGTGCCTTCGCAATGCGGGCAGGGGCGCGTCGACGCTTCGAGCACGCCGGTGCGCAGCCGCTGGCGGCTCATTTCCATCAGGCCGAAGCCCGAGATGCGGCCGACCTGGATGCGCGCGCGGTCATTCTTGAGCGCATCCTTCATCGCGCGCTCGACCTTGCGGACGTTCGAGCCATGATCCATGTCGATGAAGTCGATGACGATCAGGCCCGCCATGTCGCGCAGGCGAAGCTGGCGGGCGATTTCGTGTGCCGCCTCAAGGTTGGTGCTGAGCGCGGTCTGCTCGATATTATGCTCGCGCGTCGAGCGGCCCGAGTTGATGTCGATCGACACCAGCGCCTCGGTCGGGTTGATGACGAGATAGCCGCCCGATTTCAGCTGAACGACCGGATTGAGCATCCCGGCGAGCTGATCTTCGACGCCATAGCGCTGATAGAGCGAAACGGGGTCGGCATATTGCTTCACGCGCCGGGCGTGGCTGGGCATCAGCAGCTTCATGAACTGCTTCGCCGCCTTATAGCCCTCTTCGCCCTCGACGAGCACTTCCTCGATGTCGCGGTGATAGATGTCGCGGATCGCACGTTTCACAAGGTCGCTGTCCGAATGGATCAGCGCCGGCGCGCTCGACCCCAGCGTCTTTTCGCGAATCTCGTCCCACAGCCGGGCGAGATAGTCGAAGTCGCGCTTGATCTCGGTCTTGGTGCGGCTCATCCCCGCGGTGCGGACGATGCAGCCCATCGACGGCGGCAGGTTGAGCTCGTCGATCATCGCCTTCAATTTGCGGCGATCGGCGCCGTTCGAAATCTTGCGGCTGATCCCGCCGCCGTGCATCGTGTTCGGCATCAGCACGCAATAGCGGCCGGCCAGCGACAGATAGGTGGTCAGCGCCGCACCCTTGTTGCCGCGCTCTTCCTTGACGACCTGCACCAGCATCACTTGGCGGCGACGGATGACGTCCTGAATCTTGTACTTGCGGCGCAGCGACATGCGGCTTTCGCCATTTTCATCCTCGTCGCGGCGTCCGCGTCCGCGGCCGCCCTTGCGACCCCGGCCACGCCCGCGGCCCCGGCGACCCTTGTCGTCGCGATCGTCGCGCGCTTCTTCGCCATCTTCGCCCTCGGCGTCGTCCGCGGAATCTTGGCGGCCATCGTCGTCGCTGTCCTCGCCGATGGTTTCGGGGGCGGCAACGGCGGCGTCATCGTCGCCGGGCTCGTCGACATCGGCCACATCGCCTTCCAGCTCGTCGAGGTCTTCCTCGGCGCGCATCGCGGCTTCGGCGGCATGCTCCGCCTCTTCGCGCAGCAAGGCTTCGCGGTCTTCCTTCGGGATCTGGTAATAGTCGGGGTGGATTTCGCTGAAGGCCAGGAAGCCGTGGCGATTGCCGCCATATTCCACGAACGCCGCCTGCAGCGACGGTTCGACGCGGGTTACCTTGGCCAGATAGATATTGCCCTTGAGCTGCTTGTGCTCGGCGGACTCGAAATCAAACTCCTCGATGCGGTTTCCCTTGGTGACGGCGACCCGGGTTTCTTCCCGGTGCCGCGCGTCGATCAACATGCGCGTGGTCATTATTATCACTCCAGGCGCGCCGCAGCGCGCCAAACAAAAAGGCCGCCGCCGCCCGTGGAGGGCGGCTGCGGTCGATAGGGTTCAAACGGAAAAAGACGTTATTGCCGCGCGTGGCCCGCGTCCGGTCCTGGACGCGCATGCGGTCTTCCGTCACGTCGACGCGCGGCGCAAATGCGACTGCGTCGGCATGGGAAGAGGGCATGGCAAGCCTCATACGGCATCAACCTGTTACGGGGTGACCGTTATGGCAGGCGACGCTGGAATGGGGTCGGCCGCCGCCCGGTCATCCGGGTGGACTGACGGACATGTCTTTCCCCGCATGTCCGGCGCCGGGGAGGCCATGAACCGCGAATCGCGCGGGTCAGCCTTTCCCCTCAAAAGGCCGGACGGGATCGGGTCGGACACCGTCAGTGTGTCGGGTGCTAGCATCGGCACGGACCAACGGCAACCCAAAGCACGGCAGACACATGGGAATGTTCGCGCACGCCGACAAGGCGTTTTGCGCAATTCGTGCTGAATCGCCTGTTAACCGTGCCGGTTGACCGCGATTTGACGGGCGATGGCTAATGACTGGTTCATCCTTTTTTGCGGCCGGAGCCCTCATGTTTTCGAATAAGCGCTGGACCATCGCGCGCCGGGGGCGGCATAACCGGGCGATGGGCCTGATCCTTGTCCTGATCGCGACGATCCTGTCG
>LULG01000121.1_pt1 | contig 22443 bp, 16 predicted proteins | sample 728211 | NCBI WGS metagenome assembly LULG01 (sample SAMN03860295, study PRJNA289734) | marine metagenome | biome: seawater column; feature: ocean; material: water; isolation source: Red Sea water column Station 169 - depth 200m | place: Saudi Arabia: Red Sea | collected 2011-10-15 | depth 200 m | reverse complement strand
TGGAATAAATCCTGCCCATTGTCCCTTATCAAGTTTCTTCAATAGCATGCCTGGAAAGCGGAAAATATTTGAGACTCCCAGCTTCATTTTTGTATTTCCGTACAAAATAAGCTGTCTCTGTTCTACAGATAAATTTTTCCATAGTGATTTTTTACTAATCCCGAATGTTCCCAGCAATTTCCTGACATGCCTTTGGTCAATCCTAGTGTACATAAGGTTGCCCTTTTCTGTGAAGCATTCAATGGCACCATCCAAAACTGACATATTTGAATTGCAAAGTTTTTCTTCCGTAAAGGTGCTTGTCTGACCAATTCCATTGCAGGTGGGACACGCTCCCTGAGGTGCGTTAAAGGAAAACAAGCGTGGTTCCATTTCCGGTAAAGCAATCTGGCAGCTGGGACATGCCATTAATTGACTGAATAAGTGATCTTCATCCTGTTGTATTTCATTATCACTTTCTGAGCTTTTTTTGCGGTAGTGCAGGATAGCCATACCGTTAATCCACAACTAGTTCAATTGTGTGTTTTTCGTAGCGTGCAAGTCTTATCTCTTCATCAAGTCTTCTTACCTCCCCGTCTACTCTAGCTCGAACGAAGCCCTGAGAGGCCCACTCTTCAAGCTCCTTCCTGTATTCTCCTTTTCGCTCTTGTACCATAGGAGCAAGGATAAGACAAAGTTCATTCAATCCGTCAAGGTAAGCATAATCAGTAATTTGTTCAGGATTCTGGGAGGTAATTCGTGTCCCACACTCTGGACAGTGCGGCTTACCCAAACGGGCGAAGAGAAGACGATAATGGTCGTAAACCTCAGTGACCGTGCCCACTGTTGAACGTGAACTCCTGTTTACCGTTTTTTGGTCCACAGAGATGGTGGGACTAAGGCCTCCAATGTGCTCGACTCTAGGTTTGTCCGATTGACCAAGAAATTGGCGCGCATATGCTGAAAGTGATTCAACAAAACGGCGCTGACCTTCCTTGAAGATAGTGTCAAAGGCAAGTGAAGATTTCCCTGACCCGCTGACACCTGTAAAAACAGTAAGAGTATTTCGAGGAATTTCCAGACTGACGTTTTTCAAATTGTGCTCTGATGCGCCGATAACAACAATTTGATCATTTTCCTGCGACATTTAGACGAAAAAAGTTCTTAAGGATGGAATGTTTGAAGTTAAAGTATGATTCGATTACTAACCTTTAGTATGGCAGTAATTATTTTGAGCAACAAGGTAGAATTAGGGGAACAAGCCTATTAATGCTCTCTTTGTAATTACTTTATGCTGCAGAAAATATATGATTGACGGTACTTTCTCAAAGTTGTAAAACTATTGCCGCTGATATTAATTTTTGCTGATTTCTATCGATTCTTAAAAAGGGGAAATAAATGGAAACATTACCAAAACAAGCTCAAGTAGTAATCATAGGAGGAGGCGTAATCGGATGCAGTGTAGCATATCATCTGACGAAACTTGGTTGGTCCGATATTGTCTTGCTGGAACGCGGGGAGCTGACTTGTGGAACAACCTGGCACGCAGCTGGATTAGTTGGTCAACTTAGGGCAACAAAGAATATGACAATGCTGGCCCAGTATACCAGCGAACTATATTCTAAACTGGAAAAAGAAACTGGTCAGGCAACAGGATTCAAACAAAATGGCTCTATCAGTGTTGCACCGGATAAAGAACGTTTTGAAGAACTGAAACGCGGAGCCTCCATGGCCAAATGCTTTGGGCTGGAAGTTGAGGTAATCACTCCGAGGGAGGCAGGTGAAATGCATTCATTCTTAAATATAGACGATCTTGAAGGTGCTGTTTTTCTTCCAAAAGACGGACAGACTAATCCGATCGATGTAACTCAAGCTCTGGCCAAAGGTGCAAAAATGGGCGGAGCAAGAATATTTGAAAGAGTTAAAGTTTCCGGAATTCAGACTAGAAATAGACGTGCAGTGGGTGTTAACACCGACCAGGGAGACATAACATCTGAAATTGTTGTGAACTGTGCAGGTCTTTGGGGGCGAGAAATTGGACTGATGGCAGGAGTAAATGTTCCTCTGTTTGCAGCGGAGCATTTTTATATTGTAACTGATGAAATAGGATTGCCTTCCAACCTTCCGGTTCTTCGAGATCCCACCGGCTGGATATATGCAAAGGAAGACGCAGGTAAAATGCTGGTGGGGAGTTTCGAACCAAAATCCAAACCACGCCCTTTGCATAGTATTCCGGATGATTTTTCATTCGGACAGTTCCCTGATGACTGGGAACATTTTGAGCCTTCGATGATGAACGCCATTCACCGTATGCCAAAACTTGAGGACGCGGGAATCCAGACTTTTTTCAACGGTCCTGAAAGTTTTACTCCTGACAATCGTTATATTCTGGGGGAGGCTCCGGAACTTAAAAACTTTTATGTTGCTGCAGGCTTCAACTCAATAGGAATTCAGTCTGCAGGTGGTGCTGGTAAGGCTCTTTCAGAATGGATCGTAAACGGACACCCAATGATGGATTTGTCGGATGTGGACATTCGTCGCTTCCACCCCTTTCAGGTTAATTCAAAATATTTGGAAGAGCGCACCAGTGAAGCGCTGGGGTTGCTTTATGCCATGCATTGGCCTTTCCATCAGCCGGAAACAGGAAGGGGCGTACGCAAATCTGTCTTGCATGACCGTCTGGAAAAAGCCGGAGCCTGCTTTGGTGAGATGTCCGGCTGGGAGCGTGCAAACTGGTTTGCTGAAACTGGAACGAAGCCAAACTACGAATATAGTTACGGCCGACAAAACTGGTTTGAGCTTTCCGCTTCAGAACACAATGCTGCTAGGGAAAATGTTGCACTTTTTGATATGTCATCCTTTGGAAAATTTTTACTACAGGGAAAGGACACAGAAAAAATTCTTAACAGAATTTGTGCCAACGATGTAGCTGTCCCAGTAGGAAAGGCAGTTTATACGACGTGGCTTAATGAAAGAGGTGGGATAGAATCAGACCTGACTGTAACACGTTTAAGTGAAGATATTTTTCTGGTTATCACTGCTGGTGCAAGTCAAATTCGAGATCTTGCCTGGCTTCACAAAAACATACCTGAAGATGCCAGAACTACTGTAACCGATGTCACTTCCGGATACACAGTTTTGAGTTTAATGGGTCCCGAATCCAGAAAATTACTGTCAAAATTAACACCGGATGATTTATCAAATCAGGCTTTCCCTTTCGGTACAGGCAAGGAAATCGAAATAGGATATGCAAAAGCATTGGCTTTAAGGATGACATATGTAGGTGAACTAGGATGGGAAATTTATCTTCCTGCAGAATTTGCTCAGGACATCTACGACAAAATAATTGATGCTGGTTCTGAACATGGGTTGAAAATGGCAGGAATGCACGCACTTAATTCTCTCCGGTTGGAAAAGGCATATCGGCACTGGGGACATGACATCACAGATGAGGACACACCTTTAGATGCAGGTCTTGCTTTCGCAGTAAAATTTGACAAAAAGGGAGGTTTCATAGGCAGGGATGCTTTACTTAAGCAAAAAGAGAAAAAAGTCTTAAAAAGACGCCTTGTGCAGTTTGCTTTGGAAGATTCTCAACCTCTCTTGTATCACAATGAGCCAATCTGGTGTGGAGAAAAAATTGTGGGTGATTTGACTTCCGGCATGTACGGTCACACAATCGGCACCTGTCTGGGAATGGGTTACGTTAGCTGGGAGGAAGGAGTTTCGAAAGAATTTATCGAATCTAACCGCAAGTAAGAGAGTCCGAATGTAGCATCTTTAATTATGTTAACAAAGAAAAACATTACTGTTAGGAAAAATCCTAATAGTTTAATTTACACCTGAATATATAGTTCAGAACTTTCCTCAAAAATGATTTACCAAAATTTAAACAATTGCCCGATCTACCAACTGTGCTCCGCGTGAGGCCATGAAATATAGGCCCATATAGTGTGTGATATCCTGGGGGTGACTTGCGCTTGGAGGAAGTCCTATTTCTTCCGCAACATCTCTGGGCAGGCTGTAGGTAGAGCATCCCTTGTCATATACTATAACTTCTTTCAAATTTGGGATCATCCCATGGTTCCGGACGGAAAGAAGCGTCAAAACAAAATCCATCACACAAATATCCGTACAAATTCCTACAACCAGAATATTCTCTAAATTATTCTCCCTGACCCAGTCAATGACAGCATTTGAATTGTCCTCTTGATATGCGCCTATAAAGCCGTTGATACAGTCTTTTCTAACCAGTGTGGCATTTTGATCTTTCTCAAGCCATTTGAGCTCAGGGACTAAATCCTCTTCGCCAGTACCACGTTCACAGTGGGGGGGATAAGGTGGCTCAGGTTTACCAGGCTCATGTGTATCCAGAAATGCAAGTACTGGCATACCTTGCTTTACGAATGCCCGGGCAATGCGATCTGTCTCTGAAACCATAGTAGAAACCTGTTCGTTGGGAGTTTGAGGAGCAAGGTTACCGGCCCCTACAGTTGCAAAACCGTTGACTTCGTCCACAATAATTAAACCAAAACGCTCTTCATTGGATCTTAAATCAAGTTCGCTTTTGGACAAAGGCATGACTTCTTCCATGTGCTGGAAAATTTTTTCTGCTGACATATTCCACCCCAATATTGATGTAGTTTTTCTTGAAACAATTTCTCACTTTTAGGAACCCAAAAAATGCTAATTCAAGCGTTATGAGCTAATCAAGTTAAAAGATCATTTAAATTTTCAAGTGTCTGATGAAAGAACAAAAAAAACTCAAACGTGTTTGAATGAAGTTTAAAAAAAATTATAAAAATGCTAGTTTGCAGCAAATTGAAATTTATGAATTGTTGTTTTTAATATTATTAACTTGACCTGCCTGCATTGTCACATTATATCTGTTCAGTCTAAATCATTTATTTAACCTTACAGGAGAATATGATGAGCAATAAAGAGAAAGAAAAAGTTGATCAGCAAAGTGAATTGAATTTAAGCCGCAGATCGGTTTTAAGTACTGGCGCTGCTCTTGCCGGTGCAGGAATTGTCGGAAGTCAGTTGATTGATCCAGCTGCTAAAACAGCTTATGCTGCAGGTAGCGACGAACCGATCAGGATTGGGTTTCAGGCTCACCGTACAGGTATTGGAGCACTTTACGGCAGGTGGTATGAACGTACTACAAATGCGGCTGCAAAATACATAAACAGTATTGGAGGTATTGCCGGCAGACCAATTAAAATTATTACAGAAGATGATGGTACAGACCCCAAGCGTGGAGCTGATGTTGTTGAAAAACTGGCAACAAAGCACAAAGTTGATTTTGTTTACGGTACACTTTTCTCGCATGTAGTGATGGGCTCCGCTCCACGTGCAGGAGAACTAAAAATACCATATTTCGTAGTTAGTGAGGGATATCATGTAGCAAGCGGTGCATTGAATCGATATGTATTCCAGCCTTGCATAACAGATGTCCGCTCCCAAATAACCGCTGTTTCTAACTGGATTTTCAGCAATCTTGGTAAAAAGGTGGCACTGATTTATCCGGACTATGCATTTGGATACGATCACAGAGATTATGCTTCTGCTGCAGCTGCAAAGAGCGGTGCAAAAATTACTGCAAAGATAGCTATTCCACCTACAGCAAGTTCATTTACTCGTTATTTCGTGAAAATTCCAAAAAATACCGAAGTTATATATCACGTCATGGTTGGACCAGGTGTATTAACTTTCGTCAGAGAAATGGGGGAACACTATGGTACAAAACATCCAAAACTTTTTGGTTTCATCGACTCGCTGGAAGGAGTAAATATCAATAGCCCCGGACTAGAATTTCTTGATGGATCTCATTTCTGGGAGGCTATGCCTCGCTATGCTGACGGGTATCCAACATCCGGGTCCAATTTTTACCGAGATACGGTTGGTGTAGATAATACAGGAGCAAGTAAATCTGATTCAAAAGACGTTGCTGCATATTCTCACATGTTTGGATGCTGGGAGACGTTATTTGCCATCAAGGAGGCAGTTGAGCAAAGTGGATATAAAAGTAAAAAGGACTATAAAACACTTATTGAAACCTTTGAAGGATTCACTGGATTCAACGAAGGTATCGCTCATCCCCAGGGTAGTAAGGTTTTCAGTGGAAAAACACATCAATGCTATGGACAGCAGTTTGTTTCCCAAGTTAAAAACGGTAAATTTAACGTTGTTCATAGAACATCGATAGCCGACGGCATGTACGAACCTGAAACTGACTATACTAAGAAGTCTCTATAATCAAGCAAAACTTCCGGAGGAATTTCTTCTCTTCCGGAAGTCCTTTCTTATTAATCCCTAATTGTGTTTTCCTGGATAGAAGATACATTGCCAATGATTTTTCTGGCAGTGCTGGATGGAACCGTGACGGCTTTTGTACTGGCCCTGATTGCATTAGGGTTATCGCTGGTTTTTGGTGTGATGCGAATTGTAAATGTTTCTCATGGAGAATTCTTCATGCTTGGAGCGGTACTTTCGTGGTTTGCATATCATTGGACAGCTGACTCAGTTTGGGGTTTTGTTCTGGCTCTCCTGATAGCCCCTGCAATTGTGGGAGCAATTGCAGTTATATCTGAGCGTTATATCCTGCGAAAAGTTGACTATAACCCTGAGAGTACAATAGTTGCCACTATCGGAATACTCTATGTAATTCAGCAATTGACTTTGATGGGATTCGGTCCTGAAGCTCGACCCGTAGAAGCCCCAATATATTTCAGAGTCTCGTTTCCATGGTTTGGTTATTCCGGATATAAACTTCTGGTTGCTGTAATGTCGGGACTATGCCTTTGTGGAGTATGGCTACTTCTAAAACGCACCAAACTTGGTCTGTATATGCGTGCTACGCAGCAGGACTATGAAATAGCAACAACTTTTGGTGTACCAACTAAAAAAATTTATGCCTCTGTGTTTGCGTTGGGAGGAGGATTAGCAGCTCTCGCTGGTGTGCTTGTTGTGCCAATTCGCCAGGCAGATCACCTGATGGGTCTGGAGCCACTACTGCTTTCATTTATAGTAGTCATTATTGGCGGCTTAGGCAGTATCCGGGGAACAATCATTGCGGCCTTTTTGATCGGTATCAGTGATGGTATTATATCGGTTTTCTATGAACCTACATTAGCAAAAATGCTGGCGACATTGTTTGTGGTAATGATTCTGATTATAAAACCTAGCGGATTGTTTGGCGGGAATCAGCAATGAAACGTAAATCCCTAATTTACTCTCTGTTTCTGAAAGGCGGAGTACTACTTTTGCTGTTTCTAATGCAGTTTATTCTGCCGACCTATCACCACAGTAGTTTTTCCAAAATAATGATTCTTGCGTCTTATGCAATCGGCTACAATTTTTTACTTGGCTATACAGGTTTAATGAGCCTTGGTCATGCCTTGTTTTTTGCCTCTGGAATGTATTCCACAGGATTAAGCATTCTTTACTTAGGTTTCACACCCTTGGAGGGGATGATTTTTGGGGCACTGTTTACACTGACTATGTCACTAATTTTTGGACTGTTCGCGCTTAGAACAAGTGGAGTTTCTTTTCTGATTGTAACTCTTATGTTCGGGCAAACGTTTTATCTGGCAATCCTTTATTATAATGAATTCACTTTTGGACAGGATGGGTTTTCAATCACAAACTACCTGGGTTCACTCGTAATTTTCGGTAAAGAACATCTCTACAGCAATCCGAGTATTCGTTACAATTTTGCCCTAATTTTGTTGGGGGTATATCTATTAATTACGACCATTATCATCCTTTCACCCATTGGTCGAATTTTGATTGCAATTCGTGAAAACGAAGCCCGTACACAGCTACTGGGTTACAATGTATTTTCCTATAAATTATTTGCACTAACATTTTCTGGAACATTAGCAGGTATTTCCGGAGCAATGCATGCGTTGCTTTTTTCTTACATTGGAACAACTTTCGCGGAAATCCACCACTCTATTTCTCCCCTGCTGTGGACCTTGCTCGGAGGGGCTGGAACAGTAATAGGTCCTTTGCTTGGAACTGGAATTATGTATTATCTGATTGATTTTATAAGCGGCATAACAAGCAATTATCTGCTGGTGGTTGGCGTTATACTTGTTCTGACAATCATCTGGTTCCCATTAGGAATAATGGGAACACTTAGACAACGATGGATTAAATGGCTCCCGTAGAATTTCTCATAACCCATCGATTAACTCGGCAATACGGTGGTTTAACTGCAGTGAATGAAGTTAATTTTAGTCTTCGCCATGATCGTATTCACGCGATCATCGGACCTAACGGTGCAGGAAAAACTACACTGGTGAATCTGATATGCGGCAGGGAGAAGCCAACTTCAGGAAGTATAATTTACAAAGGAAAAGAAATCTCTCAGCAATCCAGTGCGAAGCGGGTTCAATCCGGAATCGTTTACACATTTCAGGTAACCAGTATTTTCAGCAATCTTAGCTGTTATGAGAATGTTGCTCTCTCCGTTCAAAGGTCGTTAAAAGCAATTCAAGGTAAATTGCTCATGGTAAGTGAATCTATTATTGAGGAACATGTATCCAAATCACTTGAAAGGGTAGGCTTAGGTGGTAAGGAAAATCAAACAGCAGGTACTTTGCCTTACGGCCACCAGAAATTGTTAGAAGTTGCAATGAGCTTAGCGGCAGACCCTGAACTTTTGATTTTGGATGAACCCACCCAGGGGCTAGCCCAGGCTGAAATAGAAAATCTGATTGCTTTAATCCGAGATATTTCAAAATCCGTAAATGTACTACTGATTGAGCACAATATGGCTGTTGTCTTTAGTCTGGCAGAATACGTAACTGTTATGAATAGTGGAACAATTATGGCTGAGGGAACTCCCTCAGAAATAGAAAATAACCGTGAGGTACAAGATTTATATCTGGGAAACTGATGCTGATTATTGAAGGAATTTCAAGCAGTTATGATCAGGTGCGAGTACTTAGCGGTGTATCGCTGAATATTAAAGGAGGCGAAGTTCTAGGCTTGTTGGGTAGAAACGGGGCCGGCAAATCAACTCTTTTAAAAAGCATCATGGGGCTAGTAAAAATTGATGAAGGTACAATTAAGCTTGATGATGTTGTCTTGAGTCAAAAACTTGCGCATGAAATACCCGAATGTGGAATTGGATACATCCCGCAGGGGAGACGTTTATTTCCTGAATTAACGGTGGGAGAGAATTTGAAAATGGGATTATATGCGCGTAATAGCAGCAATGATGTGCTGGACTGGGCACTCTCTCTTTTCCCTGTCCTGAAAACTCGGCTAAAGCAACAGTCTGGTACCTTGAGTGGTGGAGAACAACAGATGCTCGCCACTGCAAGAGCATTATGTCTTGAACCCAGATATATTTTGATGGACGAGCCGAGTGAAGGCCTGATGCCAAAATTGATTGAGACGATATTTGATATCGTGGAAAAACTTAAATCTGAGAATGTTAGTGTGCTGCTAGTTGAACAGAAGATAGAAGGAACTCTAAGAATTTCAGACAGGATTGTTTTTCTTGAAAATGGCATACTCAAAGGAGAATCAACGCCACAGCAATTGAATGATAATCCAGAACCGCTCGAAAAGTATGTCGGAGTCAAATCCCAAAAAGAAGGTGGAAGTCACTCCTATACATAAACCTGCAATTAAAAAGAATATTTCCTGCAAAAAATTTCAGTTATCGGTATTCATTTTCATCCTTCCCGAATTTGCATTTGGGCATGCAGGCCAGCGTGGACATGTAATGCTGCTGCCAACAGATTTGTACATTGGGGGTGGTGCAGCAGTTGTTGCTTTAACCTTCATATTTATGATTATTGTTGCAGGTAAATCCAATATTGGTAAAAACATAAAATTTAACCAGTCTGAGGATCAGATAAAGACAGTTTCATGGCTAAGTTTTCTGTCATTAACCGCAATGTTTATCCTGATCTGGATAGGGTTTAAAGGCAACAGTGATCCAATGCAGAACCTTTTGCCGCTAACTACTTGGATAGTCTGGTGGATAGGACTGACAATGGGCACTGCATTATTTGGCAATTTCTGGAACTTTATCAGCCCATGGCCTGCAATGGGGAAAGTTATTTCATTTTTTCCTGGAATTCATTTAAATTCAAAATCAGGACGCTTGAGTCTCGGTAAACTGGCATACTGGCCGGCAGTAATATTATTCTTCCTTTATGCATGGTTGGAGCTGGTTCATCCCTCACCAATGGATCCTGTTACGCTGGCAAGGATCATCATTTTTTATCTAATTATCACAGCTTTGGGAATGTTGATTTGTGGTAGCAAACAATGGCTTAACACGTGTGAGCCATTTACCGTTTTTTTCCGCATGGTGGCATGGCTTTCTCCGGTTTACTTAAAATCAACAAAGGTAGAGAACAATACGGTATCAGGTAGAATCTCAATAAGAATTCCATGTTCAGGATTGCTGAGATCAGAATTTTTGCCTCTCAGCGGTACAGCTTTTGTACTGTTGGTTCTTTCAACTGTATCATTTGACGGATTATCAAGGACTTTCTGGTGGCTTTCACTCAATGGAATAAATCCGCTCGAATTCCCAGGCAAAACCTTTATGGTTCTAAGGAATACATTAGGTCTTTTTTCAACATTTCTTGTATTTTCAGTTGCTTATTACCTGATACACCTGATTTCCTGCTTCTTGAACCCCCATTCAAAACCTTCTGGAAGTTTTATTTTTTCACTGATCCCAATCGCATTCGGTTACCATTTTGCGCATTATTTACCAACCTTCCTGGTGGATATTCAATATGCCCTGATTGCTCTCTCTGATCCTTTCAGTCTGGGTTGGAATCTTTTTGGTACGTCAGAATGGACTGTATCTGCATCCTTTCTCTCTGATTTTGACTCTGTAGTCACGATTTGGTTTCTGCAGATTTCTGCAATAGTGCTGGCACACGTAGCTGCAGTAATTGTTGCATATTTGCTCCAGCTTCATGATTCCCCAAACGGTAAAAATTCAATCCTGGTTCAAATTCCGGCTACACTACTTATGATCGGATACACGGTTTTTGGGTTGTGGCTGCTTTCAACTCCTGTAGCAGTCTGATACATTAACTATTGGGAAAAGAGCTGACATTTTAAAACCATTATTTATTCTGAAGACAAGGGAGAGCGTAAAAATGACTTTTACTGCGATGCTGATAATTAGCAGAAATTTAATGTTTCCAAACTGACACAGAAAATAATTTCTAACCGGACAAAAATTTTTTAAAGACAATACTAATATGTCCCAAATTATCGGAGTTGATGTAGGAGGTACTTTCACAGACCTCATCTCATTCGACACAAATACAGATACCGTAAGAATTGCCAAAGTTTTGAGCACACCTGAAAATCAGGCATTTGGGGTAATGAAGGCTCTTGAGATTGCTGAGGCAAATCTGGAATCAGTAGAATCTTTAATTCATGGTACTACTGTTACAACAAACGCGCTGCTAGAGCGAAAAATAAGTCGTGTCGGCCTGATCACAACCAAAGGTTTTCGTGACGTACTGGAATTAGGACGTCGTACAAGACCTAAACCGTATGGGATGACGGGTGTTTTTGAATGCATCATTCCGAGAGAATTTAGACTGGAAGTTAGGGAACGAGTTGACAGCGACGGAGAAATTATAGAACCACTTAATGAAAATGATGTAGCAAAAGCTTTGAAACTTCTGCTGGAAAAAGGAACAGAGTCATTGATAATTCATTTTCTCCATTCATACAAAAATGACATCCATGAAAGAATCGCTGCGGATATTGCGAAGGATATCTGGCCAAATTCATTTATCACCTGTGGGAGTGAACTTGTTTCTGAATTTCGGGAGTATGAACGAGGAACTACTGCTGCAATTAATGCTGCAATTCAGCCGGTTTTGCACAATTATATTTTAAGGCTGCAGCATCAGTTGAAAGAAGATAAATATTCAAAAGATCTGCTCGTAATGCAAGGTAATGGTGGTACGGTATCATCAAGTATCGTTTCAGATGAAGCAGTAAAAACTGTCATGTCTGGACCTGCATCAGGTGTTATGGCTGCCGCTTATACCTCAATGCAGTGTGGATTTAGTCACGTTGTTACTTATGATATGGGTGGAACCAGTTGCGATGTAGGATTAATAGCGGATGGAATCCCTCAAGTTACTTCAGAACTTGAGATCGAATACGCCATGCCAATTCATGTGCCTATGGTTGATGTACATACCATCGGAGCAGGAGGGGGCAGCCTGGCATGGGTAAATGAAGCTGGTCTGCTACAGGTTGGACCTGAAAGTGCCGGTGCTGAACCTGGACCAATTTGTTACGGTCGAGGGGGCACCAAACCTACAATAACCGATGCGAATCTGGTTCTTGGACGTTTGAATCCAGAGTCACTGCTTTCAGTAGACAATCCTGTATCAATTGAAACAGTGCGAAACAAAATAATAAATGATGTAGGGAGAAAACTTGGATTTAAGGATGTTGAGGAAACTGCTTCTGCGATTATAAGGATTGCAAACATGAATATGGCCGGGGCCCTTCGATTAGTTTCTCTTGCAAGAGGTTATGATCCACGAGATTTTATGCTGTTTGCATTCGGCGGAGCAGGACCACTGCACGCAGTTTCTTTGGCCTCTGAACTTGGAATCCCTAAAGTTCTGGTACCTATGAGACCCGGAATCACTAATGCTGTAGGATGCGTGGTTGCGGATGTGAGACATGATTATGTCAATTCCATCAACGTACCTTTAGCCAAGGTAGATATGGATCATGTTCATGGTATTTTTGCATCACAGATCAAAGCAGGAAAAAAGATCATTGCATCAGAAGGTATAGATATAGAGGAAATGGTTATCATTCATCAGGTTGACATGCAGTTCCAGGGACAAACACATATTCTCAATTTTCCAGTACAGAGCCCCAGTGTAAGTAGAAGTGCCCTGCAGTCGTCATTTGAAAAAGCATATTTGAAACGTTTTAATGTGGAACTTCCTGAAATCAGGGCGGTTCTTGTAAATCTTCACACCTCTGTAATAGGTCGTCGAAAACCTGTTCCACTAAAGACACTAATTTCTCAAGTAAAACATAAAAAAAAGCTGAGTGAATGCATCATACATAGCCGACCAGTATGGTTCGATTCCGGCTGGCATGACACCCCAATTTACAACAGAGAGTTTCTTCCACCAAAAATTAAATTCAAGGGCCCTGCAGTAATTGAGCAGTTAGACACAACAACTGTTTTGGAACCTGGAAATAATGTTGAAGTGGATGAATCAGGTAACTTAATTATTTCGTTATAATTGAGTCAGCGGATTATGCGGAATGTTATTAAACTTTACTAAATTTAAAATAAAATGACTGCAGGAAAACTAGACCCCATTACTTTGACGGTGATTCAAAGCGGCCTGCAGCAAGTCTGCAATGAAATGGACCTTGCCTTTGTTCGTTCAGCATTCAGCCCTGTAATTTCTGAAGCACTAGACCGATCAGACGGGATTTATCATAAAGACAACGGTGAGCTTATCTCACAGGGTGAGTTAGGGTTGCCGGTCTTTGTAGGTACAATGCAGTTCGGCACAAGATGCGTGATTGAAAGAGCAAAGGATATTCAAGATGGTGATGTGTACATTGTTAATGATCCTTACTTAGGGGGTACACATCTTATGGACGTGCGTTTCGTGAAACCTTTTTTTTATGAGGGGGAACTGTTTGCCTGGCTTGCAAACACAGGTCATTGGCCGGATACAGGAGGATCAGTTCCTGGTGGTTTTTCAGCAAATGCCACAGAAGTCGAACAGGAAGGACTCAGACTACCTCCTGTAAAGCTCTACAAGGCAGGAATAATGGATGAGGAAATTCTTTCAATTGTTCTCTCCAACATTCGCATTGCAGACCAGCGGATTGGCGACATCAAGGCCCAGGCCGCGGCACTTAGCACAGGTGAAAAGCGTTTCACTGAGCTCATTGACCGCTATGGGAAACAAACCGTTAATACTGCAATACAAGAACTTAGAAACCGAGCGGCACAGCAGATGAGAGCAAAAATCAAGGAGATTCCGGATGGCCTGTATCAGGGGAAGGGATTTGTAGACTCGGATGGCGTAATAGATAAACCTTTATGCATCGACATGAAGGTTCGCAAGCAGGACACAGAATTATATTTTGACATGTCCGGTTCAAGTCCTCCATGTCTTGGACCAATGAACAGCGTTATTGCCACCACCAAATCCTCTGTTTATCTGGCGATTAAGCATATTTTCCCAGATGTCCCCATCAATGCAGGAACATTTGATCCTCTACATATAAAGGAGCCTGAAGGAACATTTTTATACGCAAAATATCCACGGCCTGTCTCAGGCTGTGCAGCAGAAGTAAGTCAGCGCATTGCTGAATCAGTCTTCAGCGCACTGGTAAATGCCATACCCAAGCAGCTTTTTGCTGCACCCGCGGGCACCAGTGGAAATCTTTGTATTGGTGGATATGATCCGACTCGTGAACGAAATTATGTTATGTACGTAATTAGTGGAGGAGGATATGGTGGGAATGCTGCAACAGATGGATTATCCAACGGATGCTCCACTATCGGTATATCCAAAACAACTCCGGTTGAAGTAATGGAACAGTATTATCCTGTCCTATTTGAAGAATATTCTTTGCACGAGGGTTCAGGAGGGGCAGGGAAATCACGGGGAGGTTTCGGCGTAAATTACAAAATAAAACTACGCAGAGGAAACGCAAAGGTTTCCATGGTGATGGATCACGGAAGATTTGGTCCTCAAGGTGTGTTGGGAGGTAATGACGGTGGGGTAAACAAAGTGCAAATTGAACATAATGGACAAACGTATGTCCCTCCGCACCTTTCCAAAGATCAGAACATTCATGTTCAGGCCGGTGACAAAATATGTGTCTCAACTCCTGGAGGCGGCGGATATGAAAGTGCTTTAATGCGAAATCCTGAGCTGGTTCAAAAGGATGTAAAGCGAGGTTACTACACTATGCAGCAGGCGCAGGATCTCTTTGGTGTTGTATTTACTCCAGCTGGAATGGTTGACAATAATGCTACACAAAAATTAAGGGGTCAATAACTTATATCTTACCTAATTCGTATTTTTGGAGTTAAAAAATATAAATTAAATTTGAGTAAAGGTTTTTCATTTTTAATTACATATCCCTTCAAAAACTAATCAAATTAACGTTTTTCATACTTCAGCGCAGGCCATCATTTTCCGAAATCTGATCAGCTTGCAGCCCCCCAACTCTAGAATGTATACGTCCGCCTGTTGACATCACCAGACCGAACACAATTTCGTTTGCTCTTGGTGCATCTTGAACATACACTTCCATTGCATCAAAGTGACTTCGTACGTAAGAGGCATTGATATGAGTGATTGGGATATCAAGTCTTGAACCTATACCTCCTATTTTCTTGGCTGAAGGAACAATCGCCAATGCTCCACCAAGGGCTTCCCTCATCGCATAACCTCCGGGAACATGCCAGAGAGCACCGTGTTCAAGTTCCCCAGCTTCACCTACAATTGAACCTTTACCGTAACTCTGTATCTTGTCTGGTCCTCCTAGCAGTTCGATCAATTGCTCTGCCGCATCCAGCCCAACAGGCTTCAGGGCATCCATCATTGGAGTAATTTCATCCACATAATTTCCCGCATAAGGATTTTCAAGTACAATCAAAATTGCCCCTTTTTTAATGGCTTCTTTGCGTGGCTGACCTCCTTCATGGTAAATGCTTTCAGAATGGGTGACTATTTTCCTGACTTTTATTAGTTCGTTCATTTTTTATTTCAGTTTAAGTGTTTTCAATAACGAGTGTCTGTTCCTGCATGGAAAGATATGCTGACTGAATTTTATTTTTCCTAATCAATGCTTTTGCGGATTCTGCTCCGTTTCGAAGTGCCCAAGAAACTTCTTTTTCAGAAAGAAAGGGTACATTCACAGTGACTGGATGCATACCCAGATCAGAGTCGTCTTTAACATCGCAGGCAGGTTTTCTTATTATTCCCGGATGTTCAATATTAACATTATTTGCGATCAAGGTTGCAGCTGCATCTGCACAAGCTGATGAAGAGGACAGTACAGTGACCGCATCCGCTATCCCCAAGCTTTGGGATCGTCCTCTCCAACCTGATGTTGCCAAACCTCGAACAGCACTTTCATAAGGCAGGCAGACTTTTGTATTCAACTCAGGCCTTAGCGGATTATCAACAACTCCAATTGTAAATGCAGATCCATAGTTCAACCAGAATGAAATGTCGCCTCCATTATTGACATACATCCTACGGATTTTTTCCAGGCAAGAAACATCGGATTTTGCCTGATTCAACATGGTTTCCAGAATTTCTTCTGCCACAGCACCAGCAACAGCAGCCATCGGGGTGATAAATGTCCCTGCCCCACGAACAGCATTAAACATTTTACGTGCTATCCTGCCTTTAGGCTCGGGATTAACTTCACTAAATGGAAGCTTCAATAATTTCAGCTCTGAAACCAATTCTTCAAGAACGGTACTGAAACGTTTTTTGGCACATTCGTATAAATCTCTTCTTATTTCCTCAGGCCCATCGACATGTGCAATTATATCAATCGGTCCATGATGTAAATACAAGCGATTTTCTTCCCGCATTAACGGGGATTGAAAATCTGTAAATTTTTTATAATTCTGCTTCAAACTGCCTTTTTATTTTTTTCATTTTTGGGAAAAGGCCATGGATTTTCTTCATTCCACTCAGAGATTCTTACTTCCATCTGTTGCGTGATATCTTCTAGTTTTTTTAAATTATCCATATGTCCCCCTAAATTCTGATAATCATCAAGCTTCATGGTGAATTCAATTGGCGCAACAATAGCTGGAGTGGGTACACTCCCGAATGAATTTTCGGGCATTTTGGTAACATCCACCATTACAGTGATTCCTCCTCCAGGCCAGACATATACAGGTGCTCCCCCGCAGGTTGTACGGGTAAGGAGACTGCGCACAGAGCGTGTAAGGCGTACGGGGTTTTCAGTAACTCCTGCTCTCAAGCTGCCTCCTGCACCAGCCATGAAGAGAACACTCGCAATGGATGGTTCGCAGTTTTCACCAATCCGATCAACCACTGTTTGAAGCACTTTCGGGATGGTTTCCTCACATGGTTTCAAATTTTCGTCCAATACATAATATGCCGCATCTTCTCCGGTTGTGCCGACCATCAGCAGTCGCAATCCCGGATATGCGGCTCCTTCTTTTATGCGGTCTATGATTTCCAGAGGGTCAGAAACATCAGTACCCCCCCATCCATGTCCTGGATTGGCAACCTGGAAATATCTCCCTGGAGTTGATCGTCGTCCACGAACTCTTATTCCGGAAGGTTCCATACCTAAATACCGACCTGCCTGATGTTCAGAAAGCATTCCGGTGATATGTTCATCCACAACTATAACCTCGTCCACGTGTCCAAACCATTGTTGGGCAAATATTCCAATTGCCGCAGAACCACAACCGACACGCATTCGCTCTTCCTGATTACCGTCTATTATGGGGGCGGTGCCTGCTTTGATAACTAGTTTTGATCCATTATCCACCTCAAGTTCAACAGCCTTCCTGTTGCCCAAATCCATCATCATTTCACATGTAACTCGCCCTTCCTTTTTGCTGCCTCCTGTAAGATGATGTACTCCTCCAAGAGAGAGCATTTGTGAACCATATTCTGCGGTAATAACGTGACCAACCTCTTCACCCTCACAACGTACCGAAGCCTGTTCGGGACCAATGTATCTATCAGTATCAATTTTGACTTTAAAGCTGCAGAAACTGAAAATGCCTTCTGTGACCACAGTTACCATATCAACATTTTGGTGTCTGCTGCCGATTATGAAGGGTGCAGGTTTATAATCCGGATAAGTTGTTCCAACTCCAACTGCAGTAGGAAAAATTGAATCTGAGTTAAGTACAGTACCGTCCCATTTTTGTGACTGTTCCCCGAATGGGACCAGGGATTGATTCTGATCAACTGCTCTTTGAGTCAGAATTACCGGATCCATCCGCTGAAGTTTCCCGTTAACGTTTCCATAACGATCGCATGATCCAGTTTTCCCTGGACTTATTCTGCATAGAATTGGGCAGGCATCACAACTGATTTTTGCATCAGATGAATTAATTTGTTCAGAATTACTCATTTTTTACTTTATTATCTGATAGGGATAAGCAGGCAGTCTGCGAAAATATTCTTGACTCCTGAGCTTCAGATTTCCTGTATCAGTATTTTCTCGAATCAGGTTTTAGCATTATTGTTCCCAGCTTGCTGAATTTCTGAAAAAACTCGATCTGGTGTGGCAGGCAAATGATGAATTGCAACACCTGTAGCATGTTTAATACCCCCAAGGATTGCAGGTGCTGTTGGAATTAGGGCATGCTCACCTATACCTTTGGCTCCATAAGGTCCAAATGGCTCAGGATCTTCAATAAGTATTACTTCAATACTGGGCATATCTCCAACTGTCGGCATAAGGTAATCATGCAAATTTTCACTGACCCCCTGGATATATTCTTCCATTAAAGCCAACCCCAGTCCCTGTGCTATACCTCCATGTATCTGTCCTTCCACCTGAGTTGGATTAATTGTCTTCCCCACATCATGTGCTGCCGCAATTCTGAGCACTTTTGTAGTACCTAATGAAGTGTCAACTTCAACCTCTGCTATCTGTGCTCCGAAGCCATATGTCGCATACGGATTGCCTTGTCTGTTTTCATCCAGAGGTGTTGTTGGAGGGTCAAATGTTCCTTCCCCTGTAAGCACATCACCATTTCCCTGGGGCAAAATATCAGAGAGAATAATCAGATGATCTCCTGTCTCATCCTTTGCAATTAATTTTTCTCCTTCTATGTGAATGGAAGACTGATCAGAAACTTCAGCAAGCTGTATTATCTTTGCTCTTAAACACTCACCCGCAAGCTGAGCTGCTTTCCCAGAAACAAAAGTTTGCCTGGAAGCAGAGGTTTTCCCTGCATCCGCTGTCAAGTCTGTATCCCCCATCACCAGATCAAACTGAGATGCAGGAATGCCCAGGGCATCCGCACATATTTGAACCATGACTGTGTTTGCTCCCTGACCAATATCCATTGCCCCATTGTACAAGGTAACTTTACCTTGTCCATTAATTCCAACCCGAATGGTGGAAGGATTAGACATTGAAGTATTACCACATCCATACCAGACACTTCCACTGCCCACACCCCTTTTAATCACAGAGGATTGTTGATTATGTTCTTCTGCTGCCTTACGCCATTCCACCCAGCGACTTTTTAGTGCTTCCAAACACTCAACCTGGCCAACGCTGTTTTCAAGCAATTGTCCAGTGTTTGTGTGATCTCCTTTTCTAAGGGCATTCTTGATCCTGAACTCCAGCGGGTCCATGTAAATCTTTTCTGCAAGTGAATCCATCAATGCTTCATGTGCAATTGCAGCCTGCGGAGTCCCAAAACCGCGAAACGCACCTGAAGGTGATTCGTTTGTGAACAATGCTCTGGTTTCAGAAAGTACATTGGGTACAAAATATGGCCCAGTACAGTGAATAGGAACCCTGTCTGCTACCGTTGGACCCCATGAAGCATAGGCTCCCGTATTAAAATCTCCATGAAATTCAAAGGCGGTCAATTTACCTTCTCTGCTGCAGCCCGCTTTTGCTTGAATCCTCACAGGATGTCTTTTTGTGGTGGAAGAAAGTGATTCTGGTCGGGTGTATACGCATCTCACGGGACGATTCAGAATCCACGCAGCAACCGCTACTAATGGCTGCACAGACATGTCAAGTTTCCCTCCAAAACCTCCTCCTACTGCAGAGGGGATAATCCGAACCTGATCTTTATCAATTCCAAGTACCTGAGCTACCTCAGATTGGTCCATATAAGGCGTTTGTGTACAGACAAAAATCTCAATACGATCTCCAATTCTGTGCGCAAATCCCGCCTCAGGCTCAATGTATCCATGTTCAATTGCCGATGTAGTCCAGATTCCTTCCGCGACTGTATGTGACTCTGAAAATCCTTTTTCTACGTCACATTTTTTCACAAAGCCTCTGGACAATGTGTTGTCAGGGAACTCGGACTGAACAGGATCCAAATTTCCGGCAAGTGCATTATCCAAACCACGAACTGCTTCAAAAGGTTGCCAAGTCAAGTTCAAGTCCTCTTCACTGACTGATTCAACACTTTCACGATCACCAACCAGTGCAGCAACTGCTTCACCCCTGAAACGTACATGATCCTTTGCTAGTACAGGCTGATCTTTAATATTAGGATATATTCCAAAACCATTATTACCGGGGACATCATCTGCAGTAAGAACCTTGACCAGTCCGGAGTATTTTTCCAGTGCCTTTTCTGGATGATTAATGGAAAATCGCGCGCGTGCATATGGAGAACGTATTGTCCGGAGCCAAAGGGAACCCTCGGGAGCTTTGTCTGCTCCAAAAAGTTCTTCTCCAGAAAGTTTTTTTTGACCATCTACTTTTACCATTCTGGAACCAACAGCATTTCCTGCATCAGGAAAAGATATGGAAGTTTGTTTTTGTCCGGAATTGATCACAGCCTTAACAATTTTCGTATATCCGGTACAGCGGCATAATACTCCGCTGAGGGCTTCCAGTACTTGCTCTTCAGACGGATTGGGGACCTGATCCAGTAAAGACTTAGCAGCCATCAACATTCCCGGAGTACAAATCCCGCACTGAGCGGCGCCTTCTTCCAGGAAAGATTTCTGAAGTGCTGATAACTCACCGTTTTTAGAAAGCCCTTCGACAGTTCGAACATCACTTCCATCAAGCTGACCTGTTGCAGTTAAACAGGCATAACGCTGCTCACCATTTATAAGGATTGTGCAGGCACCACAATCTCCCGCATCGCATCCAACCTTAGTTCCTTTCAGTCCTAAGTCTTCACGCAATACATCAGAGAACCTTCGTATCTGGCTGGCAAAAACAGTTTGAGGTGTACCGTTCAGATTAAAAGTTACTCTGGATTTATCTTCTTTAATCATGGATTACAAAACTCCTTTTACAGCACGCATAACCAATTCAGGGATTACAGCATTACGGTAGGCTGCAGTTCCTCGAATATCATCAATAGGTTCCAAGTTTTCAAGATGCAATGGTTTGATTTCCAGGTCCTGCAACTTTTGTCCTTTTGCTTCCTTCTCCAGCAGGTACAGTCTTTGTGATACTGCCGAGCAGGCTCCTACTGCAACATTCAAGTTCTCTATTGCCCCGGATTCGGTCAACTCAGCAACCACTCCCACCATAGCAATTGATATAACCAGAAATGCTCTTGATCCTAATTTTTCAAAATTCCCCCTTGCATCCATACCGGGATGCGGAATTATAATTCCAGTCACGAATTCATCTCTCTTTCTGGCTGTTTTTCTATTTCCCAGAATAAACTCCCCCAGTGGAAGCATCCTTGTTTCCTTAACAGACATCAATTGTACTTTTGCATCAAGAGCCATCAAATTTGGTACCCCTGATGGAACGTAATTCCCTGATCCCGGTCAAATCCATGACTTTTTCATTGAGATGTTTCCCAACTCTTGCCGGATAGAAATCAGTACCTCCAGCCAATAAAGTCCATGAATTCTCACTCATGGCAACAAGTCCGTCATTAAGATTGTCAGGACGATAATAATTGAGCATCATCAAATCTTTCTATATTCAATTCTTTGGGAAGATAAAAATCTCCAATAGTAATGGGTCTTAAACTGCCGCACAGAGTAACTCAAGAGAGCTAATTTAACAACTTTTTATTGTCATATTGTTGGCGGACTAAGTTACTTTTACATAAAAATGCTGACTTCGATTAAAAATTCAGCATTTAAAAATAATTAAAGTATTTAATGCCGTAAATTCTTGCCCGAAAAAATAATATCCTGTAGTATTCATGCTGTTCAAGATACCAAAATCAATCTTTTGATAAATGTTTACCCACCTTCATCTCCACACTCAATATTCACTACTTGAGGGAGCAATACGAATTAAAGACCTAGCAGCAGCCCTGAAGGAAAAAGGTTATGAGTCATGTGCGATAACCGATCATGGCAACATGTTTGGTGCAATAGAATTCTATCATGCTATGAAAGCAGCAAACCTGAAGCCCATAATTGGTGTTGGTGCCTCAGTTGCTGAAGAAGAAACACAACAGGAGCTAAACGGCTATGGAAGAAAAAAATCCTCCCCGGCCCAGGTTCAATTACTGTGTCAAAATCGTGCGGGTTATCAAAACCTTAGTTTCATGCTGAGCCTCAGCTACACAGAGGGAAAAGTCAATGGCACCCCATGCATAAACAACCAGTTCCTTGAAAAATATAATGAAGGTTTGATTGCACTCAGTGGCGGAATGAACAGTCAAATTAATCGTTTTCTGTATAACGGACGCATGGATGAGGCACGCCTTACTGCTACCTGGTATCGGGATCTTTTTGCTGACCGTTATTATAT
>LULG01000183.1_pt1 | contig 22604 bp, 49 predicted proteins | sample 728211 | NCBI WGS metagenome assembly LULG01 (sample SAMN03860295, study PRJNA289734) | marine metagenome | biome: seawater column; feature: ocean; material: water; isolation source: Red Sea water column Station 169 - depth 200m | place: Saudi Arabia: Red Sea | collected 2011-10-15 | depth 200 m | reverse complement strand
TGAATCTAGGACTAGACAAAGAAGATTGCTTGGTTATAGTGGAGACTATCGAAATCTTGGGTCGAGAGGAGTTAGACCGTTGTTATGAAGATTACATAGAAGCGGGATACGAAGGGCAAATGATTAGGCTCGATGGGCCTTACGAGAACAAACGCTCGCCAAGACTGCTCAAGCGTAAGGAGTTTATTGACGAAGAATACAAAATTCTTGGCTATGAAGAAGGCAAGGGTAATCGGGCTGGAACCATTAAGCATTTTCAGTTTGAGTCTAAAACAGGTAAACCCTTTAACTCTAATGTCAAAGGCACGTTTGAGTACCTTACGGAGCTACTCCACAGCGGAGAAAGTTTAATTGGAAAGGAAGCAACGGTTAAGTATTTTAATCTTACACCAGACGGTGTACCTCGCTTTCCTTATGTGATTGCAATTAGAGATTACGAGTAAAATGAAAGCAGTAGTAGCAAAACGAGAGGATGGTTTCTGGATAGTTGAACCGTATAAACACGCCCCACTCGTCGTGGATGGAGAGAATAAATACGGCGAAGATATTGCGGGGCCATTCAATTCAGAACAAGAGGCAATAAATTATTACATGAGGATGGATTATGAAACATACTAAATATCTACTAGCCGAAAAAGAGACAGGGGTAGAGTTTCTTATTGATGCGTATGGCATACGTCATGCAGAATTAAACGCAAAACACTACGATGCAATTATCATAGGAAGGCTTCACAGTGATTGTCAAAAACGGGCAACATTTACGAACGACCAAGATTATGATTGGACTAAACACACAGTAAAATATGAATAGTTGGATAGGAGTAGACCTCGACGGTACGCTCGCTTATTACGAGGGGTACGGAGATGGCAAAACGATAGGAGAACCCATACAACCAATGTTGGATAGGGTTAGGCTTTGGCTTGCAGAGAATAAAAAAGTTAAAATATTCACGGCAAGAGTAGCGTACAGAAACGAAAAACAGCGAGAGTTGATAAAAGCATGGTGCTTGAAACACATCGGGCAAGAACTAGAAGTGACCTGTGTGAAAGATCAAGGTATGAGAGAGTTGTGGGATGACAGAGCAGTTTCAGTAGAAAAGAATACGGGTAAAGCAGTAACATTAAACGAATTATATTAAAATGGGATATAAAATACTAGACGTTAAAGCAGACATTCACGAAGATGTTGAAAATTATTTTGAAACTTGGTTAAATGATAACCCGATGGTTGATTCAGAATACGTTAAAAATACGGGAGTTGACATACTCGACATTGTAGACAAACACTTTGAGAAAATCGAACGATGAGAAACTACGAAATACTTAAAAAAATCTACGACAGATGCCCCGATTTTAGGCTACGCGAATACACCTTTGACCAGTTGTTTGACCGATGCTTGGATATAAGGGACATGATTGAGCGTGAGCGTCCCGAAATTGCCAAGGCTCATCCAGATTACAATAGAAAGACGAGCCTAGAGGCATATCTTGAAGAGAAGAATAAATTATCTAATGAAATCAACGAATAAAGATTTGCCGCCACCGCATTGGAGTCCTAGTGGCAACAGTGGATACTGGAAATGGCGTGAAGATGAGAAGGGTGTAGAATGTTGGCGATGGTTCGATGACGAACAGACACCCGCTTCAACGCAGAATAAAAAAGTATTAAAAAAAAGCTGGTTCAAAAAGTTATTTAATTTCTTCTTGACTAAAAAGTAAAGACATGAGATAATGAAAATCACAAAGGTAACACCTATTATGGAAATTCAAGCACAGAAACAAGCATTAGCCGAACACAGGCTGGAGGAACAGTTAAACCATCTCTACGCAGCAGCAGACGCAGACCCCGAAAACTGGGAAATCGAAGAAGAGATTCTTCTCGTTGAGCAGAAGCTAAAAGAGTTACAGGATAAACGGTAATATGGAAATTATTTTTCTTATTTATTTAGCGGCGATTTTAGGTTTGCCTCTAGTGTTACTGATGGCATTCGTTTTGATTGTCACCAGCATGATTGATTTGATTTGTAAAAAGTAATATGAAAAAGACAATACTAATGAGCCTACTGGTTGTGGCTACGGGCTGTAATTCAACCGACGATTTTCAAGACCTTCTTTTCGAGGATGATGCCTTGTTGATTGCAAAGCTGGAAAGGCCAGCTAAACCAGACGCCAACCCCGAAGATGACCAGTTTCCAGTGGAAGTTTTGGGTAGGTGGAAATGCCGACACGGTTTACCCGTAACTCCGGTATTCTGTCGGATTTATCATTGCCCAAGACCGCCGAAACGATAAATGTAGAATTATGACAGATAAAGAAATACTAGAAGAAGCCCACAGGAGACTTTGTTTCATTGAAGGTAATTTCAAAGGAATGGATAATACCCTAGAGATTCAAAGCGTAAGAAGTTTTATCGAGCAAGAATGGCAAAGGCAAGATGAAGAAGAAGCGGTAAATCAATACAATAGAAACAGAAGCCCAAAAGACTGGATCGTTGACGTTCGTGAAATGGAACGGCATCGTGGATTAGAAATCGGAGAAGATGGCACGGTGGAAAGTTTAAAATGATTGAATTAACGGAGAGATACGGAAAGTTTCAACAAGGAGCAAGAGTATTACTTAATTGGAACAATGTTGCTTATGTTACTGCAAGAGAAAGTGACGTTAGCAAGGACGTATTTGGATCAGCAGAAAATTCGGACGATGTAGAAACTTACAGCGAGGTACATCTCGTATCGAAAAAAATCCTGTATGTAAAAGAATCAGTAAAAGAAATTAGAAATAAATTAAAATGAATATTGTTTGGGAAAAGAATAGTAGGGTACTAGCACTAGCCGCCGATGGCAAAATTGATTACAAGGATATTATTGACCGTACAACTACGGACAATTTTCCAGCGGGAACAGCAACCGTGAGGATGCAGGGATTGAATGAAAAACAGCCCCATACCGTGCTTCATATTCGTGGTAAATCAAAACAAAAACCTTACCGGATGATCAGCGGCACTTTTCAATGTGCTACGACTTGTCGAGTGACGCTTGACAACGCATGGAAAGGGTACGGTATGAGTTCTAACGGCATCCTTGATGAAGATTTAAGCTGGCTTGACGTTCATAACATCGTGACTGAAGTGAAAGGGGCAATGGGACTATGAGCGACAAGGGTAATGGGCCGCAAGACGGTTATTGGGAAGGTCTAGTAGAGCGTCAACAAGAGAAATTGCGTGAGGATAAATTTGATTTAAAAGTTGTAGCAAGACATTTGGAGTATGCGAGAGAATACAACCTAGAGCCAGAAATGGTTTGGAGTGCTATTAAATATGCTCAAGCAAATCCAAAAGCAGAGATGCTGGAGGTAATGCACTACGGGTGCGAAGATTGGGACGTTCACCCTTAAACTTATGAAGTATTTTATTTTATTTTTATTTCCTTTCCTCCTTATGGGGGATGAGATATTGACCCCTGACGAACGTGTTATTGCTTTAACGATTCTTGGCGAAGCAAGGGGAGAAGATAAAATCGGGATGTTTGCGGTTGGTTGCGTGATTCAACGGCGGTGCTGGGAAAGGGGGAAAACTGCTGCGGAAGTATGTTTACAGCCCAAGCAGTTTAGCGTATGGAATGGTAAAAAGGAGCGTGACCTATGGCATCTATGGGACTCCAAGCATAAAATGTATGCTCGCTATTTAGCTAGATGTATAAACGATAAGAAAGTAACCCTATTAGACGTAACGAAAGGGGCGAACCATTATTACAGCAAGAAACTCCGTGATACGCCGCCGCCATACCTAAAAGGACACAAACCAGTAACGACTATAAACAATCACGTTTTCTATAAATTAGATTGACTTTTTCATAAAATTATGATAGCATTATCTTATGCTTAATGAAAAATTGCTAACCAAGCAAGAAGAAATAACGCTTGGCACTTGGGTTCAAAGATGGCTCAACGAAAGAGGTACAAGAAGTTGCAATTCCTATACAAGAAAAAAAGGCAGAGAAGCTAGAGAGAGACTAATACTATCAAATTTAAGACTCGTACAAAAAATAGCCCAACGCTACAAAGATAATGGGTTAGATTTAGAGGATTTAATAAGTGAGGGCAACATTGGGCTAGTTCGTGCCGTTGAAAAGTTTGACCCGAATAGAGGCAGTAGATTTTCCACCTATGCTACCCACTGGATTCGACAAGCAATGACTAGAGCGTTGTCGAACCAAAGCAGGGTTATTCGTTTGCCTACTCATGCGGTCGCGAAGCAGTCTAAAATTGTCAAATTTATTGAAGCGTACAAGGAAGAAAATGGAGATGAGCCTTCATTGGAGGAAATTTGCGAAGAAACCAAGTCGAGCGAAAAACTAGCGAAGGCACTATTGGAAAGTGGAGTTACCAATATAGTATCACTAGATTCAGATATAAGTGACGAAGAAAACGAATCAACCCTAAAAGACTTGGTGGAGGATGATGTGTTTTTACCTCCCGACGCGAACGTGGAATCAAATGAGAATATACAGAATTTGCTGAACTTTATCAATAGATTGTCCCGCCGCGAGAAATATATCTTAATATACAGGTATGGATTGAATGACAAGGATAGTGAAACGCTTGAAACGCTCGCCTGTAAATATGGTCTATCGCGTGAGAGAATACGACAGATTCAGATACTCGCAACCGATAAGCTCAAGAAAACCAGCGAAAAACATTACAGAAAAGCCTATTCTTGGGAAATGAATAAAAATGAATTAAAATTGAACCAAAAAAAAACTTAAAAAAGTCCTTGACAGGAGATTAAGACCCTGCTATACTAGGAACATAATCTAAAACACATTTAAAATCTATGAAACCTCAACAATCTAGCGTATCGGTGGCTTCACACGGAGTCCAAGAATCAGTAACTTTCGGAATCAAAGAGTCAGGAATGGCACATATTATGGGTGTGCTACGCAATCAATTATACTCTGACAAGGTTCTAGCAGTTGTTCGTGAATATACTTGCAATGCGGTTGATGCTAATGTCGAAGCTGGCAAAGCAGATACTCCTATTACTGTAACACTTCCGAACAGAATGAATCCTTACTTTAAGGTTCGTGACAATGGGTTAGGATTGACTCAAGAAGATGTTAACGACATCTATGCTTTTTACGGTGAGTCTACCAAGCGGAATAGCAATGACCAGATTGGTATGCTAGGGATTGGCAGTAAAGCTGCGTTTGCTTATGGTGACAACTTTGTTATTAACTCTTACGTTAATGGCAAGAAGATAATGTATAACGCTTACATTGATGAGTCTCAACGTGGACAAATTTCTAAATTGGGCGAAGAAGATACTTCCGAACCCGATGGTGTTGAGATCGTGGTTCCTGTAAGGGATGATGATTACCAAGAGTTCCAAACCAAAGCGGAAGGTTTATTTAAATGGTTTAAAGTTCGACCAGAGGTTAAAGGTTGTCCCGAATTTAATTATGAGGATCAAAAAGACATCCTATTCTCTGGAACGGGTTGGAGATGGTTGCAAGCGGATAATCGCTGGCATAGTGGGAACGCTCATGTCATTATGGGGAACATTGGTTATCCGATTGACCAGAGTGGTCTTAACCTTACCGATGAGGATTATCAAAACTATAACAATTTGTTGACCTCTTCTTTGGTTCTGGAAATGGACATTGGCGATGTGGAAATCTCTGCATCCCGTGAGAAACTTCAGTTTACAGAATACACTCGCAAGAATATTCTTGCAAGGCTGGAAACGGTTAGGGATGAATTGGTTGACAAAATTCAAGAGGAGTTTGAAGGCTGCAAGACCCTATTCGATGCCAAGTGTTTGCTTGGTGAGTTGTTTGATTACGGGAGCGGTCTATACTCTCTACGGGATACTCTCCTCAAGAAAATGGAGTTCAACGGCGAGCCTATTACCGATTGGCAGTTCAGTAGCGATGAAGAAGGAATCACTCTTTCGCAAGCAAAGACTTTTGGATACCAAGGTAAGTATCGCATGGAACAACAATGGTGCATTTCATGTTCTAAAGATGTGGTAGTTATCCTTAATGATCTTGGGCATCGTCGAAGCCTCATGGGTAGAGTCTATCCACTCGTAATCACAGATAGCAAAACTGTTTATATGGTCGAGGCTAAAGGCTATGTAAAGTCTAATGGTTCAAAAGTGTCAGATAAAAAGGTTCTCGCTAATTGGAAAAAGAAAAGCGGATTTGATGGTAAGATGCTGACCCTTTCGGAGCTACCCATACACAAGTTGAGCGAGTTTGGTTTTGCATCATCTTATTCTGCTTCTACTGCTGATAAAGACGTAAAACATTCACTCCAATGCTTCCAGCCAAATTGGAAAGCTATTGAAGAATTACGTTCTTGGCATAGAAAAAAGGCAGACTTCTGGGAAGGTGCTGCTGCTGATATGGATGCGGGTGGAGTGTACCTTATCATCGACCAGTTTTCGCCTTGTGATCTCCGTGGAGTCCATAACGTACATTGCCTCGCTAATCTCAAGGAGAATCTTGAGGAGGTTGGTGTGAAGTTACCAGACTTCTACGCTTTCAAAGTTAAGAGTCGCAGCAAGGTTGAGAATAAACCAGAGTGGCAAAGACTCGACGAATGGCTTGAAGAAAAGCTCAAAGAGTTGATTGCCGATAACCAGCAGCAAGCGGCAGATGCTCGCTACGTCCGAGCGTTGAACGAGAACATCGGTGAGCAGGGATGGGATGCTAAAGCCATTAGGAGCCATCGTGAATATGTTCTTGACCGAGTGTTAGAAAAACTCAACACGACGAGTGAGTTCGCGGCGTTCTGGGAGCAGCACGACACGATGCAGGGTTCCGTTAAGGGTACTAAAAATCTGAACGCTGTCCTCGACATGGCAAAGAGTTACGGCATTCATATAGATGATAAGCAGCCGCCGACATTTGATCTCAAGAAGCTCGCTGACCGTATCAGTAAAAAATACGGGATGCTCACCATTCTTTCGAGTTCAGAGTGGCAAAACCACTGGAACGCCACGGAGGAAGGGTTGAAAGAAAGAGCAAATCAAATCGCCAACTACATTATGGTGATAGATTGCTGCGAGGCCGCGAAGGATTAAACTTGGGTTTGTAGGTTGCCCAAGTAAACGGGTGGTTCCCTCTGCTAGATTGGGGGAGCCACCCGACCCTTTTATCGGGGGGTTATTTAAATGAATTAAAAAACTTGAAAACCGATACGAACCACGCTATCATGTATAAAATGGTGTAAAAGAGAAAGAAGTTTAGCATTTCCTTCTCTCCGAGAAGAAATTTTTTTAAATTATTATGTTTATCAGAGAAAATTTAGATTGGATTAAGGAAGCTCCGAAAATGAGCTACAACGAAACCCTTGGTAGACCCGTGTTTGTGAACAGGGAAGCATTTTATGTATGCTTGTCTGGTCTTAATGACCCGTCTATCTTTGAACAGGTAGAGTTTGACGTTGACGAACATTTTGAAAAACATTACAAGAATGAGACGGGTGACGATAAAATTAACCCAAAAGAAGTAGCTCAATACGTTGGTAGTCTGGTAGAACGAGCAAACGAAGACTATAAAAACATAGCCTCGGAAGATGAGGGGGTAAATGCTTTTTTGGTTCCCAAAGAGAACCCAAACGCTACCGAAGAAGATGAAATTCGTTGGTTCAATACAGAAAAGTTAGAAAAAATTAAACAAAAACACGAGAAAAGGGTACAGCTTTCAGCAACCGAAGACGAAAATCACGAAGTTTCATACCTAGACGGAGGCGAAGGAACACTAGCAATCGAAGGGGCGGGAGAATTGTCAAACAATGATATTCTTGCATATAATTCTATTAAAGATATAGCCGCCGAAGCAACCGACAGCCTCGCGGCAGAAACCAAAACTCTTAAAGAATACAACGAAGAAAAGAAAAAAACTTAAAAAAGTAGTTGACATACCTCTAAACTTCTGCTATACTAGGGTATAGAGAGTAAAGGAACACAAGAAACACACAAGATTTATGATACCCTACATCCTAACAGACCATAGTTTGACCGTGGTGATTGACGGCAAAGCTGAATCTATGGCAAATGACCATCCCGCTTGGAATCAAGCTAAACAGGCTTTAAGTGACCAAGACTGGGATTTATTGCAATCGCTGTTCGATGTCGAACAAGCAGTCGTTGAGTATTTTAACGACGATGAGGCTGGAGTAGAAGTCCGAGATGGTGGAGTTTACTACAAAGGCGAAGCTGTTCACAATTATTGCGTGGACAAGATTCTGGATTTCATGCGGAATAGTCTTCCACATGAACCTCTGGTGAAATTCTTTGGTAAGCTCATGGAGAATCCATCTCGTCGAGCTACCGAGGAACTGTATCGGTTCTTGGAGCATAAGAATATGCCCATTACCCCCGAAGGCAACTTCCTTGCCTACAAAGGAGTGAATAACAACTTCACTGATAAGTGGAGCGGCACTTTCGACAACTCTGTTGGACAGACGTTGGAAATGACCCGTAATGGGGTTTGCGATGATGCCAATGTCGGTTGCTCCGCTGGTTTCCATGCTGGTAGTTACGAGTACGCTAAAGGATATGCTTCCGGTGGAGGAAATCTCATGGTCGTAGAGATTGACCCGCGAGACGTTGTGAGCGTTCCTCACGACTGCGAGTGTCAAAAACTCCGTACCTCTAGGTACAAGGTGGTTGGACATTATGAAACGATTGATGCCCCGCCACTACCCGAATATGACGAGCTTGCAAGCTACGTCGATTGGGACGAGGGAATTACCGACGAGTACGACGAAGGCTACAACGCGGGTTATGAAGCTGCCAAGCAGGACGTACTGAATAACCTCAAGAATAATTAGGGTGTAGGTACGGGCGGGGGGTTCTTCTCCCCGCCCAATTTTAAAACTTTTTTATATCACCATGAAATTCAAAGACTTAAAATTTGAGGATGTTAGTGAAATCTACGGCGAAAACGCCATTCAAGCGTTGGAAGGATTTGAGAATGGTATCGAAGCGTCCGTGGTGAAGCACGGGTTTTCTTACGGCAACGAACAAGGACTGTATGAAATTGGAGTATTTTACAACGGAAGAATGGTTGACGTTCTAGGCTGGGATGACACCGTTAAAGGTTACTTGGACGAAAGCAGCGTTGAAGAAGTGCTTAAACAACTACAAGAAATTGAATTAGAGGACTAAATGATTGAAGCGTTATTTGCATTTAGCCTTACGTTACTTTGGGTTTGCTGGTTTGTGGGTTTCCGAAAGGATTAAAATGAGAGACTGTATGTTTATTATTGTTACATTTATCGCCTCTGTGTTGGTGGTACTAGCGACAGGAATTTATATTGAAACATTATGACTAACAAAGAAGCATTTGAAATTGTATTAAAATTGGCAAAATCCAATACCCTTGCTGAACACGACATTATGTATAGCGAGCAAGAAGAACAATACAAGCGAGTCCAACAGGCAATTCAAACTGTCGAAGCCTATCTCGACTACGACGAAAACATTAGAGAGGATTAAATTATGAAAAAATTACTTGAGGTGAAAATCCCCAATAGCGATAACCACGTTGCAATTTATTTTAGGGGAGAAATAGAACGTGTTGAACTCTGGCCTGACCCAAGCCTTAAAGGTTACAAACCCGCACTTGTTTGCGAGGATGTTGTAGAAGAAGTAGTGGAATAACACTTTGAAAAGATAGAACGATGAAAAGCCAATACTGGATGAAACTTAAATACAACCACGATGGACATGAGCGTTGGGAGCTTACAAGTGGTAAATTTGCTAACGAAGATGCGGTTCGTAGAGCGTATGAAGCACGGGGTAAGTCGTTAAACTATACCATATTGGAAACTAAACCTTATGAAAACCAAAGAAGCATTTGAAATTGTATTAAAATTGGCAAAAGCTAATACCCTTGCTGAACACGACATCATGTATGCTCAACAGGAAGAACAATACAAGCGAGAGCAAGAGGCAGTTCAAACTGTTCAACTCTGGCTTGACTTCATAGAGGGAGACAAAAACATTAGGGAGGATTAAATTATGACTATTGATGAAAAGAGAGAACGCTTAATGGAATCTGTATTTGAACAGGTTGGAGACAGAGACATCCGTGAGATGTTGATGGATGGAGTCTTGGGCTTCAACCAGATGCCTGACGCAGACATTGAAGAACGCTACAAGGAAATCTACGAGGATTAAATTATGAACGGAAGAATGGTAGACAAAGATAGGATTGACAAAGGCTTATGGGCATTGTCAGATTGGCTGAAGTATAACACAGAGAGTGCTTGGAACCATGAGCATCGAGTTCTTTCTGACCATGATTACAATTATTATCAAGAAGTAATTGGAGCAGCAAGAGATAGATTAGCGGAGGACTAAATTATGAAAGACTATAAAGAAATGAACCCTGCTGAAAAAGTTAAAGCTGGGTTGACCGTAGAGAAACTAATTAAAAAAATATTTGAAAACCATAGCACCGATGAAGTTGAGGCTCTTTTAAAAGAACAAGGAAATCTTTATGGCGAAGAATGGCATAAAACCGCTTGGCGTGAGTACGCTAATTGGTGTTCATTAACTAAAATGTCAAAGATAAAAGCCGTTGGAACTTTACTAGAGTTAGCTAAACTCGGAAACGAAATAGCTCAAGCAAAAGGACTTAATGGCAAAAGAATGACGGACGAAGAAAGAGATGAGGCTGACGAAGCGATTGAGGTTACGAATCTTGTTATAAAATATAATCGCTTTAAAGAAGAAATGGAGAAAAAAGATTCCCCAATAATAACGCATGACGAGGATGGAAATCCGATTAGACTTTGCGAATGCGATGAATTGTATCAAGCGTATTGGGATGGGGAGGAAAGCATGAACGCACTTGGTTGTCCGTTGGCCGTTTACTGGACAGAAGGCATGGTGATATACCCCAACGGAGAAACGGAGCAACCTTAAATTATGAGAAAATACGAAGTTAGTTGGTCAAAGACCTATTACGCCAGCGGTACAGAAATTGTAGAAGCCGAAGATGGAGATGAAGCCGAAGCCATTGTCAGAGAAAAAATTGCTGACCTAGAAGGCTCAATGCAGTACGACCCTAACGAAGATTATGTAGAGGCATTTTAATTGGAGGACTAAATGAAAACAGCAGTAGAAATGTTATTGATTAGTGTCGATTGGTTTATTCTAGTCAACGTAGCGAAGGAAATGAGAGTCTTAATTTACGGAGGATAATGAATATGGGATACAAAATACCACAAGAAGAAGCCGAGGCGATTGCCGCACAAGCGAAGGATTGCCTCTCGGCTCATGGCCCAACGCTTCACGAAAAGTTTATGAGAAATATGGCAATTCGCCAGTATAACCAGACCTTACTAACCAATAAACTACTAGAAGAATTACTTGCCCAACACGACGGAGATACAAGTAAGGGCTGCTATTAAAACTCATTTTTATATTGACACGCCGCTAAAATTGCTTTACAATATATGAATAAGCTATTTGTGATATGCAACAACAAAACAAAGGAAATATATGGAAGGAATTGCTCAATTAGTTTACATTTTAGGAGTCGTTCTCTTTATCGTTATGATCGGTAGAGGGTTGATTACAGACTAATTCAAACAAAATGGCCCTTTATGGGTCTTTTTTATTGTAATTTATTTTGCTTTAAATATAAGTAGATAGGAGAGAATAGAATAGAAGGTATATTAAAATGATTTAAAATGGGTGTGCCGCACTTTTATATTTCTGTCAAGAACTTTCTTCATTTATTTAAAATATATTTTTTTGTATTTTTATTTCTTTCTAACCCATTAAATTACAAATGAATAATTGCCAAATATATTAGTGTAAATAAGGCTATGCAAATTGAAGATATTATTGTTTATTTATTTTGTTTTACTCCCTTTGTGATCCTCATTGGTGTGTCCATGTGGTTAGCTTGGAAAGACAAAGATAAATTTGATTAAATTACAAATGAAATTGTGTCAAATATTTATTATTATGTCAAGTAAATTACAAATGATTTTGTGCGAAATATATTAAAAAATTACAAATGATTTTTTGCCAAATATGGTGCTGAACTTCCACCCAAGAGTAGCCATCACTATACATCTCGTCTGTTTAAATACATATAAATAATATCATATCATTCGCCGCCGAATAAAAAAGTTTTAAAATACCCGCCGCTGGTTGCGAAATAAGGCTTGACTAAATATGAAGCCCGTGGTATTCTTATAAAAGATGAAGGCATCTTCGGACATCCTGCCCACACGGACTTTCCTCACTGACTATCCGTAAATTGTCTTTGCCGCATCTGTCTGCCGATCCGCAATGGATTATTTTGTGACAGTAATAAAACTGTCTGCACTATCTCCCCCCGTTTCCACCGGGGGATTTTTTTGATTTATTTTGAAATAATATGATTTTTTTTGAGAGGGGTACGATAATAATAATTTCAGATGATTTATTTTAATTTATTTTTATGCTTGACCAGACTTGAAATTTGTGGTAGACTGTAAGGATAATGACAGCAAGTAAAGTAGAACCCAATAAATCTGATAATAAATACGCTGATGCGAGCGTGGCGGACATTGCCGAGTGCTGGCCCAAACTTCATATGTGTGATCGCTATGCCATCGCCTACGAAAAAGTATTACAGGAATTGCCCGCATGGAAGCAGGTAGACGTAGTGAACAAAACAGAGGGAAGAATCCTCGACGACTTAAAAAAGACTTGACTTGATTTAAAAATTTTAATATACTAGAAGAATGCCACGAAAAGGAAAATCTGGAAGAACCAAGGGAGCGGTTAGCTTTCTCGCTATCAATCTCCGTGAACTGAATCGCGTCTTAAAAGAGGATGCCATCGTACTGGTGTCCCGCCGCTACGCAGAACAACTCCAACTTGACGGTGTGCCAACCGCTGCCAACACCAAGAACATCGAAGCCTACGGCAAGCAGATTGATGTGAAAGTTAATAGTTTGAGTGCCGAAGAGGAAGAGGGCGTGGCGAATGTTAAAATCTCAGATTTATCAGATGAATGGTAAATTTAGGGCTTGACATTTTCTTAAAAAACGCCTACAATTAAGAAAGCTATGAGAACCGAACCTAAACTATTCCCTAAAATCGTTGGGCAAGAACGTGCCAAACGCCGACTTAAATTTTACTTGGATGGGTACAAAGCATCCAACATCATTCCTCACTTGATGTTTATCGCTCCGAAAGGTTGCGGTAAAACCATGCTCGCCAAAGCAGTTGGTAAGCATTTGGTTCAAAAGGATGACCCATCCAAGCCTAAACCATTTCTTGAGATTAACTGTTCCACTATCAAGAGTGTAAAGCAGTTATTTAATCAAATTATTATTCCTCACGTTAACAACAAGGAATGTACCATCCTCTTTGATGAAGCAAGCGAGCTTCCCAAAGACGTTACAATGGCATTATTGACGGTTCTCAATCCTAATGCCAGCAACCGTACATCCTTTAGCGTAGAGGATTATGTTGTGGATTTCGATTTTTCGATGCAGAGTTTCATCTTTGCTACAACCGAAGCCCAACATATCTTTCATGCACTCATGGACAGGTGCGAGCGAATCGACTTGGAGGAATACTCCTATGATGAGCTTGGCGAGATTGTTAAGCGTGTGCTGCCCGAAGTCAAATTCGATAAAGTTGCATTGAAAAACGTCTCGTCCGTCCTCCGAGGAAATGCCCGTGCGGCTCAAAAGATGGCGGGGAACATCCGTACCTATCTTGCTTCTCGTCGGAAAAGCAAGTTTAATGCGGAAGATTGGGGCTACCTCAAGCACCACCTTGCCATCTTGCCGCTGGGCTTATCCCCGATTGAATTACAGGTGTTAGAGTTTCTCGATGACCGGAAGAACTGTTCGCTGACCTACCTCGCCGCCAAAACTGGCTTGACCAAGGCTTGCTTGCAGCGTGACTTTGAGATGTACCTCCAGAAGCACAACCTCATGGAAATTACCACCGAGGGTCGTGCTATTACAGCAAAGGGCAAAAAGTATCTCAAATCATTCCAGAAGGAGGAGGCGGCTCATGCTTAAACCTCTCGGCGGATGTAGTCCCTTCAAGAGACTGAAAGTTGTATCGGCTGCACCTATCTCGGTAGCGGGTCAAGAAAGAAGAGAATGGATATGTCAGACACGGAGCGGCAAAATGTTTCACCTCCTTTCTCAAGAAGGAGCCTTGTATGCCACCAACGTAGTAGAAAGAGAATACGATTTAGAGTTTGTCGATAAACCGATAGCTAGGGTAGAGCCAACCAAATTACATCTCAACGTATATGGAATTAAAAAAAATAATAGAATTAAAATTACATTTGAAGATATAATAAATTTAATGGGCTGGAAAATTGACAGCGACCAATATTTTGACTAACATGACACCGCACGAAAAAAATTTAATGAAGGGATTTGAAGTGCCACTGCCATCCCGCCACGCCACCCACGCATACATCTTGGTTGCCAAGGAAGATAATTTCGGCAAGGTGGGTAGAGCAACAGTGACCTTGAAAGATTTTTCTTCTTTACTTGGAACTAAAGGTAGGGTACAATATGGAAGATACACTCGGGACGGTTGGGTGAAGGAAGGTAAGGCGTTCCAGTGGGATGGTAAGAAAGCAGTTTAGATAGACTTGACGGAATAGAGGCGGAGGAGAACTCCGCACGGGGTTATTGGTTCGACCCAGTTTGAACACCGTCAGGTCTATTTTTATTTACACATATTGAAAACAGATTGGAAACAAATAACAAACAAATAAAAGGCAAATAAATTAAATAAATTCTTCTAATTAAAAGAAATTCTTGACAAAAACTTAAAATTCGCGCCTCTGTTAAAAAAATGCGCCCTCCCGCGAGATGAGACCCATTCTCAACTGTATCTATTTTCTTAAAAAAAAGGCTTGACCTGAATCCAAAAACATGGTATGATTATATCATAACGATTAAGGAAAACAACTAGAAGAAAGAAAGAACTGATATGGCTAGAACTACTCGTCCCGTGACCTCCGATTATGACTACAACGTGGTGATGGAGGATATGTTAACCCCCGATGGAAAAAAGACAGGTTGGAAATGCACTCGTCGCCTTGATACGGGCACGGTGATTGCACCCGTAACTAAAGACTACAACATCTGTCAAAACAGAGATGTCATTGATACCGCTCGTTCCGCTTTTGAGCAAGTCGGTCTTGACAACTATAATGAGAACATCAATGTGTGCCGTGATGGTGCTGTGATGAGGGCTGTCTATGATTTCCCCGAACATACCCGTCAACTCAAGACCGGTAAAGGCAAGAAAGTCGGTGATGAGGTTGGCCTCCGCTTGACTGTCAACAACTCTTTTGACCGCTCTCGTAAAGTGTCATTTGATTTGGGTATGCTTCGGTTGGTATGTACCAACGGCATGACCACAATGGAAAAAGAGCTTTCGATTGCTCGCAAGCATTCCAGCAAGTTGTCCTTGGACTTTATCGTGGAAGCGGTGAACAAGGCTGTGACCAAATTCGATTCTTTGATGAAAGAAGGTAACATCTTTGACCAGATGGCTCAATACGAGATTGACCAAGAGCAAGGGCTTTACATCCTTCACAATTTGGTTAAGAACAAAACCATCAGCGAAGTGACCCGTGAAGGCATTGCTCAAGTTTGGAACAATCCGCGTCAAGAGGACGAGGGCCGTAATGTTTACAATCTGCTCAATGCTTCGACTGACTACCTGACTCACCAAGTTGCTGATACTCGTTTTGAGTTGGCTGACCGTGTGACTCAAAACGTGACCAAGAGATTGGTTGGTGCTGTTCGCAAAAAGTCTGCGATGGACAAGCTCCTCATCAAGCCTGAAGTTGAGGCCGAGGTTGCTATCAATTAATAAATATCAAGCCCCCGAAAGGGGGTCATTTTTTTGCGCCTTGGGCCAGATGAGACTCAGTCTCACAAAAAAAGTGCTTGACATTTGCCGCGATTCCTGTATAATTAGGTTATGAAAATTGAGAGATTGGAAGGCAACACAGAAGTGACTTATCAAGACCACGGCACAGTGATTGCTGTATTTATCAAGGGTGACACGGAACAAGATGTCAACGAAAGGTTTTGGAGTTTCTGGAATCATGGAGCAACACAGGGTGAGTTTCACTGGGTGGAAGGAGAGAACAACGGATATTTCTGGACTACTCCCGACAAGCTAAAACACTCACTCGAAAGGGCTGCTTTCCATAAATTGTTAAACGATAACCCAGACTGGGAAAAGGTGGCAGTTTCAGCGTTCATCTCGGCTCAACATGATTTAGCTCAAGCGTGGTATAATTCTATCGAGAAGAACGGATAACTATGGTACTTATTCACTCGGCACAATCAAGGCCGAAAGCCCAACAGATTATTCTTAAAAAAGTGCTTGACAAACTAGACTAAACCTGCTATTATTACATACATGAAAAACCTACTAAAATTCGGTACGCCAAACGCCAAACTAAAAGCCCTAGCGACCTCCCACTATAATCTCACACGAAAGAAAGTTGCAACGTTTTCTTTGCCGTCGGGATACACATGCCCCGGAGCCAAGGAGTGTTTATCCTACGCTAACAGAAAAACCGGGAAGATTAAAGACGGAAAGCACACGAAGTTTCGCTGCTTCCAAGCTAGTGCGGAGGCCGTGTATCCGTCGTTGCGGAACATGGTGTGGAATAACTTTGACGCTTTACGCAAGGCGGAGAAAGAAGCCGCAGAAGGGCGTGGGTCGATTGCGATGGCCGAGCTTATCCTGAAAAGTTTGGAGAATGTAAAGTTTGACATTTTACGCGTTCACGTCGGCGGAGACTTTTTCTCTGACGATTATTACCATGCGTGGGTTATGGTTGCCAACGCTATGCCTGATAAATTATTCTATGCTTACACGAAAAGCTTGACCTCGTGGAAACAGATGCGAGAAATTACACCCGCCAACTTCGTCTTAACTGCCTCTCGTGGCGGGTATCACGATGAGTTGATTGATGAGCATGATTTCAAATGTGCCGAGGTTGTATTCAGCGAGGAAGAAGCTGCAGAAAAAGAATTAGAGATTGACCACGACGACTCACACGCTGCTTATGGCAACGATTCGTTTGCCCTCTTAATCCACGGAACTCAACCCAAGGGTAGCGAAGCAAGCCAAGCATTGCAAAAGCTTAGAAAGAAGGGCAAGGGGGGTTACAGCAGCAAACGAAAGGCGGTGGTTTAAATGGAGCTCGTATTACCTGCAGCGTTATTCTTTATGGTTTATACCATAGCCAAAATAATTAATAACACAGAAAATCGATGAAGACTAAATCAAAACAAAATAAATACTCTGACATTAAAGCAAAAGACATGGAGGTGATATTGTTTCACCAATTCGTGGCCCGTACCCGTTGTAAGAAAGTCGAAGACTGTTATATGGCATTGGCTGAAGACATAGGGCAGCTATTGCAAAACAAACCGGCGACAAATAGTAAAGCCTTGATTGATTAATATGAAAGTAATACTCAAGAAGGAATACCTCCATCCTGATTGGGATGCGATGGGGCTTCAACCGTTGACTTGTGAAAGACCATACGTTCAATACTATACTTCAAATGACAGCGGGGGTGTTACGTTAAAAGAGGCTGGGCCGTTTGATGGTGTAAGTGAAGCTGACGAATGGATCATGTCTAATAAAAAGCTTTGGGGCGATTGGCACCCACACCTTAAAATCTGATACTTTAAAACAATTTGACTAACGCATGATGAGACTGAGTCTCGTTAAGGGCCGCGCCTAGGGCGCAAAAAAAGTGAAAAAACCGCTTGACAAGCGACCGTTTCTGTGGTATATTATATCTAATGAAACTGATGACAGCAGACCTACGAACCCAACTTCCGCAACTCTATTCTCAAGAGGAGGTTGACGACCCCAAAGCAATCGCAAAGTATTTCACCCCAGATTCCAACTGGACATGGTATGCCACCGAATTTGATGGCAAAGACACCTTCTTCGGGTTGGTCGATGGGTTTGAGAAGGAGCTTGGTTACTTTAGCTTGGCCGAGCTTGAGTCTGTCCGAGGCCCATTTGGTTTGGGTGTTGAGCGTGACTTGTGGTTTGAACCAACACCAATATCAAAACTTTAATATGACAGGAAACTTTAGCATAATCCAAGACTCCAAAACCGAACGGTCTTGGTTACGTCACGAGGTAGACGGTGAGGTCAAGTTGACCGAATGCCCCAAGAAGGACTTTCCGTATTTGCGGTTGCTCGCTTCTCTAATCCGAAATAGCGATAATCCCACCGAGTTAATGGAATACGTTAAGGATCAAATAGAGAATAATAATGATTAAATATCTAATAACAAGCATGGACACAGGCTCATGTAAACTCAACTAACATCACACGGGGGGAGGCGCGAAAAAAAGTGAAAAAATCACTTGACAAGTGACCGTTTTTGTGGTACATTATATCTAATGAAACTGAAAAGAGATGAGTTCTATTCGTTGGTAGATTCGGCTTGTTATGCTAGGTTCGGATGTTCTATGCATGACCTACCTGATTTCCCTTATTCTGATTACTATGACGACCAAATTATCAGCCACGAGGAGGCCGTTAATGCAGCGGATATGTGTGTTGAGGATTTGTCTTTAGAATTGAAAAATGACTGTGAACCTTATTGGCTATAAAGAAGATGAAAGCTGTAATTAAAATTGAGCTAGGAAACGATGCGTTTGGCGATACCCCTGCGGAACGCTTGTTTGAAATAAACAATGTCACAGACCGACTGTTGGCTCGTGCTGGAAGGATGATGGCGGTTGACGTTGGCGATTTTGTAACAGCACAAGACTATAACGGCAACACGGTTGCACGAATGGATATTGTTGAGACCTAGTCTCAGCACGCCAGAGGCGCGAAAAAAAGTTGAAAAAAGTGCTTGACTTTTCGGCTGATTCCTGTATAATTAACAGCATATGAAAGACAAACTAGAAAACCTATTCACCTCCCACATCAACCGTCTCGAGAAGGACATTGCCGACCGGAATGGCCGGTTATCACATCTGACCGAAGTAGACTTGAAGAACATTGCCTCTCTCCGTGAGGGTCGTGTACCTGAGTATGGTGACCACATAGAGAACAACAATGCTGGCCCAATGTGGGAGTTCGACGACATCGTTGAGGAACAACAACGCTTGGCTACTCCCTAGTGGGAGGCCTCGCGCCTAGGCGCGAAAATTTGACTTTTTTTATCGGTAGGACTACGGATGTCTCACCCTCTATGAGATAATGTACGCATGATTACGAACAACATACAGATAACAAACAACGACAAAGCCCTAATCATTGACGGAGTAGTACATGAGATTAAAACCATCAGCGAGCAAGGATTCCACGAGGGTGATGGCTGGCTTTACGTTGAACTCCGTGACGGTGGTGAATACATTTCCTATGATGATGGAGATTCATGGCAGGACATGGACTAAAGCTAGTGGGGAGGCCTCGCGCCTAGGCGCGAAAATTTGACTTTTTTATCGGTAGGACTACGGATGTCCCACCCTCTGTGGTATACTGTACGCATGAAAAGTAAGAGAACCAAAGCTAGGGTGAACCCACAAGGATTTATGGGTAGTGCTGCCCGTGAGCATCGCCCCAAGAAGGGCAAGGGTAGCTATCGCCGCAAACCCAAGCACAAATGAAAGACAAGAATATGAATGAAGCAAACCTTCTCCTTAACAACGAGGTCAAAGTGACCCTCGCTCGTAGCCAATTCTTTGGTAAGATTGGTCGTGTCCTTAACGTGATGGCTGATGGCCGCACTCTCGAAATTGAGTTCGATGACAAGGTTGCCATGCTCGATGTTACCTTCGTTGATGAGGTGCGGGAGCGAACTCACTTCGTCAAGGACGAGCCTGACCTCGGCCCTATCGCTAACAGCGTGGTGCAATCCCACAAGTAATCGAGCGGCAGAGGCGCATTTTTTCAAACTATTTATCTGGTAGGACTGCGGATGTCCTACCCCCTGTGGTATACTGTACGCATGATGATGAACGAATTAGAGAATTTCAAAGAAGAGATGGCTTTCCAAGCCTTTGGTCGTAGCCGTGAACTTGCTATCGCTGGCAATGGTTGCGTAAAGTGCGGTGCTTCCGTGGTGCTGTCCAAAGACGGGGGCTTGGATTTCCGTGATGAACTCTCCGAGAAGGAGTATCTCATCTCTGGTTTCTGCCAGACCTGTCAAGATGAAATCTTCGGATAAACAGATAATAGATTTATGAATACAGATACAGAGGGTGTGATATGGTCTCTCTACCTAGGTGGAGATAGAGTAGGTGAATACGATATAAATGATCGTGGCCTGAGTGATATGATCAGCATAGCAATGGAGCAAATGGCTGACTTCGTTAAGGCTGGTGGGTATGGTAGCTGTGAGGTTGTATTAGAGGACGTCCACGGTGAAATAGTGAAAGAGGTGCTTTATGTGCATAGTGACCAGCCTGTATACAGACAGATGTTTCTCGATCACTATTGTCGTAATTGAGACCTAGTCTCAGCACGCCAGAGGCGCGAAAAAGTGAAAAAAGTGCTTGACATTTTGACCAATTCCTGTATAATGGATGACATGAGAATGAGATACGACGAAGGACTAGATAGCGAGGAAATCGCAAACTACGAAAACAAACACGACATCACACCGAACCAACAGCCCCGTACAAACTACGACAAGCTATGGAACGTGTCAGGCTACTACCTCGACAACGACGGAAACGATATCAGAGACAGAGACTAATGATTGAAGGATTATTTGCATTCAGCTTAACCCTGCTTTGGGTTTGCTGGTTTACGAAACTCATACGAGGAAATTGATATGGACTACAGAGACATGATGCCCGACAGCGAAGAATATTACATGGATCACTATAAGTACGAATATGTACTTAAAGAGTGCAAGCGGTGTGGTCAAACTACAGACATGAGAACAGATCACGGCACGTGTGATTCTTGTGCTAATGCTATGGAACAGGGCTGGGAGTACTGAGCCGCCTCTGGCGCGAATTTCGTGTTTTAGCTGAATTTCTCATCGGAGAAAACACCCCTTTTTACGAAATCTTTTTACCAAATACTCCACAAAAACAGGGATATCTAATAAAACAAATAGGGCAATTAAACGCGATTAATTAGGGTAATTAATTTGTCGACCAAAAAACGTAGAAAGTGATTGGCACAGAACCTGCGGAGGCGCGAAAAAAGTTGAAAAAAGTGCTTGACTTTTGCCACGATTCCTGTATAATCAATGGCATATGAACGATATGAAACACTGGACTATCCGAACTTATAACGTCACCCACAACACCTACAGCTATAGTGTCTATAGCGACATGCCCGAAGAGAGAGCTATCCATTACGCTTTAGCAGACCATCCAAATAGCGTTGAGTGTGGTGTATGGCCTTACATCCTAGATATCTGCAAGCCATAAGATAGATGAGACTCGATCTCATGTGCTCGCCTATGGCGCGAAAAAAAAATGAAAAAAATGCAGATTTCCCCTTGACAAGAACCCGATTGTGTGGTATATTATAACAGTTCTTTTGAGAGCTATGGGCCTGTTGACTTCGTGTCAGTGGTAAAGGGGAACCTCGCTGCGTAGCGGAGAGCGGACTGGAAATTTCTGGTCGTTTTCCCCCGCCCAACAATTTCTTTTGTACGGCGATAGCTCAATTGGCAGAGCAGCGGTCTCCAAAACCGCAGGTTGGGGGTTCGACTCCCTCTCGCCGTGCCAGTTTATCTGCAAGTCGTAAGATAGATGAGACTCGGTCTCACATGCTCGCCTGTGGCGCGAAAAAAAATGAAAAAAGTGCTTGACTTTTGCCACGATTCCTGTATAATCAATGGCATATGAAAAACGAAAAACCAACCTACACACTCTGGCACGAAGGCACTCTATTGTGGACGGGTGACCACAACCGTACCACCTACGACGAGATGCTTGAGGAGGCATATGACCTCGATGGCACTGTGGAGATATTCTCCTCCCGTGATGACCTTGTATGGTCTAGCTACGGTGATGAACCCAATGAGCCGAATGATGCATGGTATGATGCTGATGCTCTTGCCTCTGCTGGCATGGGTACAGATGAGGACTATGGCTACTACGGTGATGATGACTGCTATGATTACTAGAGTATCCTTGTGGGCCGTGGCTGTAGCTATCACCTTACTGATACTTATGACATTTCTTGGGGGTTAGCCGCGCCCTCCCCTATAATACGTTATGAAATGGTTTTATGAAGTACGTAAACAATTACATAATCCTAATCAATGGATGAAAATAGCTTTCTTTGAGAATGAAGAAGACGCAAAAGAATTCATTCTATGTAGCTCTGAAATAGCAGAAGAAAGACCATCAGTTCCTGATTTCGATAACCCTCAATATAAAATAGTACCTCATAGATTTAATGAATTAAAAGAGTATCAATTTGCCGCGCCTGAGGCGCAAAAAAAGTAAAAAAATCGCTTGACAAGCGGGCTATTCGTAAATACATTTTTCCAAATAGTTCCCTTTAGGGCGGCCCGTGGGGCCGGCCCGTAGGGCCGTTGAGAATGGGTCTCAGCACGCTTGAGGCGCG
>LULG01000172.1_pt1 | contig 22620 bp, 21 predicted proteins | sample 728211 | NCBI WGS metagenome assembly LULG01 (sample SAMN03860295, study PRJNA289734) | marine metagenome | biome: seawater column; feature: ocean; material: water; isolation source: Red Sea water column Station 169 - depth 200m | place: Saudi Arabia: Red Sea | collected 2011-10-15 | depth 200 m | reverse complement strand
ACTACTCGACCAGCGAGCCCCTTCCGCTGGTCGAGTAGCGGCATGGGCGACGAAGGAGCTCCGTGCCGCGTATCGAGACAACTCGGCAACGGATCAGCGCGGGCCAAACCCCAGCGACCGCCTGAAGTGGTCTCGATACGCCCGAACGAGCTCCTCCGTCGCCGGCCGGCCTACTCGACCAGCGGATCGCTCCGCGGGCCGGGCGCACGACGCCCCCGCGACCAGGGGGTCGCGGGGGCGTCGGTGGCGGCAGGTCAGACGCTGAGCGAGCCGAGGACCTCGTTGAGGGTGCTCGAGGGACGCATGACCTTCTCGGCCTTCTCGTCCGACGGACGGTAGTAGCCGCCGATGTCGGCGGGCGATCCCTGGACGGCGAGCAGCTCGTCGACGATCGTCTGCTCGTTGCCGCGCAGCGCACCCGCGACGTCGGCGAACGCGGACGCCAGCTCGGCGTCCTCGGTCTGCTTCGCCAGCTCCTCGGCCCAGTAGAGGGCGAGGTAGAAGTGGCTGCCGCGGTTGTCGATCGTGCCGAGCTTGCGGCCCGGCGAGCGGTTCTCGTCGAGGAAGGTGCCGGTGGCGCGGTCGAGCGTGTCGGCGAGCACCTGGGCGCGCGCGTTGCCGGCCGTGGTGGCCAGGTGCTCGAAGCTCGCCGCCAGCGCGAAGAACTCGCCGAGGCTGTCCCAGCGCAGGTAGTTCTCCTTGACGAGCTGCTGCACGTGCTTCGGCGCGGAACCGCCCGCACCGGTCTCGAACAGTCCACCGCCGTTGATCAGCGGGACGACGGAGAGCATCTTCGCGCTCGTGCCCAGCTCCAGGATCGGGAACAGGTCGGTGTTGTAGTCGCGCAGCACGTTGCCGGTGACGCTGATGGTGTCCTCGCCGCGACGGATGCGCTCCACCGAGTAGGTGGTCGCCTCGGCCGGCGCCATGATCTCGATCGTGAGGCCGTCGGTGTCGAGCTCGGGCAGGTAGGCGTTGACCTTGGCGATGAGGTTCGCGTCGTGGGCGCGGGTCTCGTCGAGCCAGAAGATCGCGGGGGCGCCGGTGGCGCGGGCCCGCGTGACGGCGAGCTCGATCCAGTTGCGGATCGGCACGTCCTTCGTCTGGCAGGCGCGCCAGATGTCGTGCGGCTCGACGTCGTGCTCGAGGAGCACGTCGCCGGAGGAGTCGACGACCTGCACCGTGCCGGCCGTCTCGATCTCGAAGGTCTTGTCGTGGCTGCCGTACTCCTCGGCCGCCTGCGCCATGAGGCCGACGTTGGGCACCGAGCCCATCGTGGTCGGGTCGTAGGCGCCGTGCGCCTTGCAGTCCTCGACGACGGCCTGGTAGACGCCGGCGTAGCTGGAGTCCGGGATGACGGCGAGGGTGTCGTGCTCCTGGCCGTCCGCGCCCCACATGTGGCCCGACGTGCGGATCATGGCGGGCATCGACGCGTCGACGATGACGTCGCTCGGCACGTGCAGGTTCGTGATGCCCTTGTCGGAGTCGACGTAGGCGAGGCGCGGTCCCTCGGCGAGGCGCTGCTCGAAGGCCGCCTTGATCTCGGCGCCGTTGTCGAGCGCGTCGAGACCGGAGAGGATGCCGCCCAGGCCGTCGTTGGCGCTGAGGCCGGCCGCAGCGAGGTCGTCGCCGTACTGCGCGAACACGTCGGCGAAGTAGGCGCGCACGACGTGGCCGAAGATGATCGGGTCGGAGACCTTCATCATGGTGGCCTTGAGGTGCACCGAGAACAGGACGTCGAGGTCCTGGGCGCGCTGGACCTGCTCGGCGAGGAAGGTGTCGAGGGCGGCGGCGCGCATGACGGTGGCGTCGACGACCTCGCCGGCGAGGACCTTCAGGCCGTCCTTGAGGACGGTGGTGCTGCCGTCGGTGGCGACGTGCTGGATGGTGAGGGTGTCGTCGGCGTCGAGGACGACGGACTTCTCGTTGGAGCGGAAGTCGTCGGCGCCCATGGTGGCGACCTCGGTCTTGGAGTCGCTGCTCCAGGCACCCATGGAGTGCGGGTTCTTGCGGGCGTAGGCCTTGACCGACGCGGGGGCGCGGCGGTCGGAGTTGCCCTCGCGGAGCACCGGGTTGACGGCGCTGCCCTTGACCTTGTCGTAGCGCGCCTTGGTGTCCTTCTCGGCGTCGCTGGTCGGGTTGTCCGGGTACGCGGGGAGGTCGAAGCCCTGCTCCTGCAGCTCCTTGACCGCGGCCTTGAGCTGCGGGATCGAGGCGCTGATGTTGGGCAGCTTGATGATGTTGGCCTCGGGCGTCTTGGCCAGCGCGCCGAGCTCGGCGAGCGCGTCGTCGACCTTCTGGTCGGCGGGGAGCACGTCGGCGAACGCGGCCAGGATGCGACCGGACAGCGAGATGTCGCGGGTCTCGACCTCGACGCCGGCCGTCGAGGCGAAGGCCTCGATGACGGGGAGGAACGAGTAGGTCGCCAGCAGCGGGGCCTCGTCGGTGTGCGTGTAGATGATCTTGGCCATCGCGGGCCACTCCTCAGGGTCGACCGAAAGTCTCTCGACCTCAAGATATCCCGTGCGAGCCGCGTCACCACATCGGCCCGGCGGGGGTGCCGTCGCGCGGTCGCGGGACTCGCGGATCCGGGAGACGGTGGGAGTGACACCGACGCCCGAGGAGTGAGCATGACGCACGAGATCCCCCAGCCCGACGACGGCACCGCCATCGCGACCGCGCCGACGCCCGAGGCGCAGAAGGGCTCGACGACGGAGACCGGCGCGCCTGCGGTCTCGGACCGCAACAGCCTGACGCTCGGCGCGGACGGCCCGATCCTCCTGCACGACCGTCACCTGCTGGAGCAGATGGCGCACTTCAACCGTGAGCGGGTCCCGGAGCGCAACGTGCACGCGAAGGGCTCGGGTGCGTTCGGCACGTTCGTGACGACGGAGGACGTGTCCGCGTACACGAAGGCGGCGCTGTTCCAGCCGGGCGTCGAGACCGAGATGCTGGCGCGGTTCTCGACCGTCGCGGGCGAGCAGGGATCCCCCGACACGTGGCGCGACCCGCGCGGCTTCGCGCTGAAGTTCTACACGACCGAGGGCAACTACAGCCTCGTCGGCAACAACACGCCCGTCTTCTTCGTGCGCGACACGATGAAGTTCCAGCACTTCATCCGCAGCCAGAAGCGGCGCGGCGCGAACGGTCTGCGCGACAACCACATGCAGTGGGACTTCTGGTCGCTGAACCCGGAGTCGGCGCACCAGGTGACGTACCTGATGGGCGACCGCGGCATCCCGCGCTCGTACCGGCACATGAACGGCTACGGCTCGCACACGTTCCTGTGGATCAACGCCGCCGGCGACAAGCACTGGGTGAAGTACCACTTCCACAGCCAGCAGGGCGTGCAGGGACTGACCGGTGAGAACGCCGACCGCATCGCGGGCCACGACGCCGACTTCCACCGGCGCGACCTGTTCGAGGCGATCGAGGCCGGCGACCACCCGTCGTGGCGCCTGTCGGTCCAGCTGATGCCGTACGAGGACGCGAAGACCTACCGGCTCAACCCGTTCGACCTCACGAAGGTGTGGCCGCACGAGGACTACCCCCTCGTCGAGGTGGGCACGATGACGCTGAACCGGAACCCGCAGAACTTCTTCGCCGAGATCGAGCAGGCGGCGTTCGAGCCGTCGGCGGTGGTGCCGGGCATCGGGTTCAGCCCCGACAAGATGCTGCTCGGTCGCGTCTTCTCCTACTCCGACACGCAGCGCTACCGGATCGGCCCGAACTACCACCAGCTGCCGGTGAACCGGCCGAAGAACGTGCAGCACCACAACACGTACACGTTCGACGGTCCGATGGCCTACGACCACAGCGGCGACCAGCCGGTGTACGCCCCGAACAGCGAGGGTCGTGGCTACAGCGACGAGGTGGGCGTGGTGGAGGACGGGTGGGAGGCCGACGGTCCGATGATCCGCCAGGCGTACACGCTGCGCCCGGACGACGACGACTTCAGCCAGGCCGGGGCCCTCGTGCGCGAGGTCTGGGACGACGCGCAGCGCGAGCGGTTCGTCGAGACGGTCGCCGGCCACCTGCTGGGCGGCGTGACCGGCGAGGTGCTGGAGCGGGCCCTGGACTACTGGCGCCACGTGGACGAGGCGACGGCGAAGCAGATCGAGGAGCTCGTGCGCGCGGGCCTGGGTGGCGACAACCCGGGCGGCGAGGACGACCAGGCGAAGGACCTCGTGGCCAACGCGCTCGTGGAGACGCGCACGCACGCCGGCTGAGCGAGGACCGACGGCCGGCAGCGGCCCGCCCGCGTGCGCGCGGGTGGGCCGCTGCGTTACGTTCGTCACAGACCCCGCCGCACCCTTCTCCCACAAGGAGCACCCCGACGTGACCCACCCCGTCAAGGTCGCCGTCACCGGCGCCGCCGGCCAGATCGGCTACAGCCTGCTCTTCCGCCTCGCCTCGGGCGACCTGCTCGGACCCGACACGCCCGTGCAGCTGCGACTGCTCGAGATCACGCCGGCGCTGAAGGCGTTGGAGGGCGTGGTGATGGAGCTGGACGACTGCGCGTTCCCCACGCTGCACTCGGTCGAGATCGGCGACGACCCGCGTGAGGTGTTCGACGGCGTGAACCTGGCCCTGCTGGTCGGGGCCCGCCCCCGGACGAAGGGGATGGAGCGCGGCGACCTTCTGGAGGCCAACGGCGCGATCTTCACGGCGCAGGGCAAGGCGCTCAACGACGTCGCGGCCGACGACGTGCGGATCGGGGTCACCGGCAACCCGGCGAACACGAACGCGCTGATCGCGCTGAGCAACGCACCCGACATCCCGGCGGAGCGGTTCAGCGCCCTCACCCGGCTCGACCACAACCGGGCCATCAGCCAGCTGGCAGCCCGGACCGGCAGCGCCGTGGCCGACATCCGCCGCATGACGATCTGGGGCAACCACTCCGCCACCCAGTACCCCGACCTGTTCCACGCCGAGATCGGCGGACGCAACGCGGCCGAGGTCGTCGACGACCAGGCGTGGATCGAGGACACGTTCATCCCCACGGTCGCCAAGCGCGGCGCCGCGATCATCGAGGCGCGCGGCGCGTCGTCCGCGGCGAGTGCCGCCTCCGCGACCATCGACGCGGCCCGCGACTGGCTGCAGGGCTCCCCCGAGGGCGACTGGGTCTCGATGGCGGTGCGCTCGGACGGCTCCTACGGGATTCCTGAGGGTCTCGTGTACTCCTACCCGGTCACCACGCACGACGGCGACTGGTCGATCGTGCAGGACCTCGAGATCGACGACTTCAGCCGGTCCCGGATGGACGCGACCGCCGCCGAGCTCGTGGAGGAGCGCGACGCGGTGACGGCGCTCGGGCTCGTCTGACCGAGCCGCCCCGCACTCGTCCTCCGGGGCGGAGCGAGCGGCCGAGCCTGGCGCCCGGCCCAGCCCTCAGCCGAGACGGGCTCGCACTCGCGCGGCACCGGTGATGGCCAGGCCGGCCCGGCGTCCGGCGTAGGCGCTGCTGACCGACGCCCGGTACTCCAGCGTCGTCGCCGTGCCGTGCCGGCCGTAGTAGCGGTTGTACCAACCCGTGAGCGTGGGACTCGTCAGGCCGGACGGCGTCCCGACGCCGACCTCGCGGATGGGCAGGCCGAGCGCGTCGGCGAGGCGTCGCTCCCACCCGCGGTCCTTGTCGGTGCGCACGACGACGCCGAACGGCTGGTGGACCGAGGCGATGTAGTCGGGTCGCTTACGACGCAGGAACGCCGCGACGGCCTTCGTCTCCCGTTCGCTCGCCGCCCGGGGGCCACCCCAGGTGCGCGTGCCCTTGCCGCTCGATCGGTAGCCGCTCGTGCCCCAGTTGCGGTTGAGGTCGACGCCGCGAGCGTTCGTGCGCGTGCCGCGGGCGTTGCCGTCGGGGTTCATGGTCGGGATGACCCAGATCTCGCTGCCCTTGGTGGGCTTCACGTTGCGCCGGACCCAGTCGGCGGTCTGCAGGCCGGCCTTCTCGTCGCCGTGCATCTGCCCGAGCACGACCAGCGTGCGCTTCTGCGTCGTGTGCGACCAGCCGCGGTAGTACCCCATGATCCTGCGACCCTGCACGGTCGTCCCGAGGACGGCGCTGCGCGTGATGAGCTTCGGGGTCGGCTTGGGCTTGGGCGTCGGCTTGGGCGTGGCGGTCGGCTTCGGCGTGGGCGACGCGGTGGGCGTCGGCGAGGCCGTCGGGCTGGGGGTGGGGCTCGCGGTCGGCGTCGGCGAGACCGTCGGTGTGGGGCTGGTCGTCGACGTCGCCTCGACCGCCGGCTCGGACGGGTCCGGCACGTCGCGCCCGAGGGCCGACGCGGCCGACGTCGCGAGTGCGGTGCCGCCGAGCGACAGGACGGTCACGAGGACCAGGGACCGGACCGGGACGCGCCCGACGACGTGCTTCATCGCCCCACGGTAGGCCCCCGCGGACCGAGACGCGCGTCGACGCACCAGACGCGCCGGGGTGGCCGAGCGGTCAGGCCGGCGGGCCCGGCGGGACGACGAGCGCCAGGACCGCCAGACTCACGCCGAGCAGCGTCAGCCAGACGATGTCGAAGGTGCGCCCGCGCACGCGCAGCATGCCGACGTGGTCCTGCGGCACCACCGCGCGGGCGAGACCACCGAGCCCGAAGGTCACGCCGACGACCAGCAGGCCGGCGCGCCAGTGCCCGACACCCACGAGCGCGAGCCCCACCCCGACCCCGACGAGCAGGCAGAGGTAGATCTGCGACCCTCGGCTGCGCGGGAGCACCGGGCTCACGAGACGTCCGCGACGCGCTTCTCGGCCTCGTCGACCACGTTGCTGAGCAGCATCGCGCGCGTCATCGGACCGACCCCGCCGGGGTTCGGGGCGACCCAGCCGGCGACGTCGTGGACGCCGGGGTGGAGGTCGCCGACGATCTTGCCGGCATCGTCGCGGCTCACGCCGACGTCGAGCAGCGCTGCACCGGGCTTGACCATGTCGGGCGTGATGATGCCGGGGACGCCAGCGGCCGCGATGACGATGTCGGCCCGGCGAACCTCGGCCGCGAGGTCACGTGTGCCGGTGTGGCAGAGGGTGACCGTCGCGTTCTCGCTGCGCCGGGTGAGCAGCAGCCCCATGGGCCGACCCACGGTGATGCCTCGTCCGACGACCACGACGTGCGCGCCCGCGATCTCGACGTCGTGGCGGCGCAGCAGCTCGACGATGCCGCGCGGGGTGCACGGGAGAGGCGCCGGCTCGCCGAGGACGAGCCAGCCGAGGTTGGTCGGGTGCAGCCCGTCGGCGTCCTTCGCGGGGTCGATGCGTCCGATCACGGCGTTCTCGTCGATGCCGCGGGGCAGCGGGAGCTGGACGATGTAGAGGGTGCAGGCCGGGTCGGCGTTGAGCTGGTCGACGGCCGCCTCGACCTCGGCCTGCGAGGCCGTGGCCGGGAGGTCGACCCGGATCGACTCGATGCCGATCTCCGCGCAGTCGCGGTGCTTCGCGTCGACGTACCAGCGGCTGCCCGGGTCGTCGCCGACGAGGATGGTGCCGAGGCCGGGGACCAGCCCACGCTCCCGCAGGGCCGCGACGCGACCGGTGAGCTCCGTCTTGATGGCCGCGGCCACCGCCTTGCCGTCCAGGATCTGCGCCGTCACGTCGCCGAGTCTGTCACGCGGCGGGCCCACGTCGACAGGAGGCCCGGCGCCCGTGGGCCCCCTACACTCGGCCACGGGGAGGCCCGACGACGGACGACGTCGCGGCGATCGGACTCGCGTCGCGGGACGCGACGTGGAGAGGTGGACATGACGACGCGTGCGCAGCTGACGCAGGAGCGCAGTCGACTGCGGAGGGAGGAGCTGCTGACCGCGGCCATCTCGCTCTTCGCCGAGGGAGGCGCCCGGGCGGTGACGCACCGTGCCGTGGCTCGTCGGGCGGGGCTGCCGCCGGCCACGACCACCTACTACTTCGCCTCCATCGAGGAGCTCCTGCGCGACGCCCTCCGCGAGCACATCGCGCGCTGGCGCAGCACGCTGGCCGCGCTCGCGGGCCTCGAGACGCCGCCCGAGAACGTCGACCTCGACTCCGTCGCGCCCACGTTCGAGGCCGTGTTCGCGGCGCGCGGACCGGAGGCCGTCGCGGTCGAGCTGTCGATCTACCTGGCCTCCACGCACGACCCCGCCCTGCGCGAGGAGGCCGGCGAGGCACTGAGCGACCTGGAGGGCCTGATCGCCCTCTGGCTGTCGATCCTCGGTCTCACCGACACCTCGAGGGTGGCGCCGACCGTGCTCACCCTGATCGTCGGCACGGCGATGCGACGCCAGGCGCGGCTCTACACGGAGGCCGAGGAGGCGGCGCAGCTGGACTGGGCGATCCGCGGTCTCGTCGCGGCCGAGCTGGCCGGGCCCGACGGGGTTGCCCAGATCATCAGCGAGAAGTTGAACCCTTGACTACGCTGGGCGGGTTCACCAGGGGGACCCCGCACGCGAAAGACAGAGAATCATGCCTGAGGCAGTACCCGGAGGCCGCGCACGTCTGAGCCAGGAGCGGAGCCGAGTGCGCCGCGACCAGCTCGTCGCCGCCGCCGCACAGCTCTTCGAGGAGGGCGGCACCAAGGCCGTCACCCACCGTTCCGTCAGCGAGGCCGCGCAGGTGCCGCTCGCGACGGTGTCGTACTACTTCGCCTCGATCGACCAGCTGGTCGACGTCATGTTCGGCGAGGCACTCACCCACTGGACCGACGAGTGGGCCGCACTCGTGCCCGAGGCCGGGACGAGCCTCTCGCCCGAGGAGGCCGCGGACCGCTTCACCGCGCCGATGCGCACGCTGTCCCCCGACCGCCCGTCGCACTACCTGAACGTCTACCTGGCCTCGCTCGCCCGACCCCATCTGCGGGAGGCGGTGCACGCCATGCGCGACGCGTGCTTCGGCAGCCAGGTCGCGATCGTCGCCGCCACGGGCGCGCCCGACCCCGTCGAGGTGACCCGCGGCGCCAGCCTGCTCTACTCCGGGGCACTCGTGGCCGCCGCCGACCGCGAGATCGGTCTCGACGGCGTCCTCGCGCTGCTGCACGGCCACGTGGTCGAGCTGGTGCGACGCGCGCTGCCGCAGCAGGACTGAGCCGCTCACCCGGTCGTCCCGCGGCTGTGTCGAGACGGCGTCTCGGGCCACGGCGGGGCTGCCCCGCCGTGGCCCGGAAACGTCAGCGCGCCTGCTTGACCCACCGGCTCCAGTCGTCCTGCGGTGCGTAGCCGCACGCGCGCCACAGGCCACGGCCCTCCTCGTTGTCGTCGAGGACCATGGCGCAGACGCGCTCGGCCCCGAGACGGCGCAGGCGCTCCTCCGCGAGCTCGACCATGCGACGACCCAGGCCCTGGCCACGGCACGCCGGGTCGACGGCGAGGCGGTAGAGGTTGGCGCGCCAGCCGTCCCAACCGCCGATGATCGTGGCGACGACCCGGCCGTCCAGCTCGGCGAGCAGGACGGCCTCGGAGTCGTGCTCGATGAGGGCGTGCACGAGGTCGGGGCGGTCGTCCGGCCGCGAGGCGTTCTCACCTGCGCGCGACCAGAGCTCGAGGAGGTCGTCCACGTCGGCCGCGGTGGCGTTCCGCACGCTCACGTCGTCCATGGCCCGACCCTGCCACAGCCGTCCGCAGCGTCCAGGCCCGAGCCCGGGCGCCACGCCCCGCGTCTCGACGCACGAGGGCCCCGCGACCGACTGGTCACGGGGCCCTCGTGCAGAGGCTCAGTGGAAGAAGTGCCGGGTGCCCGTGACGTACATCGTGACGCCCGCCGCCTGGGCCGCCGCGATGGTCTCGTCGTCGCGCATCGACCCGCCGGGCTGGACGATCGCCCGCACCCCGGCGTCGATGAGGATCTGCGGGCCGTCGGCGAACGGGAAGAAGGCGTCGGACGCGGCCACGGAGCCACGGGCGCGGTCCTCCCCGGCCCGCTCCACGGCCAGGCGGCAGGAGTCGACCCGGTTGACCTGACCCATGCCGATGCCCACGGAGGCACCGTCGTGGGCCAGCAGGATGGCGTTCGACTTGACCGCGCGCACGGCGGTCCAGGCGAAGGCGAGGTCGGCGAGCGTGGCCTCGTCGGCCGGCTCCCCCGCCACGAGCGTCCAGCCGGACACGTCGTCGCCCGGCGCGTCGACCAGGTCGCGCTGCTGGGCGAGCGCGCCGCCGGAGATCTCGCGCACCTCGTGCGTGGCGCGGTCGGCACCTTCGGCGCGCAGGATGCGGATGTTCTTCTTGCCCTGCAGCACCTCGACGGCCCCCGGCTCGTAGTCGGGCGCGACGACGACCTCGGTGAAGACCTCGGCGACCTGCTCGGCCATCGCGACCGAGACGGGCCGGTTGGTGGCGATCACGCCGCCGAACGCCGAGACCGGGTCGCAGGCGTGCGCGCGGGCGTGGGCCTCGGCCACGTCGGCGCCGACGGCGATCCCGCACGGGTTGGCATGCTTGATGATCGCGACCGCGGGCGCGTCGTGGTCGTAGGCGGCGCGCCGCGCGGCGTCGGTGTCGACGTAGTTGTTGTAGCTCATCTCCTTGCCGTGCAGCTGCTCGGCGGCGGCCAGGCCGCCGGTGCCGTCGCTGTACAGCGCCGCACCCTGGTGCGGGTTCTCCCCGTAGCGCAGGACCGCCTGGCGCTGCAGCGCCGTGCCCGCGAAGGCGGGCCAGTCGCCGTCGGCCGACCCCTCGCCCGCTCCCCCGGCGGCGAACCACTCGGCGACGGCCACGTCGTAGGCAGCGGTGTGCGCGAACGCCTGGGCGGCGAGCCGGCGACGCTGCTCCAGCGTGAAGCCGCCGGCGGCCAGCGCGGCCTCGACGTCGCCGTACGCGTCGGGCGACGTCACGATGGCCACGCTCGGGTGGTTCTTGGCCGCGGCCCGCACCATCGACGGACCGCCGATGTCGATCTGCTCGACGCACTCGTCGGGCGTCGCACCCGAGGCGACCGTCTCGCGGAACGGGTAGAGGTTGACGACGACCAGGTCGAACGGCTCGACGCCGAGCTCGGCGAGCTGCGCCACGTGGGCCTCGAGCCGCGTGTCGGCGAGGATGCCGGCGTGCACCCGCGGGTGGAGCGTCTTCACGCGTCCGTCGAGGCACTCGGGGAAGCCGGTCACCTCCTCGACGGGCGTCACCGGCACGCCTGCGGCCTCGATCGTGCGGGCCGTCGAGCCCGTGGAGACGAGGGACACGCCGGCCGCGTGCAGCGCACGGGCGAGGTCCTCCAGTCCGGTCTTGTCGTACACCGAGACGAGGGCGCGCTGGATCGGTCGAGTGCTCATGCGGGGTCTCCGAGCGTGAGGGTGCGGTCGGTCAGGGTGAAGCCGCGCCGGGCCAGCTCGCCGACGGAGTCGACGAGCATGCGGCGCTCGCTGGTCTTGATGCGTTCGTGGAGGGAGGCGACGTCGTCGTCGGGCAGCACCGGCACCGCCACCTGCGCGACGATCGGGCCGGTGTCGACACCCGCGTCGACGACGAACAGGGTCGCGCCGGTGATCTTGACGCCGTACTCCAGGGCGTCGCGCGGGCCGTGCATGCCGGGGAACGACGGCGACAGCGCGGGGTGGGTGTTCAGCGTCCGGCCACCGAAGCGTCCGAGGAAGTGCGGACCGGCCAGCTTCATGAACCCGGCGAGGACGACCAGGTCGGGCTCGTGCGCCGCCACCTGAGCGGTCAGGGCGGCGTCCCAGGCCTCGCGGTCCGGGTGGTCCGCGAGCTTCTCGACGAACGTCGGGATCGCGGCCCGTTCCGCCCGCGCGAGGCCCTCGATGCCGTCACGGTCGGCACCGACGGCGACGACCTCGGCGCCGTAGGCCGGGTCAGCCGTCGCGTCGATCAGCGCCTGGAGGTTGGTGCCGGAGCCGGAGACGAGGACGACGAGTCGGGCGCGCGTCGGCGTCGGGCTCGGGGCGGAGGGCACGGGCGTCACGATAGTGCGCCGCGAGCGCGCCGAGCGCACCGCCCACGGCCATCACGGGCACGGCGACCAGCAGCGGTGTCAGGGCGGGCGGCCCTGCATCGGCCAGTCGTCCGGGACCGACGGCACCGCCGGACGCGCCGACCAGCACGCCGACCACGACGCCACCCGCCGCACCTGCGGCGAGACCGAGCAGGCTGCGGCCCAGCACCGGCCGGTCGGACAGTCCGAACGGCGCCTCGGCACCGGCGCGCACGGTCCAGCCCGCGACGAGACCGGCGAGCACCGGGACGAGTCCCAGCACCACGACCCAGTCGCCGAAGGTGCCGGGAGACGGCAGCGCGGCCAGGACCGGCAGCCCCGGGACGGGGCCGAGCTGGGCACCCGCGAGGTCGACGGACGTCTGCGTCCCCAGCACGAACCCGGGCCCGAGCAGCACCGAGGCGGTCCAGGCGACCATCGTCGGCACCGCGAGCAGGCAGATCGCGGCCAGGGCGGGGGTGCCCGAGGCGCCCGGGTCGAGCAGGGCCCACAGCTGTCCGGCGCGCTCGACGTGGCGCACGAGCAGCGTCACCACGACGACGCCCGCCGCGGCGAGCAGCACGGCCGCGCCGCGCGCGCCGGCGAAGACCGCGCCGCGCACCTCCGGACGTCGCCAGGGCGCGGGCCAGAGGTCGCCGGCCCGTCCGTGGTGCATCGTGGCGCCCAGCGCCGCCGACACCCCCGTCACGACGAAGACCGCGGCCGCGGCGCGTGCCGGGTTGACGACGATCTCCGGCGTGCTCGAGACGCTCGCGAGCACTGCGGCCACCACGCCGCTCGTCCCCGCGACGGTGGCCGCGAAGGCACCCGGCGACTCGACGGGTGCCGGGGTCATCGCCCGCGCGACCCGCGCCGTGAGAGCACCGCAGAACAGCACGCCGCCGAGCGGCACGAGGCCCAGGGTCGTGCCCTGCAGCTCGATGCCCGCACCCTGCAGCACGAGCCACGACCGGGCGCCGGTGCGCAGCGCCGACACCAGCCCGACCCCCGCCAGGAGGGCCACGCCGGACCCGACGACGAGCGCGACGAGCGCCGAGACCCCGGCGGTGAGGACACCCGGACGCAGGGGTGGGGTCGTGACGGTCGAGTTCACCCGACCATCCTCCCGGTAAGGTCATGACGTTCCGACCAGCCACGCCGACATCCCCGAGGAGGCAGCTCGATGACCCGCGCCGACGAGTTCACGAGCTTCTACGAGGCCACCTCCGCCACCTGCCTGCGTGCCGTGTACGCCATGTCCGGCGACCGTCAGGTGGCCCAGGAGGCCACGGTCGACGCCTACCGACGGGCCTGGCGGAACTGGACGAAGATCCGTCAGCGCGACCCGCTCGCCTACGTGCGGACGGAGGCGTGGAAGCTCACCGCCGTCAGCCGCGGCACCCACCCGTTGCGCCGTCGCCACGAGGAGGACGCCGACACCGCGCTGCTCGACGCGCTGCACGACCTCCCCGTCGACGACCGCCGGCTGATCGTGCTGCTGACCCTCGGCGACACCGACCTCGACCAGGCCTCGCGCGAGGTGGGCGTCGGGGCCGAGGAGGGCATCGAGGTCGTCACGACCGCGCTCGACGGCCTCGAGCGACGGCTCGGTCTCTCGCTGGAGGAGCTCGAGACCCGCCTGAAGGCGCTCGGGTCGGTCACCCGGCCTCGTCGCGACCGACGGCGACGCGCTCGCGACCCAGGCCGGGCTGCCGTACCGCGAGAAGCTCGGCGCCGAGCGGCCCGACCTCGTCCTCGAGGCCCGGGAGATCACCGCCGACAACCTCCTGACGACCCGTCAGGTGGCCGGCATCGACGTGACCCGACGCTGGGCCTCCGAGGGCACCGACGAGGACCCCACCAACACCACGCCCTACGCGACCTGCCCGCCGCAGCGCTACGCCGACCCCGACCCGCTGCGCGTCTTCGTCCGCACCTTCACGGCCAGCGGTGGCGACGACGACCGCGTCGCGGAGTCGATCGAGGTCTCGCGCAACGACGCGGCCGCGGCGAGGGCGTACGAGACGACGCTCGGCTGGTACGCCGGCTGCAGCCACCCGCGTGTCCAGCTCGTCGGGTCGTTCGTGGTCAAGCGCCCGTTCGGCGACTTCCAAATCCTGCGACTGCGCTCGCACCGGTCGCCGCAGAAGGTCTTCACCGTCGGGCTGGCGCACTCCGGCCGCGTCACGAGCACCCTCGTGCACGAGCGCACCGGCGACGCGGGCCCCGACATCGACGCGTTCGCGACGACCCTCAACGCCTCGATCCAGCGCGTCTGCCGCGACAGCGGCGGCCGGTGCAGCGACGACATCGAGGTCGTCGACGCCCTGCCTCCGAAGACGTCGGGCGCGCCCGGGTTCCTCGACACGGTCGACCTCCCACCGGTCGCCGACATCGACAAGGTCTGGTCGGGCACCAAGCCGCTGCAGACCCGCAACAACCCGGCGGCCACCCAGTGCGGCGACGCCAGCTTCCGGCGCAAGGGGCTGGACAGCACCGCGTCGCGCGTGTTCGTCATCCCCGACGCCGTGGGCGTCCCTGCCGAGTTCGGCGTGACCGAGACGGTCGGCACCTACGACGAGGACGGCCAGGCCCGCAGCCTCGCCGACGACATCGCGCAGGACATCGACGACTGCCCCGACGAGAACCTCTCGGCCAAGGTCGGCCAGCGCAGCACGATCAAGGGCGACGGGTTCTCGGGCCGCTCCTGGCGGATCAGCGTCGAGGTCTCCGACGGCAAGCGCCAGGTGATCCGCACGGGCGTCGTGCGCCGCGGCAAGGCGGTCGCGCAGGTGACGATGACGCCGGTCGGCGACTACGACGTCGACCAGCGGGCCTGGGAATCGCTCGTGCGCCGCGCCGGCGAGCGCCTCGCCTACGCCGAGGACCGCTGACCCGTCTCCTCCCCCGCAGGTGCGGCTTCGTGATCGCGATCTGACCCTGCTGCGTCGTCGTCTGCCTCTGCCTCCGGCTCCGGCTCTAGCTCTGGCCGGACGGTGCCCCGCAACGTGCACGGGCCCCGACCTCACGAGGAGGTCGGGGCCCGGGCGGGGCGGACGCGGACGTCAGCCGTTGAGGATCTCGCGCATCAGGGCGGCGGTCTCGGACGGCGTCTTGCCGACCTTGACGCCGGCGGCCTCGAGGGCCTCCTTCTTGCCCTGGGCCGTGCCCGCACCGTCGGAGACGATGGCGCCGGCGTGGCCCATGGTCTTGCCCTCCGGCGCGGTGAAGCCGGCCACGTAGCCGACGACCGGCTTGGTGACGTTCGCCTGGATGTAGGCGGCCGCCTTCTCCTCCGCGTCGCCACCGATCTCGCCGATCATGACGATCGCCTTCGTCTCGGGGTCGTTCTCGAAGGCCTCGAGCGCGTCGATGTGCGTGGTGCCGATGATCGGGTCGCCGCCGATGCCGATGGCGGTCGAGAAGCCGAAGTCGCGCAGCTCGAACATCATCTGGTAGGTCAGCGTGCCCGACTTCGACACCAGGCCGATCGGGCCCTTGCCGGCGATGTTGGCGGGCGTGATGCCGGCCAGCGCCTCGCCCGGCGTGATGATGCCGGGGCAGTTCGGGCCGATGATGCGCGTCTTCTTGCCCTGGGCGTAGGCCCAGAACTCGGCGGAGTCCTGGACCGGCACGCCCTCGGTGATGATGACGAGCAGACCGATCTCGGCGTCGATGGCCTCGATGACGGCGTCCTTGGTGAACGCCGGCGGGACGAACGCGACGGAGACGTCGGCGCCCGTCTTCTCGATGGCCTCGGCGACCGAGCCGAAGACGGGCAGCTCCACCTCGGCGCCGGAGGCGTCGGTGTGGGTGACGGTCGTACCGGCCTTGCGGGCGTTGACGCCGCCCACGACGTTCGTGCCGGCCGCCAGCATGCGGGCGGTGTGCTTGGAGCCCTCGCCGCCGGTGATGCCCTGGACGATGACCTTGGAGTCCTTGGTCAGGAAGATCGACATGTCAGCCCCTTCAGCCGTTCGCCAGCTCGGCGGCCTTGTCGGCCGCTCCGTCCATCGTGTCCACCTGGGTGACGAGCGGGTGGTCCAGCTCGTTCAGGATGGCGCGACCCTCGTCGACGTTGTTGCCGTCGAGACGGACCACGAGCGGCTTGGTGGCGTTGTCGCCCAGCAGCTCGAGCGCGCCCTTGATGCCGTTCGCCACGGCGTCGCACGACGTGATGCCGCCGAAGACGTTGACGAACACGCTCTTGACCTGCGGGTCGCCGAGGATGACGTCGAGACCGTCGGCCATGACCTGCGCCGAGGCGCCGCCGCCGATGTCGAGGAAGTTGGCCGGCTTGACCGAGCCGTGCTTCTCGCCGGCGTAGGCGACGACGTCGAGGGTGCTCATGACCAGGCCCGCGCCGTTGCCGATGATGCCGACCTCGCCGTCGAGCTTGACGTAGTTGAGGCCCTTCTCCTTGGCCTTCGCCTCGAGCGGGTCCGCCTCCTCGTGGATGACGAACTCCTCGTGCTCGGCGTGGCGCACCTCCGAGGCGTTGTCGTCGAGCGACACCTTGCCGTCGAGAGCCTCGAGCTTGTCGCCCTCGAGACGGGCGAGCGGGTTGACCTCGACGAGGGTGGCGTCCTCCTCGACGAAGACCTTCCAGAGCGACTGGACCATGGCGACGGCCTGGTCGGCGAGCTCGGCCGGGAACTTGGCCTCCTCGACGATCGCGCGGGCCTTGGCCTCGTCGACACCGGCACCGGCGTCGATCGGGATCTGGCGGACGGCCTCGGGGTTGGTCTTGGCGACCTCCTCGATCTCCACACCACCCTCGACGCTCGCGATGCACAGGTAGCTGCGGTTCGAGCGGTCCAGCAGGAAGGAGAAGTAGTACTCCTCGACCGGGGGCGTGGCCGGCGTGACGAGCACGCGGTTGACCGTCAGGCCCTTGATCTCCATGCCGAGGATGTTCGACGCGTGCTCGTAGGCCTCGTCGGCGGTCTTGGCGATCTTGACGCCGCCGGCCTTGCCGCGGCCGCCGGCCTTGACCTGCGCCTTGATCACGGTGACGCCGCCGAGCTCCTCGGCGGCAGCCTTGGCCTCGTCGGCGGTCGTGACGACCTTGCCGAGCGTCGTCGCGACGCCGTGCTTGGCGAAGAGCTCCTTCGCCTGGTATTCCATCAGATCCACGGTGATGACCGTCCTTGGTTCGTCCAGGGTCCTCTGAGGTAGGTCAGAGCCTCTCGGGACTCTAGCCTCTGTGGGAGGGGAACGGGCGGCGGGGTGCGTCACACCTGGCAGGGGTGACGGCGGCCACGCGCCTGTCCTGCCAATCAGTGCGGCGGCAGCACCTCGAGCGCGACGTCGTCGATCCCGAGGTCGGCGAGCGCGGCCCTGAGTGCCTGCGCGGCCGTGTCGCCGGCGACCACGACCACCCGTCCGGCGTCCTCGGCGCGCACCACCCAGGCGGTCGCGACGGGCTCGCTGCCGCCGAGGTAGACGACCTCGTCGCCGTCCGCGCTCGCCGCTCGGGCGTGGCGCAGCGCGAGCTCCTCGGAGGCACCGCTCAGGTCGGCAACCACGACTCGTGGGATCGGCATCCCGAGATCGTCCCGCACGGCGGTGTTCCTCCTCACAACCACCCCCGCGACACGCCCGGAACGACGGGGAGGGCGTCGTCGGTCTCCAGGTTCCTCCTTGACCATGACCTCCTGTCCTCTAGACTCGACAGGTCCCGCCCCGTGCATCGCTGGAGGTCTCTGCGTGTCATCACCTGCGCCCAAACGTCGACTCGACGTCAGGCAGCAGACGCCGCGCGACTCCGTCGGCGGCCGTCGGGCGGCTGTCCGTCCCCGCCGTCGCAAGACCAGCCTGCGTCTCACGCCGGCTGCCGCGGGTGCCGTCGCCCTCGTGATGGCCGGGATCGGCGCAGCAGCGCTGTCCCCGCGTGCCGACCAGGGCTCGCTCGACTCCGGCTACCAGACGATCTCGGCGAGCTACACCGGCTCCCAGGGCGTCGACGTGACGCCCGAGATCGACGAGGCGACGCTGGCCCGCCAGACCGAGCAGCAGGCCTCGCAGAAGCTGAAGGTCGACGGCGAGCTGCGCGACAAGGCGCAGAACGTCGCCGATGAGTACAAGTCGAACCAGTGGGTGCTGCCGGTCACCGGCTACGCGCTGACCGCGCGGTTCGGCCAGTCCAGCTCGCTGTGGGCCCGTGTGCACACCGGCCTCGACTTCGCGGGCCCGTCGGGCTCGACGATCGTCTCGGTCGCGGCCGGTACGGTGACCGACACGAGCTACGCGGGCGCCTACGGCAACCGCACCGTCGTCACCCTCGACGACGGCACCGAGATCTGGTACTGCCACCAGAGCCGCATCGTCGCCACCCCCGGTGAGCGCGTGCGCGCCGGTCAGACGATCGGCTACACCGGCTCGACCGGCAACGTGACCGGCCCCCACCTCCACCTCGAGGGGCGCCCCGGTGGCGGCGAGCCGATCGACCCCGAGATCGCGCTGCGCGAGCACGGCGTCACGCCGTAGCCCCACCCCGACCTGACGACGCCCCCGGCCAGCGGCCGGGGGCGTCGTGCGTCGTGGCGGCTACAGCTTCTCGACCGGGGCGTAGCGCAGCAGCAGGCGCTTGACGCCCTGCGAGCCGAAGTCGACGCTGGCGACCGCGTTGTCGCCCTGGCCGTCGAGCGCGACGACGGTGCCGAGGCCGAAGCTGTCGTGCGTGACCCGGTCGCCCGGGGTCAGCGACGGCACCGCGCGCTTGCGCTGCGAGCGTGCCGCGGCCGCCTTGGCCGTGAACGCCTGACCGCGACCGCCGCCGCTGGAGGAGCCACCACCGCCGATGGAGGGTGCGCGGGTCCACGCCGTCGGCGACTGTCCCTCCCGGCGCCAGTCGAGCAGGTGGGCGGGGATCTCGTCGAGGAACCGCGACGCCGGGTTGTACGACGGCGCACCCCAGGCCGCACGGCTCATCGCCCGGGTGACGTAGAGCCGTTCGCGGGCGCGGGTGATGCCGACGTAGGCGAGGCGTCGCTCCTCCTGCAGCTCGGTCGCGTCGCCGAGCGCGCGCAGGTGGGGGAACACGCCGTCCTCGAGCCCGGTGAGGAAGACGACGGGGAACTCCAGCCCCTTGGCGGTGTGCAGCGTCATCAGCGTGACCATGCCGTCGCCCTCGTCGGGGATCGAGTCGGCGTCGGCGACGAGCGCGACCTGCTCGAGGAACGCCTCGAGGGAGCCGCTCGTCAGGTCGGCCTCCTCGCGGCCGCTCTCCTCGTCGGAGACGGTGGACGCGTTGACGACGTACTCGCGCGCGACGGCGACGAGCTCGGCGAGGTTCTCCACGCGGGTCTCGTCCTGCGGGTCCTTGCTGTCCTCTAGCGCGGAGAGGTAGCCGCTGCGGGTGAGGGCGGCCTCGAGCACGACGTCGGCGGGCTCGCCCGAGAGCGCGAGCTCGCGGAGCTCGGCCATCGTGGCGGCGAAGGCCTGCACGGCCTTGAGGGAGCGGGGGGCGAGGTCGCCGGTCTCCTCGGCGCACTGGAGGGCGTCCCAGAAGGAGATCTGCTCGCGTGCGGCGAACCGCTCGACGGCGGCCTGCGCGCCGTCGCCGATGCCACGCTTCGGCTCGTTGACGATGCGCCGCAGCGACACGGCGTCGCGCGGGTTGACCAGCGCCCGGACGTAGGCGAGGGCGTCCTTGATCTCCTTGCGCTCGTAGAAGCGCACGCCGCCGACCACCCGGTAGGGCAGCCCCACGCGGATGAAGACCTCCTCGAACACCCGGGACTGGGCGTTGGTGCGGTAGAAGATGGCGACGTCGGACGGCTTCGCGTCGCCGGCGTCGGTGAGCCGGTCGACCTCGTCGGCGATGAACTGCGCCTCGTCGCGCTCGTCGTCGCCGACGTAGCCAACGACCCGCTCGCCGTCGCCGGCCGCCGACCACAGCTTCTTGTCCTTGCGGCCCTCGTTGCGGCTGATGACCGCGTTGGCGGCGTTGAGGATGGTCTGCGTCGAGCGGTAGTTCTGCTCCAGCAGGACGGTGGACGCGGCGGGGTAGTCCTGCTCGAACTCCAGGATGTTGCGGATGTTCGCGCCGCGGAAGGCGTAGATGGACTGGTCGGAGTCGCCGACGACCATGAGGTCGAGGTCGGGGTCGGTCTCGGGGTCGCAGAGCTCCCGCACGAGCGCGTACTGGGCGTGGTTGGTGTCCTGGTACTCGTCGACGAGCACGTGCCGGAACCGACGCCGGTACGTCTCGCGCACGTCGGGGAAGGCCTGGAACAGGTGGACGGTCTGCATGATGAGGTCGTCGAAGTCCATGGCGTTGGCCGCCCGGAGTCGCTGCTGGTAGAGCCGGTAGGCCTCGGCGTAGAGCTCCTCGGTGCCGTTGGTGGCGCGACCGCCGGCCGACTCGTGGTCGACGAGCTCGTTCTTGAGGTTCGAGACCCAGTGCAGCACGGCGCGCGGGTTGACCTGCTTGGGGTCCAACCCCATGTCCTTGCAGACCAGGGTCATGAGAGGTCGGGAGTCGGCGGCGTCGTAGATGCTGAACGTCGAGGTGTAGCCGAACCGGTTGGCCTCGCGCCTCAGGATGCGCACGCACGAGGAGTGGAACGTGCTCACCCACATGGCACGCGACGGGCCACCGACGAGCTCGGCGACACGCTCGCGCATCTCGGCGGCCGCCTTGTTGGTGAAGGTGATCGCCAGGATCGAGCCCGGGTGGGCGCCGCGGGCGGAGATCAGCCAGGCGATGCGCCGCGTGAGCACCCGCGTCTTGCCCGACCCGGCTCCCGCGACCACCAGCACCGGCCCCGGCTCGTGGGAGACCGCGGCCCGTTGGGCGTCGTTCAGCCCCTCCAGGAGCGTGTCGGAGCGGGCGGCGCGGCGGGTGCGGGCCGCTGCCACCGGGCTCGGGTCGGAGTCGTCCGAGGACGACGAGGGGCGGGCACCGGCGGGCACGGGAAAGGGCGACGTCATGACCGGTCCAGCCTAGTCGGCGGGCCCGACAGCGCCGCGCGCGGCGACGACGTCCTGCTGTGCGTCTACCGACAGGCGGGCTGGGGTGCGGCTACCCGCAGGTTCTCCGCCGTCGGGTTGATCTCGATCCGGAAGTCGAGCCCGTCCTCCGCGGCCGATCGTGCCAGTCGGTCCACGGCTGCGTCCCCCGTGTCGCCGAGGACCTCGGGGTCGATCTCGACGTGGTCCAGGCGGCCGCTGTAGATCGCGACCCGCGCTTCGACCGGCTCGTCGGCCCGCTCGCCCTCGAGCTCGATCGGTCGGACCGCGCCGAGCACGAGTGCCACAGCCACGCGAGCCGGCACCTGCACGGTGACGACCTGGCCGTCGTCGTTGCTGAGCTCGGTGGCCTTGGACGCCTCGAACAGGTCGGCGAGCGGCCACCCGGGGTCGACCTCGTCCGAGCCGGGACGTGCCGCGAACGTGCCCGCCGCGTCGGTCCGGCTCCAGCAGCCACTGACTCTCCCGCCCTCGGAGAGCACCGTGGTCCACACGGCGTCGTCCACGACCCGCACCTGCGTGGGACCGTCGGCCTCTGTCGTGAACGTCGCAGCGGCCACGCCCAGCGACCGGTCCCAGAGGACCGCCGTGACCACCCCTTCGTTGGCCTTGGGCTCCCCGTCGAGCACCCGCACCGCGAACGCGCCCTGAGCAGGACCGCGGCGAGCGCGACGGCGGGACGGGCGAGCAACGCGGTCCTGGTCATGGCGTGAGCGTAGGGGCCGCGGCGCGGCGGCGGGCCGAAACTGTCACAACCAGTTGCACGTCACCCGCATGCCCGTGCCACGGGAAGCCGTCGGGGACCTCGTCGGGGCGATGTCGGGTGCGGGTGCGCGTGGCAGGATGCCGACGTGATCGCGCTCGAGATCGACCCCGACGCCACCGAACCGCCGTTCGAGCAGGTGCGGCGGCAGGTGGCCGCAGCCGCCGCCGACGGCTCGCTGCCGCCGGGGCACCGGCTGCCGACCGTGCGCGCGCTCGCCGCCGACCTGGGTCTGGCCGTCAACACCGTCGCCCGGGCCTACCGCGAGCTGGAGGCCGACGGGGTCGTGGAGACGCAAGGTCGGCGCGGCACGTTCGTGACGGCACCGGTCGCCCCCGACGGCGCCACCCGCGCGGCGGTCGAGCAGGTGGTCGCGGACGCACGGCGCGCCGGCCTCTCGCGCGACCAGGTGGTCCGCCTGGTCGAGGAGGTGTGGGGCGCGTGAGCGACCTGGCCGACGTGACCATCAGGCTCGCCCGCGAACGGGACCTCGACGAGCTGACCGACCTCTGGGAGCGCGCGGCTCGGACGAGCCACGGCTTCATGGCCGACCACGACTTCACCGACGCCCACCCCTACCTGCGCGACGCGCTGCTGCCGTCGATGGACGTCTGGGTCGCCGAGCGCGCCGGCCGCCCCCTCGGCCTCGCCGGGTGCCGGGGCACCCACCTGGAGCTGCTGTACGTCGAGCCCGAGGTGCACGGCACGGGCATCGGCACCCTCCTGCTCGACCACGTCGCCCCCACCAGCGTCGAGGTGTACGCCGGCAACGCGCACGGCCTCGGCTTCTACACGTCACACGGCTTCCGCACCCTGCGCACCCACACCACCGACGCCTTCGGCCGCCCCTTCCCCGTCGTGCACCTGGTGCGCGAGCTGTCCTGAGCCTGCGTGACCTTGCTGGTGCGGTGGCTGCGGGGGTCGTGACCTTGCTGGTGCGCTGCCGCAGGGGGTCTGGGCTCGGTGGTGCGCCGCCGCAGGAGGTCTGTGC
>LULG01000090.1_pt1 | contig 22700 bp, 25 predicted proteins | sample 728211 | NCBI WGS metagenome assembly LULG01 (sample SAMN03860295, study PRJNA289734) | marine metagenome | biome: seawater column; feature: ocean; material: water; isolation source: Red Sea water column Station 169 - depth 200m | place: Saudi Arabia: Red Sea | collected 2011-10-15 | depth 200 m | reverse complement strand
CACGTCGTGGTCGACGTAGTTCCCCGGCCCCCACTGAACGGAAACCGTAATGCCGTTGGGCAGGTCCAGTTGGAACCCCTTATTGTCACAGATACGCATAGCTTTGTCAGTCATTTTTCCACCCCATCAGTCTCGGCCACTCGGCTCATCATCTGGTGGGCTTGTGCGAATTCGCCCTTTGGCACTTTCACCGCCCACGAATACCCACCGTACTCTATCGTCAGATGTTCGAAGTTGTCAACGGGTCTCGCGTCCCCGTCGCTTGGCATGCTCACGATAGCCGCATATAGGTTCTGCATTACTTGCTCCTTTCGACAATCGGGGCGGATGGGTCAGAAATCTCCGAGATTCCGAACACCTTCTCCGCAACCATCACTCGGCAGATTCGCGTCCAAGTTGTCTCGACGCCCAACGCATCGACCAGCCCGTCAAAGGTGGTGATACCCTGTCGTGCCATGACGATTCGCGCCACACCCTCGTAGTACCCGAACCCCAGTCCACCGTTTTCGATTCTCTTCAAACCCTTCATTCGCTTGCCCTCTCGTGTTGCTTTCATGTCTCTCATTATAGTATATTATCGACCAAAGTCAACCCTAAACTTTAGAGAAATTCGCTGACTCTCGCTGACTGTCGCCATACCCCGCCAGCGGGCTGGCTTAGCAAAGACAGCCCACCCATGGGAGACGGGACGATTCCCGCCTCCCCGACTAGGCAACCCCCCACTGTCAACTCACAAGGTATCGGGATGTCGGCGGGCGGTAGTCCGGGCTTTGCTCGTGAGCTTCTTCCCGCTTGCGGTTCCCACTGAACCACGCTTCCCATTCCAGCATTTCGGTGTCAAAGGTGATACCGGCTTTCCGGTTGTCAACTTGCTCGCAGCGGAAGCACTGGTTGCCCGCCACGAATGACGCACAGGTCAGTTGTCCGCAAGCACAGTTGATCGGCTTCTTGTTGTTGTTGTTGGTCATGGTTTCCCTTTCGCGTGTTGCGTGTTGCGTGTTGTATGTCTCCCATTATACACTCTTATCGTCATAAGTCAACCCCACACGCCACCCTTACAGCGTCTATTTCTTCATTTTCTCAAAGTAGTCATAAGTCCTTTGATACCAATAAGTTACGGCGTTTCGGGTGCGCCCGAATTTTTGTAACTTCGCAAGGGGGACGAGCGGCCCGCAACAAACCGCCCGCCCCCCCCACAACAACAACCATCACACTTGTTCGGACGCCAGCATCCGGCTACCCAACCCGCAAGCGTCAAGAAACCGCTCCCGGTCGAATCGCGGATTCTCTTTCTGGAAGTAGTCCGCGAGTTCGTTCGCCATTTCAGCAGCGAACCCGTAAAGGTTTGCGTCCAACGTCTCATCGGCTTTGTCCACCGATTTCTTCACGCTTGCCGCAACTTGCTCGAACACTTTTCTCGTCAACATTGTCTACCCTTTCAGTGTGATACTGCAATCCAAAGCAAAACCGCCGCCGTTGCGATTGTGATGATATCCACCACGCCCCTCCTACCATCCCCGCTTGACGTACTTCCGCTTCCACACTCCCCGGATGTACTTCTCTTTTCCAGCGTGGAGAATGGTGCAGGTGCAATTGGCACGCTTGATGCCGATGTACCAACTCGACCCCCGATGCCACATGGTAACCTTCTCGCCATAGTTGACCGGAGCGAATGTTGCGATTTCTCTTTTCATTGTGTTACCCTTCGTGTTGTGTTGTATGTCTGCCATTCTACATACATTATCGTCAGAAGTCAATCCAAACTTGAGAGGATTTCGCTTTTATTCCCACCAACCAAGTTTATCAGCCAACCAGCAAACCCCCGCCATAAGCACCAATCCGATCAGAAACGCTCCCGGTGTCAACCATTCTGGCAACATTGTAATACCTTTCGTTCTTTGCGGTTGGGGTCGGCCCCGGATCTTGGGGAGCTTGTCACCCTTGTCTATGTATATTATCGGCAAACCTAGCGGGGAATCTGAGGTGTTTTCTTGTTGGTTTTCAAAGATTTCCAGAATAGTCATAAGTCATTGCTACGTAAGAAGTTACGGCGTTTCGGGTGCACCCGAATTGTCATAACTTACTGCCCTGTATAGACTTACGTCATAAGCCACAAAAAGCCCCTCGCAAGTTCACCACCGATCACCACCCCATGGAAGAACACTCTCATCACTAGTCACTGCCTCAAAGAAAAGAAAACCGGCGGCGGGCCGACCCCGGAACTTGGGGAGCTTCGCCCGCACGCCGGGAAGGGCTTACCAGCAAGCATTCTCGCTGTGATCGTAGTACTCGTCACCGCCCATGTAGTCCTGCCATTCCGTGTACTCGGACGGTTGGCCGTCATCTTCCGGTTCATCATCCTCGCGGGTCACAATCGCATCGAACACACCCTCGCGTGGGTTGTCCATGTCCACCGGGGTCATGTCCCGGTTGTCGGCCTCGATGATGGTGGCCTCGATTGCGGTCGTGTTGTCGCGTGTTTCGTCGTGTCGCATGTTGTCGCCCTTTCGTGTTGCGTGTTGTATGTCGCCCATTATAATGTTTATCGACATATGGGGCAAGCCCACATCACCCCAATCGCCCTGTATTTCAGAGAATTTAGAAAATTGATGTAAGTGCTTATCTGATAAGGAGTTACGGCGTTTCGGGTGCACCTGAAAACATATAACTTCTTACATACCAACGACTTACGTAATTCGCTGACTATACCCACATCACGCCCATAGAGGGGAGGATGGGGTAGGACAAACCGCTGACTCACTGGCTGTACCCATGTTGCCCCAAGGGGTAGGATTGGGTAGTACAGACTACTCCCACAACCCAACCCCTACAACCAGCATAGCCAGCACAACCAGCATAGCTGGTATAGCCAGCACAACCGTTATGTTCCCCTTATCTTCCAGATCTTCACACGCTTGCCCAACTCACCGTTGAACGCCACACCACCACCAACCAAGGCGGGGTAATCAATCGCCACTCCGATACCATCATACTTCTCGTGCAGGATGGTGATTCGCTTGTAGTGTCGGTGAGCCTTCAGCGGGACCAACTTGTAGTTTCCGCTTGGCCCCATGTCGAACAAGTCGCCTGTTTTCGGTTTGTGTTGCATTGTGTTTGCCCTTGTTGTTGTTGTGTCTACTACTATTATCGACATATGAGTAGACAATCTTTAGACTATTCTTATCACTTACGCTTGTTGGTTGGTCGCCATGAATGTCGGCGTGCATCTTGAATGCCGAGAATGATAATCGGCAAGATGATGGCAGTGAGCATGGCGGCGATGATGATAGTGGTTGTCATTGTGTTCCCCCTCAGTGTGAAATTGCGAACCAGAGCAAAGCCGCCGCCAGTCCAATTGTGATGATGTCCATGTGTTGTGCCCTTGTCGTTGTTGTCTACTACTATTATCGGCTATTTACCCTAGCAAGTAAACACTAATCCGCCCCAATTCCAGAATTTTGTCAGAATAGTTGTAAGTCGTTTGCTGACAAGTAGTTACGTCGATTCGGGTGCGCCCGAAAAGCTGTAACTTGTTGGTATCAAAGGGTTTGCGTCGATTCGCTGACTCACTAACTCGCTGACTGACTCAGCCCATTGCGCCCTAACGGGTAGGAATAGGTAATACAACCATTATCCGGTTATAACGATTATCCGGTTATAACGGTTGTAACGATTGTTCCGATTACAACGACAAAGCCGATCACGACGGTTGTACCCGTCGCGTCGGCTATGCCGCCAGCCTAGAAGTAAACCCCCCAAACGGATTCACACTCCTCATCGGCACAATCGTCATCGTCGTCACGGGTGTCAGCATGGGCATCACCCGCAATGATCGTATCTTCGATAAGAGTGACATTGTCGCGAGTATCGTCAAAAGCCGCCATATCGTCACCATCCGACTTTGCGGATTGTTTCGATTGTGCGATCTTTGCACGGTATGCCGCTTTGTACCGTTCCCACCGCTTGTGACGGTTCTCCCACATGCGATGGTTTTCGGCCCATCTTGCCTCATCCTGCATATTCATCTTATCCACCCTTTCCGAATAATCGTCATTGTCGGGCATCCTTGCCCACACCGGCGCATCCCTCTAATCGGCATAGAGTTGAAAGGTCAACTCTTCGTAAACTTCCGTAGGAAAGTTATCTTCGATCCAATCCAACTGTTCGTCATCACACGGAACACCGTTGTATTCCGCATAAACCAACTTCGCATCGGCGTAGTCGGGATAATCGGCATTATCGACATTGTCGAACTCAAAATCGGTCAAGTTCATAAAATCGAAACAAGCCGCAGCACCGTCACGATCCACCCGGACCTGATCGCCTTCGGCAATCTCGTAAAAACCCATCATATCATCATCCTCGTCAAAATCGTCAGAATCGTCATTGTCGGGCATCCTTGCCCACACCCTTTGACCCTCCTAAAAGTCAAAGTCTCCCAACAGCCACGCAACCAGCACCATAACCAACAGCCAACCTTTGTAGGTCAGTCCCAAGCTCAGCATCGTATCGTCTCCGTTTGGGGTTATCACTTGCCTACTACTGTTATCGACATTCTGGCTGGCAGACTTGAGCCGATTCCGCTTGAATTCTGACGGATTCTGGCGATATCCGATTGTTATGATTATGCCCATAACAACGATTATAACGTTTGTACCGATTATGTCAAGTGTAACGGTTGTACCGATTATGCCTTTTCTGCGGATTGGGCCTAATTTCGTCGATTACTCCGGTTTTAGCTGGCGGGAGGGTTAGGCTAGATAGGCGGGTGGGGTTATTTGTTCCGATTATCGGGTTATATCGACTATAACGATTATGCGGGGGGGTGTATTTGCGATAAGCGAATACCTTTTGTAATGTATTACCTAATCCTCTCCCTTCGCCCCTTTCGTTTTATACAGCCCCAGTTTCTCTCTCGCCCGAAAAACCTGATTCTTAGTAGCCCCATCAAGTATACCCATGCTCCTTCTTATCCTAGTAATTTCGTCCGCTATTCGCTGATCCGTGTAAAATTCGCACGTCTCTTTAACAAACAGTATTTCTGATTCCGTTAGTTTCATACTTTTCCTCCAGTATAGGTGTATTATATACTGTAGACGTTGCTCGAACATAAAGGTATAAAAAAATGAAACGAATACAAACTGAACTGAGTATGAGAGCTACTGCCGATTTACAGGAGCAGGTGAACAAGGAACTACAAGTACCTGATCCAGAAACGGAAAAAGCCAAGGCGATACTAAATGAAGATTCCCAAGGGAATGACAGAGACAGAAGTGATACAAGTGATAAACAAGGTGGTTGAACGACAAGCCGCCAAGTTTCGATTTGGTTACTATGAAATTGAGGATATGCAACAAGAGGCGTTTATTATCGCCATGGATGCCCTTGAAAGATACGACGAGAAGCGCCCGCTGGAAAACTTTTTAGCAGTACATGTTAACAACCGCCTTAAGAATTTCAAGCGCGACAATTTCTATCGCATAAACAATGAAAAACACGAGTCTAAAAAACTCATCATGGACCCAATCGATATTAACAGGGTCCGCGACGAAAAAGAAAAGAACATGCGAACAGGTAATGAGTTCATTGAAGGCTTGGAGAGAGAAGAAATCGTAGACATTATCGACAAGTATCTTGAAATAAGCATGCGAGAAGATTATCTTAAGATGATGAATAACGTTTACGTTCCAAAGCCTCGACGCGAACAGATAAAAGAAGCTATCCTGATGATCATGCAGGAGCACGGCAGATGAAAAAGGGACGATTCTCTAAAGAAGAGATAGCTTTCATAGAAGAAAACCATTCGTCTATGAGTTACGATGCCATAGCCGAAAAGCTTGACAGGGACTCGGAGAGCGTAGAAAACTTTGTCACGAGCAAGCTCGGTAAAAATATATCTTCAAAGGCCCAAAAGGAATGGCAAGCATCTTACGATCTCAAGAATCGCCCCTATTGGAAAGACCTCAAGGAACAGTTCAATCCCGACGAACTAGAAATGCTCGTGTACCACTGGGGAAGAATAATCGGACAGTTTAAGGACGACGTTCTACCCACGGAAGAGTTACAAGTAATTGACGCTATCAAGCTCGAAATCCTAATGAACCGCGCCCTAAAAGAACAACAAGCAGGAATGCAGGATATCGCCAGATTTGAAGCCCTTATAGCAGAAGAAAAACTAAATGATTCTGACCAGTGGGATAGAGATTACATCTTTAACCTAGAAAGACAAATCGCCGTATGTAGAGCCGCCCAAGAAAGTCTTAGTAAAGACTACAAGGAACTTGGTGCAAAAAAGTCTGGCATGCTAAAAGACCTCAAAGCCACCAGAGAACAGAGAATCAAGAGACTGGAAGATTCCAAGCGAACCTTCTTTGGCTGGATGCAGCAAATCATGAGAGACCCAGAGTTTAGAACCCAGCTAGGGGTAGAAATGGAAAAGATGCGACTGGCCTCGGAAAAAGAATACGAGAGACTTACCGAATATCACAAGTACGAAGATGGAGGAGTGGATCAACCGCTCTATACACCCGAAAATGTCAAAGACTAAACACATCCTGTTTTTAAAATGGTGGCTATTTGTAACCATCATAGGAGTATCCCTGTCCTACCTCACCATGCAGGACGCATGGCCGGTCCTCTGGGAAAGAGACGCCACTAAGCTGAGTTTCCTCCTGATAGGAATATTCATACATATGACGGCTTGGTGTGGCTACAAAACGTGGAGATTAAGCCGCTTCATAGACCAAGAGAAGCAGGAAGACCACATAGTGGAAAAGATAGAGAGCCTGATGGAGGTAGGCTGGTTCACTAGCGATCTTTGCCTAACAATCGGAATGATTGGTACGGTAATCGGATTCATTATGATGCTGTCCGGTTTTGCTACCGTAGACATCTCGAACGCCAAAACCATACAAGACCTAGTTAAAGCCTTGGGGGTAGGAATGTCAACAGCCCTATACACCACCCTAGTTGGTCTTGTGTGCAGCATCTGTCTAAAAATCCAGTATTTCAACCTAAATCAGGCAATCGATAAGGTTCGCCCATGAAAAGAACCTATCACGCCAGTACGGCTTTCCTAGACATACTGTTTAATACGCTCCTGTGCTTTGCCGCCCTCTTTGTCTTCTCCTTTATCCTCATAAGCCCCGAGAAGAAAAAAAACACCGTTGCAGTTAAAGCTGACTTCATGATAACAGTCACTTGGAATAAGGATATAGATGACGACGTTGACACTTACGTTGAAGACCCGGCTGGAAACCTAGTCGCCTTCATGCGCCGCGAACAAGGATTAATGCATCTTGACCGCGATGATCTTGGACACCGCAACGATACTATTGATACCCCCAACGGCCCCGTTGAATACAGGGAGAACCGCGAGATAGTAACGCTGCGCGGCTTTATACCCGGCGAGTATGTTGTTAATGTACACATGTATATGAAGCGGGATCAAAAGCCCACAGAAGTAACCGTCGTGTTGGAAAAGCTAAACCCCTACTCAGTAGGTATGGCTAAAGAGCTTGTCTTGACTATAAGCGGCCAAGAAAAGACCGCCTTTCGCTTCAGGCTTGATAATGACGGCAACATAATAGAAATTAACGAACTCGAAAAGACACTGGTAACAAATGTCAATAGCCCTAGCCTTCCTAGTAATTAGCTCACTGATCCTTTGGTTCGTTATTGGGTCCAAGGGGATGTGGGGAATAAAGGCGGTAACAATAAGCGCCGCGTTATATTTTTGTCTGTCTATCGGGATGTCTCTCGAAAACCTAGCCGGTTGGCCTTCCATACAGGGGCTGCCGGAAGAATTCCGGGTCTACTGGATAGTGGTGCAGGAGCCTGACAAGAAGAGTGGTGACAAGGGGGCCATTTTCGTCTGGGTGAAGGACACAGACCCCAAGGAACAGGAGGATGAGGGCTGGCTCGTTTCATTCTACTCCAACAACCGGAGTGAGCCAAGGGCGTATCAGCTTCCTTACTCGCGAGAGCTTCACGAAGACGCTGAAGAAGCAATCAAGACGATACGGGCCGGTGGCAAGGTTGGTGGTAAAAAGGGTGGAGAAGAAGGCGAAGGTGATGGTGAAGGAGAGGGTGGTGGAAAAAAGGGGCAAGATGGAAATAAAGGTGGTGGTAGTTTAAGTGACTTTAGTGGTATAATATTTCATGAGCTACCACCTTCAAAGCTACCGGAAAAGCGATAATGGATATGATACTTGCGGATGAGTGGAATTTGGAAGATAAGGAAAATTTAGTTTATACTACGCTTGAAAATCTTAACCCGGTACTTAGGTATATAAGCTCCAACACTCGGATTGTTACAGCCGGTACAGATCTTGGTATTTACAAGGATAGAATGCAGGTAAGTGGATCAAGGATGCTTATTGCTGGAACACCTTCAGGATGGGAGGAGCCGGTCGAGGTTGATGTATATGTTATTGGCTTAAACAACCATGCGCATCAAGGTATTCGAAAAATTTCTGACAAGGTGACTAAATGGTACTCAACTAATCTCGCGGTTCATGAAGATGTGTTTCAGGGAATTCCACTTGGAACAAATCCATCTACTAAAGAGTTAGTTGTCAAATATAAGGACACTTTGAAAGACAAGCTCTTGTATATGAACTTTCGACACAAGAGAGAAGATGGTTACGAGCTTTGCTCAGAAATGGCTCATAATTTTAGAATAGAAACATGGAATCGTTACAAAGACAAGGATTGGGTGACTGTAGAGTCTAAAGTTTCTGAAGATCAATATTGTAGCAATCTTGCTCGACATAAGTTTGCGCTTTCTCCAGAAGGAAACGGGGTAGACACATACAGGACTTGGGAGTGTTTATATTTGGGCGTTATTCCAATCGTTCAAAAAAGTGAGGTTACTGCTTGGTTCTCAGATCTGCCTATTTTAGAATTAACTGAAGATGAGTGGAAAAATTTAGACGCTGAATTTCTAGGGCGGAAGTATGAGGAGATGAAGTCCAAGACTTATAATATGGAAAAGTTAGATAAACGTTTTTGGATTAACAGGATAGAGGATGGAGTTTATGTCTAAGAAGGCTTTGTTATTCGGAATTACGGGACAAGACGGATCTTATCTTAGCGAGCTATTACTGGATGAAGGATATCGAGTAGTTGGGGTAACTCGAAGAGTTAGTACCGGAAATACCAGTAGGATATCTCACATAATGGATGACCCCTCGCTGACACTGGTGGAGGGAGATATCACGGACTACAGCAGTGTGTTGCGGATTGTTGAGGAAAGCAATCCTGATGAGATATATAACTTGGCGGCTATGAGTCATGTGGGCACATCCTTCAACCAACCGATATTGTCAATTGACGTTACCTGTACTGGATGCCTGAACATTCTTGAGGTGTTAAGGGAGCACAGTCCTCACACTAGGTTCTATCAGGCATCTTCAAGCGAGATGTTCGGAGATGCTATTACGGAGAGAGACGGAGAGTTGTTTCAGGATGAAAACACGCTGCTCAATCCTCAGTCGCCTTATGCGATAGCTAAGTTGGCTGCTCATCATGCGACTAGGTTATATAGGCAGTCTTATGGACTACACGCAAGCTGTGGCATCTTATTTAATCATGAAAGTGAGAGAAGAGGCGGCAGATTTGTTACTAAGAAGATCACTAAGTATATTGCTAGGTTAAATAAGCACTTCTCGGAGAATGCGGACAGGGAGTCGGCTCCTAAGCTGCATCTGGGGAACTTGGATGCCAAGCGGGATTGGGGGCATGCGGAGGATTATGTGCGAGCCATGTGGCTTATAACACAACAGGACGAACCGGACGATTACGTTATAGCAACAGGAGAAACTCATTCAGTCAGGGATTTCTTGGTGGAAGCGTTTGACCAGATCGGAATTCAAGACTATTCGGACTTTGTGGTTCAAGACCCTAGATTCATGAGACCCTCGGAAGTTCCTTATCTGCGGGGGAATCCAGATAAGGCCAAGAGAGTGCTGGGATGGGAGCCTAAAGTTTCTTTTGCACAATTAGTTTCTCGAATGATAGACTATGACATAAGTGCTCTTTAGGAGGAAGAGATGAAGGATATAAAGTGGCTGTCAGTTTTCGTTCTTTTAGTTGCTAATTTTGTATTTACAGGATTACATAGTAGTAATTTAAGGCGAGATTTTGCTAAAGCTAGAGAAGGATACGAAAAAGACTTGGAAGATGTGTATACTTTAATGAAGGGTGATAGTTCTAGGTTGTATACCATCATGGATACTGAGGTGAGGATCTTACATTACGCAAAGCCTCACAAGCATACTATGTGGGCTTGTCCCGAATGTGCAGAACAGAAAGATCGAGAAACGCTCGATGAACCAATACAGGGTTTACATAGACATAAGCAAAGTGAAAGACCAGCTAAAGGAGATGGGTCTGGAACAGTACGCAAAGAATAAGATTTCTATAAAGTTGATAGCTGCCAATCCAGATGACGTATGTTCCATGATTTCCGAGGTTCTCTACGAGCTAATAAGATCTGATCGTAGGTCAAAAGGCAAAAAGGGATCAAAGAAAGCAAATCTGTCCACTTACCTGAAAGCTGCATCGCTGATAAGAGAAAACTATAAGATAGCAAAGATAACACTGATAAAAAAAGATGTCTAGATTTGTAGTGATACAGGATACAAGAGAAAAAAACGGATGGAACTTTGACATCTACGATAGCTGTATAGGTACGCTTACGAAAGGGCTAAAAACTGGCGACTATACGATAGAGGGAAGGGAAGACTTCCTCATCATCGAAAGAAAGGCAACGACTGCCGAACTAGCTCTAAACCTTGGGAAAAAACGGGTTCAGTTCGAAGCAGAGTTAGAACGAATGTTAGCCTTCCGCCATGCGTACATTGTATGTGAATTTTCCGAAAGTAGGCTAATGCAGTTTCCGAAGGGGTCGACTATCCCTAGACGGAGGTGGAGATACTTGAGGATGAATGGGAAATTCATGCGTAGAAAACTTCATGAATACGAAGAGAAGTACGGTGTCGAAATCATCTTTTGCGAAGACAGGCATTCCGCCGAGGAAAAGGCAATAGAGATTTTTGAAGACATCCTAGACACCAATTAAACATATGGAAATCGTATGAATGAAAAAGTGCAGTCTATTTTAAACGATGCTTGGCTTAATATTGAAGTAGACGAAAGAGACATATTTAACCCGGTACATTTTATAGCCAAAGATGATCCAGAAGAGTTTCATATTCGTCTTGCTTGGCTAATGATGAGACCTGAGTATTTTAGCTTCGTATGTAAGCAGATATTCAATATAGATCTACTTCCTGTTCAAGCGTTAATTCTCAAGGAAATGTGGAGTAGAAAATTCCCGATGCTTATCGGGTCGCGCGGACTTGGCAAATCCTTTATTCTGTCTTTATACGCCATGCTCCGCGCCTTTTTTCTACCAAGACGAAAAGTAGTGATTGTGGGTGCTGCATTCAGACAGTCAAAAGTTCTGTTTGAATACATGAATACAATATGGGAAAACGCCCCAATACTACGAGACATGTCTTCGGCAAATAGTGGCCCAAGGCGCGATGTAGACATGTGTAGAATGACTATAAATGACAGCACAGTAACATGCCTTCCCTTGGGTGACGGCACTAAGATTAGAGGTCAGCGAGCAAACGATATCGTCACAGACGAGTTCGCGTCTGTTCCTAGAGAGATCTTTGAGAACGTTGTAGCTGGATTCGCTGCGGTAACTGCAACCCCCATAGAAAACGTGAAGATGATAGCCGCCAAGAAAAAGGCGAAAAAGCTTGGAAAAGAGTTTACCGAGTCTGATACAGTGGAGGTTAGTGCCAACCAGATCATACTGTCTGGAACTGCTTATTATGACTTCAACCATTTTTCTGAGTACTGGAAAAGATGGAAGTCAATCATAGGTAGTAAGGGAGAGCCTAAAAAAGTCAGTGAAATATTCGGAGGTGAAGATATCCCAGATGGATTTGATTGGACTCAGTATAGTGTAATTAGAATCCCCTTTGAGCTTTTACCCGAAGGCTTCTTAGATTCCGCTCAGGTGGCAAGATCACGAGCCACGGTTCATTCCGGCATTTACCAGATGGAATTTGGCGCTTGCTTTACGACCGACAGTCAAGGTTTCTTTAAGAGAAGCTTAATAGAATCATGTGTTGTATCAAACGACAATAAAATAAAGTTTCCGAGTGGTGATGCAGAGTTTAAGCCCATGCTCAAGGGTAATCCTAATCTTAGGTACGTATTTGGCGTAGACCCTGCGTCAGAGGTGGACAACTTCAGCATTACTGTTTTAGAAATGCATCCCGAACATAGAAGGGTAGTTTTCTGCTGGACCACAACAAGAAGTGAGCATAAAGAAAAGGTGAAGATGGGTCTTGTTAGCGAGACAGACTTTTACTCTTACTGCGCGAGAAAGATTAGAGACCTGATGGGCGTGTTCCCCTGCGAAAGAGTAGCGATGGACGCTCAGGGTGGTGGTATAGCGGTAATGGAAGCTCTTCACGATAAAGATAAGATAAGAGAGGGAGAACTTCCAATATGGCCAATAATAGAAGAAGACAAGGAAAAGGATACAGATGGAAACTCTGGACTGCACATCCTAGAGATGTGTCAATTTGCTAATTCTGAATGGTTGGGTCAGTCTAATCATGGAATGAGAAAAGATTTTGAAGACAAGGTGTTGATTTTTCCCTTCTTTGATTCCATAAGCTTAGGTCTTGCCACGATAGACGATAATATGGTAAAAAGAAAGATGGATACTTTGGAAGACTGTGTTATGGAAATAGAAGAGCTTAAGAATGAGCTTTCTATGATAATTATTACCCAAACACCTTCCGGTCGTGATAAGTGGGATACTCCTGAAATAAAGATACCCGGTGGTAAAAAAGACAGGTTGAGAAAAGATAGATACAGTTCTCTACTAATGGCTAATATGGCAGCAAGAACAATACAGAGAACTCCAGCACCTGTAACATACGATACGCTTGGCGGATTTGCAGAAAGGCTGAAGGAAGACGAGAAAGATTCCGGTCCAGATTATATTGGACCCGCTTGGTTTACAGAAGGGATGAGCGATGTCTATTAGAAATATTAGGAAGGTAAGAAAAATGGTGTATGATATTATAGACGAATCCAATTGACAGTCCAATTAAATCGGAATCAATTCAAATGGTAGACCCAATACAAGACCACAAGGCAGAACCCGCATTTGTTACTTGGTCAAGTGACTCAGAAAAAGCCAACGCTCTGGACGCTTCTTCCGATGCGGTGGAAGCCTATGACGGCGTAATGATGTCAACCGCGTCTCACAGGTCGTTCCTAGACATAGAGCCTAACCGTTCTGTTAGAAGCGATTTTGTTAGCGATGATTATTACCGCTTTAGAAGGCATGAGGCGATTCCCCGTAAGCAAAAAGATATCATGCGTATGTGCATGAACGCTTACGATAAGGTAGGAATTATAAAAAACGTTATCGATCTTATGGGGGATTTTTCCTGTCAGGGCATTAGCCTAGTGCACCCAAACAAGAAGATTGAGAAATTTTACAGACGCTGGTTTGCCAAGGTTAACGGGGTAGAACGGTCTGAAAGATTTCTGAATACGTTGTATAGATGCGGTAATGTTGTAGTCAAGAGAAGGACCGCTAGATTAAACAAAAAAATTGAGAATCAGCTAAAGAGGGCGTCTGGCGGTCCAGACATTGTGATAGAAGATCAAAGAATCTTAAAAAAAGAAGTCCCATGGAGATACGATCTTCTAAATCCACTTTCCGTGGACGTTATCGGTGGACAGCTAGGCGTATTTGCAGGTAATGTAAAATATTCTCTTAAGATTTCAGATCTTATTAAAAAGCTTGCCACCAAGAGCGCCGACCCAGAATACCAACAGGTGCTAAAGACCCTCCCCCCGGATCTTCTGGACGCCATCAAAAAAGGGAAGAAGAGCATTCCCCTAGACCCAGAAAAAACAAGAGCGTTCTTCTACAAGAAGGATGACTGGCGGGTTTGGGCGAATCCAATGATATATGCAATCTTGGATGATATAGTCATGCTGGAAAAAATGAAGCTAGCAGATATGGCTGCTCTTGATGGTGCGATATCAAATATCCGCTTATGGAAGTTGGGTGATCTTGACAACAAAATTCTACCCACAAAGACCGCTATAAATAAGCTTAGGAATATTCTGTCCGGTAACGTCGGCGGCGGTACTATGGATTTGGTTTGGGGGCCAGAGCTTGATTTCAAAGAATCTAATAGTCAGGTTTTTAAATTTCTAGGTTCGCAGAAATATGAACCTGTCTTGAATAGTGTTTACGCCGGTCTTGGAATTCCACCCACTCTTACGGGCCTCGCCAATAATGGTGGAGGATTTACAAACAACTTTATATCTCTAAAGACTCTTGTCGAAAGACTGGAGTACGGTAGAAGTGTCCTGCTTGGTTTTTGGGAGCATGAGCTTGAGATCGTACAAAGGGCTATGGGGTTTAGATTTCCGGCCACCATTCATTTCGATCAAATGATTCTTTCTGATGAAGCCGCTGAAAAGAATCTTCTTATTCAGCTTGCCGATAGAGATATTATTAGCTACGAAACTCTTCAAGAGAGATTTGGCGAAATACCAAACATCGAAAGAATTAGAATTAATAGAGAGCATAAGATTAGAGAAAATCAAAACTCACCCCAAAAAGCAAGTCCTTATCATAACCCACAACACAGGAATGATTTGGAAAAAATTGCTCTCACAAAAGACACGATGGCTCCTCATGAATTGGGTCTCGTTCCTTCTGATGAAACAGGGGATTACCCGTTGACAAATCCGAAGCATAGACCGGAGTTTGATAGAGAAGAACAAGAAAGAAAGGAGAAAGAGGAGCGTGAATTCCAGATTCAACAAAAACAACAAAAACAACAAAAGCCTGTTGGTAGACCTGAAGATGGAAGACCGAAGAATTCTAAGGACCAAGTACCACGAAAACAAAAAGTTGTTCAACCGAGAACTGCCGCCAATCAAGATTTTGTAAATCTTCTATTGTGGGCGTGCGATGCACAGAAGCAGATCTCAGAGATAGTTACACCAGCACTTCTGTCACATTACCAAAAGAAGAATCTAAGAAGTTTGACCAAGAGTCAGATACAAGATCTAGAATACATCAAACTGTGTATACTTTCTAATCTAGATCCGAGCATGGACATCTCCGTAGATAATATTTATAGCGCCTTGGATAATAATCTACCTGTAAATCAAGACGTTATTAAGACTGTAGCTATATTTAAGAAATCCTTCGAAGACAGTAATACGAGAACTGCCACTATAGAAGAGATGAGAAATATTCATGCATCGGCTTGTGCGGCACACTTATCAAGCCTTTAATTTTCGATTTTTTGAACTTTCTGGTGTATAATACTTTGAGGTTAAAAATATGAAAATATATAAATCCGAAATAGAAGCCAACTTATCAGAAAAGATTCTGGCACAGAACACTGTGGCATTAGTTTCTACTGCTGTTCCACATGCTCCAGATCAGCCTGAGATAGAGAAGCTTAACAAAACTGTTTTGGATAATGCGGTAGCTGAGAATAAGGATCAGCTTGATCTGTATTATCTCAAGTCTGTTTTGGTCTCTACTGGTTGGAACAAAAACGACGATGTTTTTTCCAACGACGAATTATGGGTTGCTAGAAAAACCCCAGAAGACAAACAATTCAACTACATGCATAACGAGGAAGACATCATTGGACATATTACCTCTAACGAGGTAGTTGATTTTAATGGTAATCCCATTTCAAGCGAATTAGAAGAAGCTCCTGATCAATTTGAGATTGTTACAGGTGCTGTAATCTATAAAAGTTGGTCATCCTTAGAGAGAAGGCAGAGGATGAATGACTTAATTCAGGAGATTGAAGAAGGAAGATGGTTTGTTTCAATGGAATGTTTGTTCAATAATTTTGATTATGCCGTAGTAGCTCCAGATGGCAGAAATAAAATTGTTGCGCGAAACGAGAATTCCGCATTTTTAACAAAGCATCTCAGATCTTACGGAGGAGAAGGTGAGTATGAGGGACATAAACTTGGTAGACTTTTAAGGAATATTTCCTTTTCTGGCAAAGGTTTAGTAAATAAACCAGCCAATCCTAGAAGTATTATTTTGAAAGAAAGTGCATCGTTTAACGACAGCAAAGCTTTCGAAATAGAAGAAGTATTTATAAACTCTGTTAAGGAGACAGGCAACATGGCAGATGAACATGCTATGCTTCAGAATCAAATCGCAGAGCTTAAGCAAGACTTAGCCGAAGCGAACGAAAAGAACTCACAGCTTGTTAGCCAGCTATCAGAGATGGACTCTAAGGCCATTTCCGAAAAGCTGGAAGAATTACAGGCTGAAGTTCAGAACAGAGACGAAACTATCGCTTCTCTAGAAGCGGCAGCAGAGACTCATGATTCTCAGAAGCAAGAACTAACTGATAAAAACGAAGCCGCTGCTGAGCAGGTTGAGGCTCTTCAGGCCAAGCTCGATGAAATCGAAGCAGAAGCCCACAAGAATCAGAGACTAGTCGCCCTTAAGGACGCCGGTCTTACTGATGAAGAAGCTGAAGCTAAACTAGAGGCTTTTTCTGAAGCTAGCGACGAGCTATTCTCAGAAGTAGTTTCTCTGATTACGGATCGTCAGCCCGTTGCTGATGAAGAAGTAGAAGCAGAAGCTGAAGAAACCGAAGCTGAAGAAACCGACGAAGCCGAAGCTGATTCAAAGCTTGGTTATCCCGGTGGCGCCGGTCCAAAGAAGAAGTTTAAAAAGGGTGGCAAGGTAAATAAAGAGGAAGCTTCCGAAGATAAAGATGAAGAAGAAGCCTCTGCTGATACTGAGTCGCTTGAAGATGTTGAAGAAGAAGCTGAAGCTGCTTTAGCTGACGCTGGCGAAACTGATGAAGTTCAGTCAGCAAGAGCCAATGCAAGCGAATGGCTCCGAGATCACGTTTTGAAGTCCACCGCTGGACTATCAGACAAGTAAACTACCTTAAACAGAGCCTCTGTCGTCGCGAGACTATGCTCTGTGAGTTAACTCAAATAATAAAGGAGTCATATCAATGGCACTTAAATCTGATCGTCACGAACTGCAAACTGACATTTCGTTCTTCATGAACGAAGTCAAGAATCGCGGTCATGTCGTATGTCACTCTGGCAGTGGTGCTTCTGGCGCTGCTCTGGATAACAGTAGCGCGTTAGTTACTGTTGCTGCTAGTCCCTCTGGTAAGATCCCTGTCGGTCTTCTGCTAAACGATATGGTCAACATTGACCAAACTCGTCAGCATATCAACTGGCATAAGGACGAAGTCCAGAAGGGCGGTAAGGTTACTCTTCTCCGTAAGGGTTGGGTTGTAACCGATGCTATCTATACTGGTGCAAGCCCCTCCGTGGGCGACCTTGCTTATCTTGGTCACAGTGGTCTTCTAGCGGACACTCCGGTAGCCGCTGATGACAATGCCGTTTCTAGAAGCGCCAACCTCATCGTTGGTCGTTTCATGTCCAAGGTGGACGAAGATGGTTATGCTAAGGTAGAAATTAGTCTACCTAACACCAACGGTCTAACCACGCCCGCGTAAACAAAAACTCTTCTATAAGGAGAATTAAATAATGAGTACTCTTAGTAGACCAGATCAAGCGTTTATCGAATTGATCAAGCGCTCTGGTAGCCCCGAAAAGTCGGAAGCTCTAGATGCCCAGCGAGAGATCGCCAAGGCTATCGAAGAGCCTCTCCGTCAAGGTGTTCTTGTTGGCGACGTTGTCACAAACATCTTTCAGGCTATTCAGATGGAGCCGGGAACCACGGCTGAATTTCCCCTAGATCTTCTTGCTCCCGGTGAAGAGGATCAGTTTGTTGCTTATACTAACCCCGGTCACGGACGTATCCCCGAGAGACACGTCGAGGGCGACTATGTTATGGTTCCGACCTATAGCATTGCTTCCTCAATCGACTATCTCCTAAGATACGCCCGAGACGCCCGTTGGGACGTGGTCGCTCGCGCGGCTCAGGTTCTAGAATCATCCTTCGTTAAGAAGATTAACGATGATGGTTGGCACACGCTACTAAGTGCTGGCGTTGACCGCAATATCTTGGTTTACGATGGCGATGCCGCTCAGGGTCAATTCACCAAGCGTCTAGTCAGTCTTATGAAGACTGTCATGAGACGAAACGGTGGCGGTAACAGCGCTTCTCTAAACCGTGGTCGCCTGACGGATCTCTTCATGAGTCCCGAAGGTATCGAAGACATCCGAAACTGGGGTGTTGATCAGCTAGATGACACCACACGTCGTGAGATTTATCTCGCTGGCGATGGTGGTATCACCAGAGTGTTCAACGTTAATCTCCACGATCTGGATGAACTAGGCGAAGGTCAAGAATACCAAGATTTCTTTGCTAGCGATCTTAGCGGTAGTCTTGCCTCCAGTGATAATGAACTGGTCGTTGGCTTAGATCTTGGAAGCAATGACAGCTTCATCATGCCGATGCGACAGCAGGTTCAGGTCTTCGAGGATGATACCCTTCATCGCCAGCAGAGAGCGGGTTGGTATGGCTGGGCCGAAATCGGCTTCGCAGTTCTAGACAACAGAAGAGTCCTCGTCGGCTCCTTCTAGTCTCGAATCGCCAATCTCGAAACCAAGAGAACCGTCCTGCCCATTTGGGCGGGGCGGTTTTTTTGTAGACATTTGGTGTATAATATAGTGTGACTGTCTATATAACTCAAGCAATCGGGTATAGAAATGACCCTTAAAATAGCCGATAGAGTAAAAGAAACATCTAGCACCACTGGTACAGGAACGTTAAATTTAGGGGGAGCCTCGACTGGCTTTCAAACGTTTGTAGCTGGTGTTGGCAATAGTAATACTTGCTTTTATGCAATATCACATCAAACCGCCTCCGAATGGGAGGTTGGGATAGGAACGGTTACAGACGCATCTCCAGACACGCTAGCAAGAACTACCGTTCTACAAAGTAGCAACTCTGACAACGCTGTTGATCTTTCCGCCGGTATAAAAGACGTATTTGTAACCTACCCCGCCGGAAAAGCAGTTTACAAAGACGCCACCGGTAAGGTTGGAATAGGGACAGAATCACCATCCTATACTCTAGATGTTCGAGAGGCTCGCGCGGGATATGATTCTTGGGTGCAGTCCAGCGGCGTGAGAGTTGGACCTTCTGGAACCGTACTGTTAGACGCGGACCTTTCTCGCTCCATTACGGTCAAGGCTCCTGACGTAGTAAGCACAAGCTTTACCTTACCTCTTCCATCAGGCATAGGAAGTAACGGACAAGTTCTCACAACAGACAGTAAACAGACTTACTGGTCTACTGTAAGCGGTGGTGGAAGCCCCGGTGGTTCTGATACTCAGATTCAGTTTAATGATGATGGAAGTTTTGGTGGAGATATTGCTTTTGCTTGGGACAAAGACAACAGGCTGCTGATTGCAAGCGGAAATATTTTGTCGAATAGTGCAGATGCTTCACACGCGCGTACTTTGACTCTAGGGAGTGGTTCTTATGTGACCGACGCAGATGCTACAGTAGTTGGTATACAGGGTACGGCTGGTAGATATGGTGTTTCTGTTGGACGCTCTTCATCTTCTGCTCAGGCGGGGGTAGCAATTGGAAATTCTGCCCAAACAGCAGCAAATGATGGCGTTGCAATTGGAAAAGACTCTTATGCCAATCAAGACGGAGTTGCTGTCGGGATGTCTTCTGACGGTCCTCGTGATGGGGTGGGAATCGGTAAAAACGCTGGATCAAGCAATTCTGCAAGATTTAGTGTGCTTATTGGAGAATCAACTCAGTCTGCTGGAAACTATGGTATTGCAATTGGGCATAGTGCTCAGGTATCTCACGCAGACGGTATATCAATAGGGGCTAACTCGGACTCAACAGGTGCTAACGGTATAGCTCTTGGTAGTTATGCACAAGCTCCTGCAAATGGTTTTGTTGTAGCGAGTGGCTCAACGGTAGCTGATGACGCATTGCTTTCAGGGAAATTTGGAGATTATATGTCAGTTCTGAATGCCAAGTTTGGCGTCGGAACAGAAAGCCCGTCGTATACAATAGACGCCTTCGGACACGATGCTTGGGTTCGGGCCAGCGGTGTGCATGTTGGTCCTTCCGGCGTTGTTATAGAAGGGTCTTCTGGGTCGGGCATTTCAGTTAAGGCTCAGGGAACATTCGGGGATTACACGCTGATGTTGCCGTCTGGCAACGGAACAAATGGTCAGGTATTAACAACCGATAGTAAGAATACCTACTGGACTGTGCCTGACCATGATGCCTTAACAAACTTTGTGGCAAACGAACATATCGACCACTCATCTGTAAGTGTTAGTGCTGGAACAGGTCTAACTGGTGGCGGAACGATAGCAAGTACTAGAACTCTTTCCGTAGATATCAATGGTACTGCTGATCTTGGAAGTCCTGCTGTTGGCGATGAGTTGTTAATTTCAGATTTAGATGATAGCAACACCGTTAAAAAAGCAGACTTGGCTAGCATTGTAAACCTTGCAGACCACGACGCTCTAACAAACTTTGTGGCAAACGAACATATCGATTGGACGACTGACCAAGGCTCCACAAACATTCACGCAGGTAACTATACTAGTGGTGCAAGTAGTATAGATGATTTAGATGATGTTTCTTGGGGGGGAACGAATTTAACTTACACTTTATTGCTCAACAATACCCCCGGAAGCGCTCCTGTGACGGGAACTCTTGCTGGGGACTGTCAGTACAATATAGGGGTTGGGGTTAATTGTTTACGGGCCATAACTAATGCTGATAATAATATAGCTATAGGTAGAAATAATGCCTATAAGGAAACTACAGCCCAAGGCAACATATATCTTGGACAGTCGAATGCTTATAATCATATAGCCAGCAGTGGTAATATTGGAATCGGAAATGGGGTTTTGTATGGACATACGGGAACAGCTAGTCAAGCTGATTATAATGTGGGAATTGGAGAAGCCTGTCTTTATGATGTCCAGAACGGCGGTTCTAATGTTGCGATAGGAAAATATGCTGGATATGGGGTGAGTAAAGGGTCACACAATGTTACCATCGGAAGTAATGCGGGTTATGGGGTTGATACAGGAAGCGGAAATGTTGTTTTAGGTCGTCGCGCCGGTTATGGTATTCGTGGCAACAGAAATATTGTTATAGGGTGGAAAGCGGGCTATCAGCAGGCTGCTGATGACACGCTTATTATAGCCAACGAATCAATAAATAGTAGCGGAACCCTCATTAAGGGTGATATGTATGGCAAGTTTCTTGCCATGGGAGAAGGGGATGGTCTTCATAGTCATGTCAATGCCCCCACCTTGCAGGTTTACCCTAGCGGAAACCGACCCTCGTCAGCAAGCATTACGCCATATAATGGTTATGCTGTGTATGCAAATGGTAGCATTGCAGCAGGAGGGCCGGATGCATGGGTTCAGGCTAGCGGTGTGAATGTCGGTGCTTCCGGCATTGTCCTAAAAGACGCAGATCTATCACACGAAATAACTGTTAAAGCTCCTGATGTTGTAAGTACGAGCTTTACTCTTCCTCTGCCATCAGGCATAGGTACTAATGGACAGGTTCTCACAACAGACAGTAAACAGACTTACTGGTCTACGGTTAGTGGTGGTGGCGGCGTAGATACTACAGGAACTCCAGCTAATGATCAAGTAGCCATATTTACCGATGCCGATACCCTTGAGGGAGATTCAGATTTACAGTTCGATGGTACAAATCTGGGAATCGGAGTGGACCCCACCGCGCCGCTTCATATAGACGTTGATAGTAACGATTTAATTTATGCAACAGCAACTGGTCGAACCGGAAACTCAAGAGTTAGGTTTATTTCTGGTGATGGGGATAATAATAATAATATGACTCTACAGGTTATTTCTGGACCGCAAGCAAACGCATATTTTTATATGGGCGACACTGATGATCCTGATAATGGGTATATCAGATATAAAAATAAGGATGATGACAACACAATGTATTTTAGAACCAATGCAAAAGATAAAATGATAATAGGTTCAGACGGAAGAATTGGTCTTGGTGCGGGGCAAGGTGCGTCTACCGCAACGGTGGGACATATTGATGTCGTTGCTCATAGTGGATGTATTATGGCCTCTGGCATTAGAGGCTGTCTAGAAACAAGCACTGATCAAGCAGTTATTAATTTTGACATAGCTTCTTCTACTGCCCATAATGTGGTTTTGGGTGGTGACAGAACCTTAGCTGTAAAAAATACTCGGGCGGGTGACAGATTTATACTACGATTGACTCAAGACGGTACTGGTAGTCGTGACGTTACTTGGTTTAGCACTATCAAGTGGGCTGGGGGGTCTGCCCCTACGCTGACAACTACACCAAGTAAGGCCGACGTGATTGGTTTTCTTTGTACCGGAACCAATGCATTTGACGGATTTGTTATAGGGCAAAATATATAATGGCAAATCAGATAACGATAGCAAGCGATGTTGCGGTTAGTAGTTGTTCGGGTTCTGGCCCTGCTTATACGGTAAACTATAGTGGGACCGATCCGGTTATAAATGTAAATGTAGGAGACGATGTTACAGTTAATAAAAGAGAGGCTGGAGCAGGGGGTGATAGTGATATTTTATCAGTATATACATATAAAGTAACCGGTTATACAGATTCAGACACTCTTATACTT
>LULG01000115.1_pt1 | contig 22730 bp, 38 predicted proteins | sample 728211 | NCBI WGS metagenome assembly LULG01 (sample SAMN03860295, study PRJNA289734) | marine metagenome | biome: seawater column; feature: ocean; material: water; isolation source: Red Sea water column Station 169 - depth 200m | place: Saudi Arabia: Red Sea | collected 2011-10-15 | depth 200 m | reverse complement strand
TTCTCTCCCCTTGGTTGTTGCACACCATCGAAAGCTTTACCATCAGAAGTACCCATTAAATCACCTAATTTTTCGCCCCTTCTGACACTGGACTGTATGTCAACTAAATCTTCCAAATTCATACCGTCGATATCTGGAATTTCTTCAGGGAGCTCCTCTTGATCCCCTTCCTCTAAAGAGGCATCGATGACCCCTTGTCCGCCAAATCCAGTACCGCACTTTTGGCAAAAATTAGGCTTTTCAGAAACATAAGCGTTTAGTGCCCCACATTTTTGGCAATATAATTTAAGCATAACTTATACATTATACCACAGATTCAATTATTTGTTAATTTTTTATATTTTTTTGATTAAAATAGATATGGACAAGTCAGCCAAAAAAGAAGCTCTGGAGATGACCGACCAAATCATGAAATTGTCGCTGCATTACTGTAAAGATCCAGATGAAGAAACAGCAGCTTATTCAATAAGAATTAATAGCCTAGCTCATGATTTGAAGAAATTAATAGATAGAAAGCTTACTGACCAAACTGATAATTGAACTTTTCTATGTCGGTTGCGTAAATTTCTTCTGCTATTTTTCTAGATTCATCATTGTAGAGGTCGTAAGGATTTCCCTTAAACTTTACATGTCTACTTCTAGTGGGAGCCTTAAAATCAGGCATTACATTCGGAAGCGGAGAAGGTAAATCTATACCCGTGTTTTCTTTTAGCTTGGAGGGCAAAAGAGTGTCAATATCTTCTAACTTAAAAATATCATCCAACAATAACTCTCCCGTTTCCCAGTTTGTAAAAGATGTTTCATAATTTGGGGGCAGTCTGTCGCCATTATTTTGATTTGCGAAATAATCTATAAAATCATTAAAGTGATGGTGGTATCGACTGTTTTCGTCATAATCCCCCACCTCTTCGTCAATAATTGTCTTGAAATTTTTGTCTGGTTCAAGAAAAAAATACCAAGAAACTAATCTATGAAACGGGTTTCTTATAGTAGAGAATTTGTATACATTATCCCAAATATGTAACGAATTCAGGTTCTTGAATGCGTCACGAAGTTCGTGAGCGGTAAGGTGGAGAACATTAAGGCGATGCTTATTTAAGTATTCTTTACTTTTACCTTCCGCGCCCTTTATTAACGAATAGTTAGAAATTTGGGCATATTTTCCCAATAAAACCCTAATGGTGGAACTAGCGCATTTAGGGTTAGATAAGAAAATAAACTTTTCACTTAAGCTAATTAACATTTATGGAGCAATCTTTAATGCACAAGATATCCTAGATCTTACTTTTTTCCAATATTTTTTAATTGATTGTATCATTTATTTTTCTCCTTTGTATGACAAAAGCACTTGCAAGTCTCTATATTACATAATCCAACTTTACAGGTCCAATGTTTAATTTTTTTCCAAGTTTTTTTAAGCCAAGATTTTATAGCCCTAGTCCACGCTCCATATTTTTCAGGATCTTTTACTCTTCCGTACATTTTTTTTAGCTTTCTTTTTTACTGTTTCTCTGTTTTTTTGATGCTCTGGCATCATTGCTCTGACTTCGTCTACTAGGCCTAAATCAACCGCTTCATCCGCGTCAATCCACCAGTCTTTTCTGTCCCAGTTCCTTTGGATTTTAATTTTACTTAATTTTGAACGAGAAGTAAAGATATCTAGGATTCTTTCTTCTATTCTTTTTACAAGCCTGACTTCATCTTCAACTTCGTAGGTTTTGCCGATGGCTCCAAATGCCGCTCTATGTATCATTAACCATGCTTGGTGGCCAATCCATCTGGTATCACCGGCCTGCAGTAAAATGCCCGCCATTGAAGCAGCCATGCCTAACGAACCAGTTGTAACATGGTGTCCTTGATTCCTTAAGTGTTGAATAAAATCAAACAACTCAAATCCATCAATAATGCTCCCGCCGGGAGAAGAAAAAACGATTTCAATTTCGCACTCGGGATCTTTGCGATGCCACTCTGTAAGCCTAGACATACATGCTTGAACCGAGTGATTGTTTACATCTTTAGAGAATCTATATAGATGATTCTCTTCATCTGTATACGTCTGCTTTTCTTGATCCCTATAAGCTTTATGATATTCTAGTTCAGATTTTCCAGCTTCAGATTTAACCTTGGCAGTTTCTGCTTTGATTTTATCTATTTCAGCTTTTTTTTGTTCTAAATCTGCCTCTTTAAGAAGCAGATCCGCTTCGATTTCTTTCTTAGTTCTGTTGTCTTCACTCATTGTCTGCTTCCTCTTGATTAATTTTTTGAACAATAAATTTAACCAATTCAGATCTCATAATATCTTCATCAGTAAAATTAAAATTATATATTCCCATGTTTATGCTTTCTTCATCAGAAAATATATTTTCCAATTTTTCAAAAGCGCCTTGTTGATAATCTGCTCTTAAATCCGTTTGCATTGGATCAGCCAACACAAAACACCTACTACCTTCTCCCATTCGAGTAAGAACAGTTGTAATTTCCTTTAGAGTAGAGTTTTGAGCTTCGTCCAAAATGATACATTTTCCTTTCCAGTTCATACCTCGTGCGAAGTTAACTGGAAACATAGAAACTCTGTTTTCCTCAACAAGCTTTTCGGGCTTGGTTGTTATTAATAACTCGTCCAGTTTGTCTATAAAGGGCAAGTTATAAAATTTTAACTTATCGTCTGCTGATCCCGGGAGAAAACCCAGTTTAGATTCAGAGCTTTCTACTGCGGATCTCAAATACATAATATCTGAAATAGCTTTCATGTTTAAAAGCTGTAATCCACAATAAACGGATAATAATGTTTTAGATGTTCCAGCCGGACCATTAACAAACACAATTTTAGTGTTAAAGTCTAAGGCTACTCTAAAAAACTCCTTTTGTTTTTCGGTCCAAGGGAGTTGATTAATTTTTATTTGCCTTTTAATCGGATTATCTGGGACAAATCTATTATCCGTTTCGTTTAGATCTTCAGCGAACTTACGGTCGCCTCGAATCTTAACCTTACCGTCAGAATTCGTTTTCTTAGCAGGCATTAATTAATATTACACACCATAAATAACTATTAACAGTTACAGCTAGCGCTAAATTCAGTATCATATTTATATTTGTAATGCGCAACCGTTTTTGCTAGCCCTTTTTCAAACCCTATTTTGGGTTTCCACCTTAATTCCTTTCTAATTTTGGTACTGTCTATAGCGTATCTGAAATCATGCCCAGCCCTGTCCTCTACAAACTCTATGCAATCATTAGGTTCTACTTTTAACAAGTCACATATTGCATATACAACTTCTAAATTTTTCTTTTCACAATCCGCACCTATGTTGTACGTTTCGCCTAATTTTCCTTTTTTTAATATGGTTAATAGTGCATCGCAATGATCTTCAACATGAATCCAGTCTCTAATATTTTTGCCTTTTCCATATACAGGGATTTTTTTTCTATTTAAAATAGAATTAATAACTTTAGGAATAAATTTCTCTCCATTTTGATAGGGGCCATAGTTATTGGAGCAATTTGATATCGTGACGGGCATTTCATACGTATAATGGTACGAACGTACCAAATGATCAGAAGACGCCTTAGAAGCCGAATATGGGTTTCTAGGGGCATATGGAGTATCTTCCGTAAACTTCTTATCTCCTTTGTCTAAATGCCCAAACACTTCATCAGTTGAGATATGATGAAACTTCTCAATCTTATATTTTCGTGCGGCCTCTAAAAGATTAAGCGTACCTAATACATCTACGTGAGATTCTGCAGCAAAATGTATTACATGAGTAATGCCATATTTTTCAAACGTTGCGTCTACATACCTAGAGTCTCTTATGTCAACATTAGCAAATTTTATTTTAGGATGATCGTATACCTCTTCTTCAATATTGCTGTAGTCTGAAGCATAGGTTAGACTATCCATAACCACCATTAACTTAGCTCCGGACCTTTTCCTCTTTATATATTTGAGGAAATTAGATCCGATAAAACCTGCTCCACCTGTGATTAACAAATTCATATTTAATATATTTACACATTATAGAAATTTTCTATAGAGCGCTGGCTCACTAGATTTTTCAAAAATATCATTTCCAGTTGGAAACTCTGGACCCTGCGGATTATGAATGAAACCCGGCATTATTGAAATGTTAACATCTTTCTGTATTCTAAACAAGCAAAAAGGAAAGCTAATTTGATCTCTAGAGCTATATTTACATATTTGCTCCCACCATATTAAAGATAATTCCCTAGTTGTGTCGTTATTATTAATCATAAAGCTAGATAACTCATATAATCCATAATTTTGTGGAAATTGTGTTCCCAAATAGAAATTTAATTGATCTTGTATTATTTTTGGGTCGTCTCTGATAACGGGCGAGCCCACACCGGCGCATATTTTTCCTTCTTCATACGCGCATTCTCTATCTGGGTGCTTAAAGAGGGCAAGGTCATGTCCTTTTAGGTATTTTTCATAAATTTCATTAGGATGTATATTGGGTATTTGACACGAATCTATCCATAAATAAGCATCATGATCAGGATGTAGGAAATGAGGTAATATCTTGGGTAATTTCGCGCTCCTTCTATATCCATATTTTGGATCACTAGAAAATACAGGGGAAATAATTTGAGTCCACCCTTGGCTTTCTGGATGGTCCCTATCGACATAAGCAAAGAAGTCTACGTCTTTTTTATACTCCATTTCTCTCTCGGTAAGAGACCTTAGAGGTTCAGCGCTGCCAAATAAGCTTGTTAATACGGCTATTTTCACTTTAATAGTATATAGGTCTAATTCATTAATAAAAAGCATTCATTTCCCCTAACGGGAAATGTAATTTATTTTTCTCATATAAAAACAAAAAAACATTAATTCTAATAAATCAATCCCAAAATGAATTTGGTATTACATTGTCTTCCTGTTTATCTTTACTTGCCCAGTGTCTTAGGGAGGAATCTAGAGCCTGAAGGGTGGTACGCACTTTGATCTTGTGGGGGCTAAGGGCTTTTCTGAGCTTTGTGTTGTCTAAAACGCAGTTGGAACGTGGGGTTATCGCAAAGCCCATGTCGTACATATGCTTTTCATTGCGAAAGAATTTAAAATCTTTATTAATACCCAATAATTTATTTATCTTTTCCGTCACCTTCTTTGTGGTTATCGGTTTGGTGTTAACTACATTATATATACCAAAATCTGCTTTCGTCTGCCAAAGCGCGAGACAATATTTAACAAAATCTCCCTTATGAGAAATAGAATTATTAGCGTCCAAAAGCATCTTATAATTCATTAATTTAGATAAATAATTTCTAGGACCATCATATTTATCAAATGGTATCCTTAATCTCCAAATATAACATTCCCCCTTCTCTTCTTGTATAAGTTTCTCTGCCTCGGCCTTTGTGCCACTATAATAGCTACAATTCGAGGTATCCCAACAAAAATTAGGCAAATCTTCTTCAGTATATCCATTAGCCGCCGAAGTTTCACCATTATATATGCAACCGGACGATACGTGTCCCCAAGGAGTGTCTGTCATGGCACAAACCTTAGCTATCACGCGAGGTAAAGTTACGTTTGCGGCGAAAGCTTCGTTTTGATTGCCCTCACAAGCGTCTACATTAGGTTTTCCGGTATACCCAGCGCAATTAATGAGAAATTCTGGTTGTTTTGTCTTTATGATTTGAAGTAACGTCTCTAAATTATAATAATCATAATCTTCTCTTGATATACAGAGTGTTTCTATTTTTAATTCATCAAGTTGCCTTTTGAACTCTTCTCCTATATAGCCAGTTGACCCTAATATTAGTATCATTTATTTTCCTTTAAATAATTTTTGTATAAGTTTCCAACCAATTACCTTCTTTTTGGGTTTTTCGTCGTAAAAACCTTCTTTTTTGCGCCGCTCTAGCTCTTGACGCTCCCATTCCAGATTTTCTTCCCATTCTTTTCTCTCTTCTGGGGTTAAATGTTTGGGAATGGGTGATTGCCAATTCTCATCAGTAAATTTATTCATATTTTAATAAGTTTAATAAGTAATTCTTATATTCACAGGTAGGTATATTCTTTATTAGTTTTTTTAATTGAGTTTTGTTTATGTGTCCTTGACCGTATGCCGCTTCTTCTGGACAGCCGATTTTAATTCCCTGACGTTTTTCAATAGCTTGAACGTATGCGGAGCTATCAAATAAGCTACTAGAAGTGCCCGCATCGAGCCATACAGTCCCTCTGGGGAGTTTAAATACGTTTAGGGTATCATTACGGAGGTACGATTTAATAACGTCTGTAATCTCAAGTTCGCCACGTTTAGAGGGTCTTAATTTTTCCGCGATTTCCACTACGTTATAGTCAAAAAGATAGAGTCCCGGAATTGCATAGTCACTTTTAGGCTTCTTCGGCTTCTCTTCAATGGACTTAACCTTGTTTCCGCTTATTTCCACGACACCATAACGTTCAGGATCGTCTACGCGATACCCAAATACAGTTGCGCCAAGCCCAAAATCAAGAAAAGCGTCATTTAAAATGTCATCAGCACCATAATAAATGTTATCTCCAAGAATTAATACTACTCCATCGTCTTTATTTAAGAAACTTTTAGCAATTATAAATGCTTCAGGGATACCATTGGGCTTTTTTTGAATTTTGTATATTATATTAAGGCCCCATTGAGAGCCATCCCCTAATAATTCCTTAAAATTAGATACAGAATCAGGATTACATATAATACAAATGTCTGTTACCCCATTTTGTATTAAAGTTGTCAAGGGGTAATAGATCATCGGTTTATCAAATACAGGTAAAAGCTGTTTATTTGTCGCTAAAGTTGAGGGATATAGTCTTGAACCATATCCCCCAGTTAAAATTATACCTTTCATTTGACTCTTACTTATTATACTGGCATTTTTATATCAAATCAAGCTAAATTTTATGTGGACAAACGAATATAAACCGGACGACATTGGTTTTCAAGTGTTACTTTCTGTATATAATGGAGAAAATTATGTGCAAAGATGCTTAGAAAGTCTAGACAATTCATTAAAGGGCTATAATTGGGTACTTTTATATGGGGACGATGCTAGTACAGACTCATCTACCGTAGAATTAGCGAAGTATGCGCGTAATTTTACATGCGATAAGGCCCACTTATACGAATATGATAAGGCTTTAACTGTTGGTGAAGCCAAAAATAGACTAATTAAGGAGGCTCATAGCTTTAAAAAAGAATATCCCTATATTTTATTCATGGATGTGGATGATATAATGTTACCAGAACGCCCCAAGATGGTAAAAACCGCTATGGAAACGAATAGTGAGTATGTGGTTGGTTCTTGGGAGAGAGTTAGGTATAGTGGACAAAGGCAATTTAAAGATTCCAAAGAAGTTTCTGAGAGTTTAAAATACGGTCCATGGGCTACTTTATTTCATTGTGATTTTTTGCCGAAAGATGGCGCATTTTTTCCTGAAGACGAAGTAAGTAATAATGGGCATGAAGATTTATTAACTTGGTATCATTTAAGATACATTAAGGGACTCAAGGCTACTCCTCATCTTTCCGAAAATCCGGTGCATAGTTATATACAAAATATCGGTAGCGCTTCTAATCATAAAAATACAAAAAAAACAAATTACAGAAGAAATATATTTTGGGGGATTTCTCGTTTAATCAAAGATGATAAAAGAAATATATATGAAAAACAACTTTCCCCCGAAGAGGCCGAAGCCGCCATGGAAGATTATATATTATTTAAACAAATAGAAAAGGCCGAACTGCAATCGGTTTCTCCGTTTGAATAAACCCCTCGAAATATTAATTAAATTAATTTAAATTATATATCGTCCACTTATTCTAATCGTAACCCCGGGGATTTTTAAAACCTTCGGGGAGACTCTTTTTTATCCCCCCCCTGCGCTTTTTAAAAAGTGTGCCGGGCCTTTTTTTCAAAAATGGGGGGGAGTACCCGCCCCCTTACACTTCCCGCACAACCAGCGGCTTACAAGCGTCGCGGAAACGGTCTTCATCAAACCGCGAGTTCTGTTGGATGCAATAGTTTGCAATGCTACCTTCGATCATATCAACGGGCACTTCATTACGTACCATGCGAACGATGGAGGCGAGGAATTCAAAATCTTTCTTTGTCATAATATAAAAAAGTTGTGTTAATGTCGGAGGGTTAGTCTCTGCAACGAATGTCGTTGCCATAGCTATCTTCATAATAACCTTGAACATTCCAATAGGTATCGTAGTTCTTAACGCGCGGAGGATTGTTTGGCGTGATGTCATGCTTGCTTTCATAGCTTGCAATTTCTTCCTCGTCTAATCCTTCATCATAGCTCACTGGTGACTTGTGAGATGGTGCTTTCTCGTTTGCTTGATACACGGCGAGGTCATCAAGGAAGTCTTGTACTTCATCGCCGCTTGCATAGTGGCAATCGTCAAAGCTAACGAGTTCACCGTAACCTTGGCCATCGTAAGACTCAAGCCAAACACCTTGGCAGGATACGATGTTGACCAAGCGGCAAGGCTGGCCAGTGGTTGCGTTGATGTAGATAGCTCCGAGAATTAGGTTGTTTGCTTTCATTGTGTTTTGTTCTTTCATAATCATTTAACTGCGTCTAGTATAGCATAAGGGGTGAGACATCCGCTGTCCTACCATGTAACTCTTTCAATCTTTTTTATGGTACGAATCTGCCAAGGCTCTTCCTCGGTACGACGCCAACGGCTAAAGCCTTTGTTGTTTTCCACGACACGGCGAGCGTGTGCTTCATCACGTCCAGCGATGAATATCGTGCTGTCGTTGTCAAAAGTAATTTCCCAAGTGGCTTCCGGTAGTGCTGGTAGGTTTCTCATCTTTGTTTGTTTCTTTGTGTCTCTCACTCTCAATACATATAGTATGCCACAAAAATGACAAAAAGTCAACCCCTAAAATGAAAAAGTTATTCACAATTGGAATGAGACTAAGTCTCAATAGCGGGACCGGTCCCGCCGCCTGTCAAGCAAAAAGTTTAGACCCCCCCGGGGGTACCTTAGTGGGGGTTGATCTCACGGTCATCCACAAAGCTATTCCAGAAGGGCAAGCGAGCAAGCTCCTCTGTGCTTTGTTCGGTTACTTTAACCAGCACCAAGCCGAGGCGTTGGCGACGGTGCGCGTTCATGCCCCGATTGATTTCTTTAATGTCGTAAGGGTGAAAGCTGTGGTCAGCATAAGTGAACCGTGCATGAGTTGCGCCCTCTGCTACTGCGTTGGCGTACTTTTTCCAGTCCTCTGGGCTTAATTCTGATAGTAGATTTTCCATAATCTTGTCTTTGTTGTCGTTCTTCATTTTCATCATGTGATTAGTATAGCACAGAGGGTGGGACATCCGTAGTCCCACCAAAAATTTTCTTTATGGTGAAGGTGGGCAACCTTTGCCTTCAAGGCGTTTTTTCTCGTACGGTGTGAGCTTGTCGTAATTGATGTTGCTTTTGGTTGTTTTCTTGTCTCTCATCTTATCCCTTATCCTTAAAATGTTTAACCAGTCTGATCTTTTCATGCTAGTAGTATATCACAGTAGGTGGGACATACGCAGCCCCACCAATAAATTAATCCATAAAATCTTCTGCCATACGCGCTGACCACACAAGGTCGTCACGTGATGAGTATAGCTTGGCCCCTATGCCTAGCTCTGATGCACGTAGCATGGCTGCATCCATGCCCTCACGTGTGTGTGGGTAGGTGGCGATGAGTTGCACACCGTTCCAGAGGGTGTAGGTAGGTTTCTTTTCGTTCTTCATTATGTTAATACTATACCACAGGATTGGCCATTTGTCAACCCCTTTTGTGCAAAAAGTTATTCACAATGAGAATCGGTCTCAATAAGCGGGACCGGTCCCGCCGCCTGTCAAGCAAAAAGTTTAGACCCCCCCGGGGGTACCCCTAGGGGGGTGGGGTCGTAGTCATCACGCTGTGTCGCTACAGGTCAGACCTCAAAGGCTCAAGCGTAGGTTTTCAGACCCCTATCAAAATCACATAATTATGACTTTGACAAATTGGCCGACGAGGACGCCGACGATAAATGTTACGGTTGCGATGTTCCCCACAAACAGAGCTTGTGTCCAATCTTTTTTTGTTTTAGTTTGCATAGGTTTGTTTTTTTTGTTAAAGCCAAATAATTAAAGGAAGGATTATGTGAAATACTCCCAAGAATATGCCGACAAGCATAATCAAAGGCCAGCACAACTCATCCAGTAGGTTCAATAGTGTTCTCATCATCTGCTTATAGTATATGGGTTTTCTGGTTAAATGTCAAGACCAAAATCCTTCGGTTTCAACAACATTAAATTCATTAGCGGGCAGCCAGCCTGTCCATCTGTCACCATCTGGTGAATCTACTTCTGCGACTAGCCAGCTTTCCGTGTCGCCTTTACCGATAAGGCCAAGGGTTTGGCTGTCGTGCTTACGTTCTATAACAAACCACGGGCCGCGTTCTTTGATACGGTTTTTAGTTCGCTGGCTTGCTTGTTCGTTTGGCTTAATCCTTATTCTCATCTTAAAACTCCGTTTGGTCTTGAGCGACTAGCTCTCCTAACTCGCCTAATCCTACCAGATTCCTAGGGTCGTTGTCAACCAATTTCCTTTGGACGAATTTGGCAATTCTGATTTTCTTGGCGGCAACTCGTTTGCTGCTAACCTTGGCCCAATCCTTTGGCTCGTTAACGTCTACGCCTACGGTGACGATTCGGCCAACGTTGAATCCGAGAGATTCAAGGGCTATGCGGATGAACTGTGCGTTCTCTGGGCCGCGAGCGGTAAGAATGTCAAATTCTTTGCCAGAGTCTCTGACCAAAACACCGAGAGGAGTAAGGTCGTCCTCTGTGAGGTTAAGAATAGCGTGAGGTTTCAGAAAGTCAAATAGACGGTCAGAGCCGCGCTCCTCACGGATAAGGGTTCCGTCTAAATCGAAAAGTGGATTCAATTTCTCGTTCATCATGTAAATAATATAACACAGGTTTGCCCATTTGTCAAGGGGAAATCTGAAAAAAGTTATTCACAATCTTAATGAGACTGAGTCTCAGCGGGACCGGTCCCGCCGGCTATAAAAGTAAAGTCTTTTTATAATTTTTTTAGCTAATTGTTTCAATATAAATACCCACCAATATAATAACAATAAAGGACACAATGCCCACGCCAATAAAAAAATGTAAATCTCTATAATCGTCGTTCATAATCATTCCCCGTTGTCAAAGGTGAATGTCTCGCACTCATCAAAAGAATAAATCTCCCGAATCAATCCAGCGTAGTTAATCACTTTGAAAGTGTCCATCCGGACTTTGAATGGACCACCAAAATCATCGAATGAATGGTGGCTGATAATAGAGTGCAGCACTCCGTCAATAGTCATGAACTGGTCATCTAAATCAGTTACAACAGGCTCTTTGTTTGATGTGGTTTTAATCATGCCGAATTGATAATGGTAATTCATCTTAAAGGGTGGATTTCACAACGCTGTTGGCGATTGGGCCAAGGCTTTGGGGAGTCTTGGCGAATTGAGTAGGCTCTTGAATCTCACTGACAAAAGTGACATCCACGAATGCAATCTTGCCGCTAGTGTTGGCAATCTCAACCTCAAGGCTACGGCCATCGGCCATCACCTTGCGAACGAGAGCGGTTTCGCCAGCGAAAAATCCACGATTGATTTTTACCTCGTTGTTGAGAAGGAGTTGAGCTTCTGTGATGTTGTTTTTCATATTCTTCATGCGTCTAGTATACCATAGGGGGTGGGACATCCGTAGTCCTACCGATTAAATTTCTTAAATTCATCAATATTCATTGACCAGACCGAATCAATGACTCTATCGGTGGAGGTGTCAACTTCGGTTATCTCGACTCCACCAACCTGTAAGCCAGCATCAATGCCTTGCTGCATCAGTGAGCCAGCAGTAACCAGAAAAGCGGTGAAGGTTTCGCGGTTCTTAATACCACGGTCATGGACATCACCCAGAAACCAGAGTTCGTAGGCGGTTCGTTTGTTATCTTCTTTAATCATCATGCGTACATTATCTCATAGAGGGTGGGACATCCGTAGTCCTACCGATTAACTTTTCTGACTCTCCAAAACCTTTCAAGCTTGGCGTAATCCGACTCAGTTGTGCCACGTCCAGCCTCGTGTTGGAGTTGACGGAAGCGCACTTCCGCATTGCGCTTGGTTTCTTCGCCACACGCGAGGATTATGTTTTCGTTGGTGGTGTTTACTTGTTTCATATTCTTCATGCGTCTAGTATAGCATACTGGGTGAGACATCCGTAGTCCTACCGATTAATTTCAAGAGCTTTTTCCTCTTTTTTTAACTTTCTAAAATTTCTCAACTGTTCTTCTATCTTGGCCCATTTTAACAGGCGGCGCGTTTGTTCTTCTTTAATCCGGAGTTTGTTAAGCTGTTCCTCGTTCATCATGTTAATACTATACTTCATTTTTGCCAAAAAGTCAAGCGGTTTTTTCAAAAAGTTATTCACAATTTTAGTGAGACTCGGTCTCAATAAGCGGGACCGGTCCCGCGGCTGTCAAGTCTTTTTTACTCACAATTGCATTTTTTTTGTTAATAGTTTTTGAATTTTTTCCTTGTGCTTTTCTTGGATGCGTGTTATATTCTTTCTAATGATGAACGACATGATGCCAACCATAGAAGAGACCATAAGTGCAGACATCGAAGCGCAAATGGAGCATGAAGAATGGACGCGCGGACAGGAAACCCAAGACCGTTGGGCGAATCTGGTCGCAATTCATGGGCCGCTAATGACTGACGTCGAGTGGCAAAAGTACCTCACCGAGTACGGTGAGTATCTGGACATGGTCTGGAAGGACTAACATCATGGGCGAGCGCGACTGCCTTGGAATTCGCGCCTATCAATATCATTATGATTGAATTAGGAATGCAAGTGGAGGATCTGCGCGGCTACCTCGGTGTAGTTGCCGCCTCCCCTCGCGGTGGCAAGTGGCTCATCCTCAAGGATGACGGTCGCACCGTTCGCCGCGCCGAATATGATATTCGGGAATTCGATCCCTCTTGGGATCGCCACGAAGAGCGGGAAGACCCGACCTTCAGTTGGTAAACACAACCCGCGAAAGCGGGCCTTTTTTTTGCCCTAAAAAAACCCGCCCCTTATTCGGGACGGGTCATATTTGCCTTTCTTTATTATTTGAAGCTATTTTTATTTCACAGGATTTTTCTTCAATCTCATAAAGGTATGTTTTCCAATATTGTATTTAACAATCGCTTTGTTTTTCCAACTTGGATTTGCACGATTTGGATTGAAGTAGTGGTCAGCATACTTGTATTTTTTTCTATCAATATGATTCTTTTTTTGTTTGTAACCTAGATTAACAAAGTGTGCAAGGTTGATTGCGTAATCCGCTTGTTTCTCTGAAAAGAGGTAAGTATAAAAGTTCTTTCGCGGAATATTATTCCAACAAGAAAACTGTTTTCTTTCCAAGCAGACTTTATCTGGGGGCATTTTTCGATTCAACGCCCTTTGAGAGATAACGGCAGCAACGGCATACATACCGCCCCTCCCTTCTCCACGCGCTTCTGCCAATATGGTACTAGCGACAACGAGGTCTTGCTCTGATAAGTTTCTTACTTTCTTTTCATCTGCTATAGCTGCCACAGACAATATAACAAAGATAATCACTCCAACAATATAATTGATTCGTTCCATGATGATAATTATAAGGGGTTTCGGATTAAAAGTCAAGAGGGGAGGTTTCCCTCCCCTCGTTAGGGTTAAGCGTTAGCCTTCTTTGCTTTCCTAGCTCGCTTCACTTGCGCGAGCTTTCGAGCCAGCTTCCGCTTGTTGGCAGCCATGCGCTTTTCAGTCATGGTGCGCGTTCCCTGCACCCACGCTACAACCTTGTCGTAGACTACGGGACTGATGGACGAGATTGTATCCCCATAAAATCCATCATTGTTAGTGTTACCCGCTACGATAACATCGGGGAGCAACTGCGCCACCGCACGAACGGTGTTAATGTGCTTCTGCTCCGTGAGCTTATCGTTTTTGGTGTTAGGGTTGGCGTGGATAGTGTCAAACAATCGACCATCTAGGCCAATGCCCCACCACGCGCCAACAGCCATCTTGCCAGCTTTACGCTGCTCGACACCGTTGCGGGTTTTACCAGCATACAGGAGAATCTTTCCGTTCTCAAGTTCTGTGCCAGTGATGTAGTTAGTATATGAATGTAGGTTGTTCATCAGTTTTTTTTGTTTTAGCTTGGGCTTCATCACCCTCACTGTTTATATAGTATAGTGCATTCCCTGTTTTGTGTCAACAATTAAAATAAAAAAAATAACAAAAGAAAAAGCTTGACACGGCCGGGACCGGTCCCGCCGGCTGTCAAGCAAAAAAAGTCAATTTTTTTCGCTGACATATAAACACGCCAAACAGAATAATATAAAAAGCGCCGCAATCATTACGCTGCCCTCGCTTTTTTCTTTATCACTTTCAAGGCTTCGCTTGCCGCACTCCCTGCTGGCTGTGTGCCGTGAATCAGCAGCGCGAAGTTCTCCGCGCCAAACGCTGCGTGTGAATCGTCGTGGTCAATTTCCAAGTCAAGCTCTTCCGCCTCCTCTTCACTGAATACGACAATCGCCTCTTTCCATGCGTGGAGGTCAATCAAATCATCGTACTTGCCACCACGGGAAGCAGTTAACACAAGGTTTTCGGGTAAAGCAAATTGCTTGAACAAATGCAAACTCTTGCTGTAAGAGTAAAACACCTTGTCGGGATTGCGCTTGGCAACTTCAATCCACGCTTGCAAATACTCCTTACTGAAGTAATCGCCGCCAACGTGAACGCGCATTACGTCAAACTTCTTTGGCAAGCTGTTGTGAATGAGGTTCGCTGTGTGTGGGCTGTTTTCAAATCCTGCAAGCTTGTCCTGTTTCAATGTCACTTGCAACTGCTCGTAATTCTCCCAGACCATAGCGCGGAGACTTGGAAAGGTGGCTTCGAGCGATGCCATGAAACAACGGAATTGCGTTTCCTTGCCGTCTCTCACTTTGCCCGTTTTTCTGTCGGCATACGCGAGGCAATCCTTTGCACCGCCGCAAGTATAGCCCGCAGGGAGAGTGAAGGTTTTAAGCTTAACGCCAAGCTTCTTTGCCATCTTCTTGAGTTTGCCGTTTGCATCTTTGAATTTCAACATGACTAGATTCTATACTTTCAAGGGTTAAAGGTCAAGCTTAAACGTCACACGTTCCAGAAGAAAACGACTTTTCCTCATTAGTGTGAACATCGCCCATCGTGTAAACATGGCCTTGGCGACCGTAACGCATGGATGAATCTTTTCTGTCCATCTCTGCAATTTTGGCCTCGGCAAGTTCCTTGGCAAATGGCATCGCGCCGCCCTCCTCACCTTTGAAAGCATCTTCATCATCATTAAGAAGAATGAAAAGAAAAATGTCATTCATGGCGCGGGTGAACTTTTCCCACGTTGAGCCAAAAGCTAATTCATTGTCAAAAATCCACTCTGGCTCCTCTTGGCTTGTGGCGTTGTGATTCCAGAAAGCATTAAACCATGCCTCTGCGGTTTCTGCGTCCTTGGCTTGTAAGTAAACCTTAATCCAGCCATGAGCATCGGGAATGTAGGTTAGTTTTATATCGTCCATCATCTTCATAATAATAAACCTTTTCCTAATCTGTGTCAATGTTTTTTTTGTGTTTTTGTTTGCGAGTGAAAGAGCCCTTGCCCTTCTTCACTCTATGTTCACGGGACGCGCTGCCCATAAATCCTTGTTTGCTTACTCTTGCTTTAATCTTCATGCGAGCATTATACAGGTTGAGCAGAAAAAGGCAAGAAAAAAATGAAAAAATAATTCACACCCCGTGCATAAAAAAAGCTTGACAAGGCCGGGACCGGTCCCGCCGCGTCAAGCAAAAAGTGCAGCCAAACGAGCTTCTTCCATCGCCCATTACAGGCTCAAACGGATATACTGCCGATTTACAGGCTGCGTAAATTGCAGCGGCGAACTTTCACTTTGTTGTGAATTGTTTCTTTAATGGGATTTACCAACCGCAGGATTAATGCCGGAAGTACCAGCAAAAGATCAAAATTAGTGGGAAGATGGATTGCTGCATTACCATCAAGACCAGTGCACAATACAGTTCAAGTTTACCGGTCTACCAGAAATACACGCCTCATGCGATTGCACTCTAACGCGCATCCCTGTGCCTTACCCCTTATGATGGAGGGTTGTTCAGCCATTCCCTTGAGGTCAGCCGTCGCCGTCCTCAAATTGTTTTGGGCGGAGTATTCGACCGGAAATTTCCAATCCGCGTCCCGCTACGCAGTTCGCTACTCTTTACCACTGACATGAAGTCAACAGGCCCAAAATTTTCAAAGATCGTGGAGGTGTTACCCTCACTGTTTTAATAGTATACCGCACTTCCCATTTCAGTGCAAGTCTTTTTTTACTTTTTTTTACTTAAGTTTAGGCTTGACAAGGGCGGGACCGGTCCCGCGGGTGTCAAGCAAAAAGTTTCCCCAATAGCAAAAAAATCCCCGCCCGAAGGCGGGGGGTGTTTGTAGGTTTGGCCTAGTTGTTCTCGACCTTTACGCCGTCAGCCTTGGCAACCGCAACCAGCTTGTCAAACCGCTTGGGGTTGTCGCTGGCGAGGTTGAACCGCTTGAGCAGTTGCGAGCTAACGCGATTCGCGTACTCGAAGCGGGTGGACTCAAACGTGCCGACAGCATCGCCAGACTTCTTGTCAACCAAGTTGTCGCTGGTGAGGTACTGCGTGGCAGCGTTGTAGAGTTGGTAGAGGTTGCGGTCATCACCAACCGAACCGTCAGCACCATCCTCGCGTGGGTTGTTCCACACGCTTGCGATGCCCTCGCGCACCTTGTCAGAAATCAAACCAGTGTTGGCTTGGTTTTGCAGGGCGAAAATGCCTTGCTCTTGAGTGATGCCAACGCGAGCCAGCCCAGCGTAGGTGTTCCCCGTGTTGGTGAACGTAGCCAGAGCCTTGTCGATAGCATCGTCAGTGAGCAACGCGCCGAGGTCAAAGTTCTTGGAGTGCTTCTTGAGCATATCCAATTCCTTTTCCAGCGTCTGCATCCCGTTGGTGCAAACGAGGCGAAGCATACCGAGCGCAAAGGACACGCGCAGCGAGCGGTCAAATGAGTTTTGCAAGGTCAGGCGAAAGCCCATCTTGTCACCCACTTCTGGCACTTCAATGTCGTGGCCCTTGAAATCGTAATTGACGCGCAGCTTGGCCCCGCCGTCAGTCACATAGATGTTGCGCTCAAAATCGCCCAATCCCTTGCGACGAAAAGCACCCTCGGCTTTTTCCACTAGGTCGCCATTTTGGACGATGCCGTAGCGGCTAGTGTGACAGCCCAGCACCTCGTTGTTGTCGAGGCGGCGGGATGCGTAGAAACCGGACTTTTTGCCGTCAGGCAGGAAAAGCTCCTCCTGCGCTACGGTGAAATCCCAGTCTTTGTTTTTGCTTTGTTTTGCGGTAATAGGCATAGTTCGTTCTCTTTCGTTAGTAGTTATGTCTCAATCGACTAAAACCATTATCTCATACTTCCTAATCACTGGCAAGAAAAAAATGCACGTCACACGCATCTTTTTTTTACCCCTAATTAATGGCGATTAATTGGGCCTAATTAGACGGTCACAAATGAGCGGCAAAACGACTTGCCGATCAAAAAACGCCTGAAATGAGCGACAAAATGGTTTGTCAATCACAAATGAGTGGCAAATAGTTTCGTAAAAAGAGGCATTTTCTCCGGTGAGAAATTCGGCCAAAATACGAAATCTTCACGGGCTGTGAATAAAAAAAGCTTGACAGGCCGCGGGACCGGTCCCGGCGTGTCAAGAAAAAAAAGAAGGCGGACCCGGTCAAACACATAAAACCCGGGCCCGCCCTGATGGAGGATAATTATCGATTTCTGTTTAAATATTGCGTTCGGCTTTTATAGCTGCGCCACTCTCTAGCAACCGGATCATAATAAGTTTCAAACTCCCACGGTTCTGCATCTGGATTCTTTTTGAGCCATTCGTAATACCTCATCTCTCTAGACCGCATACCATATTGTCTAGGCCCACCCAAAGCAATACCTGCAACTTTATGTGCACGATATACTTCTTCAGGAGACGAAAAACCACGAGGCTTGGTAGGGTCAAAAGATTCAGCGACGCCGTTGGCCATATAACCAATTGAATCTGGAGAGAATATTCCAACGCAACCAGTTACAAATGGCAATAATATGATTAGGATCCAATTCACTAGTTAACCTCCTGATCGATTTGTACTTGTGCCCAGCACTTGGGGCCGATGATCACTTGGCGTGCAGTAAGGATTGGTTCATACACGTCCTCAGGGCCTTTAAAAGGATCTGTGTCACGAGTCATGAACGTTTTGTACTTGTAAGGATTGTACACAACCTCAAGCCATCGATATCCCTCGCGCTCTTCCATGTAATGTTTTTGCCACTCTTTGCAAGCGTCCTTTGCGTGGCCCAGTTCGAATGCATCCATGTCATTATAATACCACACGGCGTTAACCATATGCCCGCGCACTACAGCGTGCACGTTCTTGCGCTGCTCTTCACGTACGCGCTCGTTACCCTTAGGGCCGACCGCGAGCTTGACCGGCTTAGCAGTACTGCCATCAAGAATAACCATCAGGGCATGCCCCTCCACAAGGCCGTCCTTGCGCACGGAATAAACGATGTCGTCCCTGAAGTGCAGGTTGCGATATACCTCGCGCTTAAAAATGCTAGCGTCCATTTAGTCCTCCTCTACGCCAAAAACGCTGTCTTGGCAGCACTGGCACAAGCCAGAGATACCGTACTCCTTGCGGGAGAGTTCGTCGCGGAACTCAAGGTTGAATTCCCCGCAGCTAACGCACTGCCCTGCGGCTTTCGCCAAGCTAGGACTGCGACCGAACAGCGCGAACGCCATTTCCTCTTTTGTGTTTTGTAGTTCGTTCATCATGTATACCAGTCTACTACACTTCCGTTTCTATGTCAACAGCAAACTTATCCACAACCCCGCAATAAAAAAAGCTTGACATCGCGGGACCGGTCCCGGCGGTGTCAAGCATAAAATTCAAAAAGTTATTCACAGGTATAGTAGACCACTTGAGAATCTGTCTCAATAACATAAACCTTACTTATTTAGGCCTGTATATTTTCGCCTTATTTCAGTCTCATATTTAACGAGCCTATTCTTCAGACTTATTTGAACATAACCTGTTTGAGCTTGCCTTATTATATTTAGCAAGGTCTTATTTATTATTACACTTTGATGAGACTAAATACAAAAAAAATCCCCCCGCAGTTTCCCGCAGGAGGATTCGATGATGATGAACGAACCGTGGGCGTTGCACCCACTATCTATATATTAGCCTACTTCCTGACTAAATTCAAGTTTATTTTTCATTATTTCCATTGTAAGAATGTTATTAGCTTATTTACATCAATTTTATTTTTATCTACTATGTATTTCATTGGGCTTTGTTCTTGTGCTGCATATATATAACTTATATCTAATAATTCATACTCTGTTTCAGCATATTTAACTTTCCAAGCACCAAGGTTGTATTTAATAACTACAAATAATTCACTATCATTTAATGTGCCGCGCCATTCATAATCGGTCATCTGGATTGGCTCATCATCTATTTTATATTTATTTTTTACTAGCCTTGTCTGACTTGTCTCTTTTAACTCCATCAAGCTCATTAAGATACTCCAATCCTTTAGTGGTTAGTGAGCGTCCCTCTGGCTGAATCTCCATGAGGCCCATCTTGGACAGGTACAACTCGTAGTCCTTCTGGATAGCACCTTTGGACAATCCAGTGATAGCGGCAAGCTCGGTGAGGCGAGTAGCCTTCTTCCGCGCCATGTAACGCATGAGGTTGAGTTCCTGTACGGAGATACCAAGCGGCAGGATGCCGAGCTTATCCATCAGTTGCCTCCAATCCCTTGCGTCAAAATGCGTCTTACTTTGAGCATCGAGATGCAGCTTCATCTTCATTGCCATCTTCTGACCAGCGCGAGCGTTGCCCCGTAATACGCTAGAAATGCTCCCTAACGTCTTTTTATCGACGGTGTAATCCTTGAGTCCCATCATCACGATTTGCCCCAATTCATCTAACTTATATTCTTCTAGGTCGATGCGTTCCATTCTGTCCATGAGTGCATGGAAGATGCTCTGACCTTCAGTAGTGGCAAACATGAAACTCAAACGACGAAAATCAAATACTACATTGTAATCTTCGTAAGAGAACTCGTTGCGGTTGTCTGGATTGGGATTGGTGATGGTCAACAGTGCCATCGTCACATCCTTGGGCAACTCGGAACACTCGTCGAACAGCACGGTTGCGTCACGCTCAACCATGTGAGGTATCACAATCATGTTGAAAAACTGCTTGAGACTCTTAATGGTAGAGCAGTTGATAGTAATGAGAGGCTTAATCGCTCCATCGACGTACAGGTTCTTTGCCATAGCAGTTGCCATCGTAGTCTTGCCGCACCCGCGAGGTGCAGTAAACATCAGATGCGGTATGCAGTTGGTTTCCTTAAAACCGTCAATGTAAAAGCCTAATGCTTTCTTAACACGGTCTTGGCCGATTATGTCTGGGAAGTAGGTATCAATCATCGTTCTCAAGTATAAGGGTTATCCTACCAGTTGTCAACGCTAAAGTCTGGCGCGGTTTCTTTCTCACTTTCATTTAAGTCCGTGACCTGTACGGCATTAGCCTTGGCAGCAGCAGCAAGAGGCATCATCATGGTCGGCGTGGATACGACAGGTTGCCCCTCGATACCCATAGATTCGCAGAACTTCCTACTTACTACGATAATTGCCCCGCTGGGCAGTTTGGATACTAATTCTGTGAGGGGAACCATACAGAAGCTAACGCTCCCTTTCTTACGCCCCGCACCCTTTTTGCGTTTCTTTGTTGCGCTCATCGTCCTTACAGTATAATGGGTATCCAGATTAGAGTCAAGTAAATAAAATAATAAAATTAAATTTAATAAATCTTCCCACTTACTTCGATTTGTACCTGTTCATCCTCTGCCATCCTTCTTACTTCCTTGGCAATCTCGTTCGCGTGCCTACCGTGCGGCTCATTGATTATTTCTTCTTGTACCCATCTATTTTTAGAGTAGAATAGCTTATGCCATGCCATTTCGTAGCGTTGAGCGAGTTTTAGTCCAGCTTTATCTAACTCATATTTATTTTTCTTTGATTTTTTCTTTGGGGTGGTCATATTATTGAATATATTGAAGTATTTCCAAAATTAAGTCAAGTAAATAAACTAAAATTCCAATTAAAATAATTAAAATTAAAAAAATTAGCTTTTTTCTTTGTTATTATCTTAAAAATCGCAAATGAGACTCATTCTCAACGGGACGGGTCGTTTTTGCTTGACATTTCGCTGGAGATGTCGGCGGCTATATTTAACGACCAGATTCTTCGAACCTATATTTCGTCCCTCTATATTTCGGGGGCAATTTCTTCGAACCTATATTTACAAATCACACTGTTCGAACCTAGTTGCTATATTTACAAGCCAAAATGTTCGAGCCTAATTTAATAAATAAAATAATTAAATTAATTTTAATTAGGCGGCTAAATTATCTTTTGATTCTTCTATAATTTTTCTGCCAAATTATATCTGTCATTTCATTTGCAGTTTTTGTAACTTTACTTTCAGACCAATCTGGATTATAGACATGAAGCATCTCATGTATTAAAGTATCTAAATAACTTTTACTTCTTTGTCTTGGGTCTACCTCTATTACTCTTGCATCTGTATATGCCTGTCCAACTGCCTTTTGACGACCTAATTTTTTATCTATTACTTTAATTTTATGGTTGTTAGCCATGTTAATAAAATACACTATAATATAATAGACAGTTTTTGCCCCCAAACATATAAATAGAATGAAATTAATTTAATTATTTTAATAAATAAAATTCACGCAGACCCCATAATAAATGACAATAAGTAATACTTTTATTCTTTCTCTCTATTCCTATCTAGTATATTTGCAATAGGGGCATATTTGAAGTTGTTTTTTCTTTGAAGTTAATGTGGGGAAAAGTGGGGGGAAGTGACGAAAAAGGGGGCATAAAGCCCCCCTAGAATTTCATGTTGTCGTCAAAGTAATTACTATCATCACTCTTTCCTTTTAACCAGATGCAAACGCAAACGCAAATTATCATTACAAAAGTCACTATATGTTAAGGTATATCTATAAGGTTGTAATTTCATCATAAGTAGGTTCCTTTGTATATGTAACAGGTATGAAAGTTCAGTCAATTAGCCGCACTTGCTAATTAAAATAATAAAAATAACTTGGGGAGCGGGGTTTATTCCCCGCCCCCCCGTGCTACTATTCGTCTCCGTATCCCAAGTCCTTTTTGGCTTGTTCGTATCCTTCGGCGTATGCCTCGTTCTCCTCGTCGGAGTAGTAGTCATAGTTGATACCATCGTCCAATGGAGGTGCTTCGATGCTCTCCATGTGACCTACGACCTTGTAGGAGGCAGTACGCAACTTCTGGCAGTCGCAATCGTGAGGGACGCTGACCACATCAGATGGGTCAATTTCCACAATCATCAGATTGCCCCCATTAGAAGCGTAACTCTTGGCATATTCATAACTGCCAGCATGGAACCCGTTAGAGCAACCGACATTGGCATCATCGCAAACACTGTTACGAATCATGCTCAAGGTCTGTCCAACAGAGTTGTCAAACTTGC
>LULG01000167.1_pt1 | contig 22731 bp, 28 predicted proteins | sample 728211 | NCBI WGS metagenome assembly LULG01 (sample SAMN03860295, study PRJNA289734) | marine metagenome | biome: seawater column; feature: ocean; material: water; isolation source: Red Sea water column Station 169 - depth 200m | place: Saudi Arabia: Red Sea | collected 2011-10-15 | depth 200 m | reverse complement strand
ACCAGAACCAGAACCACAACAACCAGAACCAGAACCTGAAAGTGGAGATAGTGATGATCCTTTCGATGGTATTGAAACTGATGACATCAATGATTATGCTGATATGTATGATGTACCTCCACCAGAAACTGATGATGAGGCAAAAAAATTAGCTACCAAAATTAAGAAATGGATACAAGACGGAAGACCAAAACCATAACTTCCAAAACTATAAGAAACATATTCTATTCTATAATCTATGAACAAAAAACCACATAATGTGAATATCTTAACTCTTGATGAGCTTGATTCTAAAGAGATTAATCATATTATTGATCTTGCAATTGATTTGAAAAAACAACAAAAAAAAGACAAAGAAAAACCGCTTTTACAAAATAAAACACTTGCAATGATATTTGAAAAACCTTCTACACGAACACGTGTAAGCTTTGAAACAGGAATGTTTCAGTTAGGCGGTCACGCACTTACCTTGTCTCCAAACGATCTACAATTATCTCGTGGAGAATCAATTGAAGACACTGCAAAAGTATTATCTCGTTATGTTAATGTGATTATGGCACGTGTATATGATCACAAATCATTAGAAACGTTAGCAAGATATGCTTCAATACCTGTCATTAACGGCCTTTCTGATTCTTTTCACCCATGTCAAATACTTGCAGATTTAATGACAATCAAAGAACATAAAAAAAATCTAAAGAAGGTAAAAGTTGCTTGGATAGGTGATGGAAACAATGTTTGTAACTCTTTGATTTTGGGCTGTGCAAAGTTGAAAATCAAACTTGCTATTGCAGTACCAAATGGATATGAACCTGATTTTGATGTAATGAAGATTGGAAAAGAAGCTGAAATCTTAGAAGTTTCAGATGAACCTGAAACTGCGGTTCAAGATGCTGATGTCATCATGACTGATACTTTTGTTTCCATTCATAATACAAACTCTGATCGCATCAAAAAATTTCTGCCAAAGTTCCAAGTAAACCAATCATTGATGAACAAGGCAAAAAAAGATGTAATCTTCATGCATTGTCTTCCTGCAAAACGTGATCAGGAAGTAACCGCTGATGTTATAGATGGTCCAAAGTCTGTAGTTTGGGATGAAGCTGAAAATCGTTTACATGTCCAAAAAGCATTGTTAGTTCACCTTCTAGGCGTCTAAGGTTTATAATACCAATCTCAAGTTTTTCCTCTATAGATGGCATATTCGAAGATATTACAAAGAATACGTAGTGAGAAAACTAACTATCGGAAACGAAAAATTATGCTGATGGGAAAGCGTGATTTCATTACTGTTAATGTTACAAATGAAAATACTCAAGTCCAAATTGTCAAACCAGAGATTGCTGGAGACAAAGTTTTGGCATCTGCTCATTCAAGATTTCTAATTAAAGATGGCTGGAAAGGTTCAAGAAAAAATATTCCGGCATCATATCTGACAGGTTACATGGCAGGCAAAAAAGCACTTTCAAAAGGTGTTACTGATGCAATATTGTATAGTGGAACTAGAAGATACACAGACCGTATGGCTGCAGCATTGAAAGGTGTAATTGATGCAGGCGTTAATGTTCCAGCTGATGAAGAAGCATTTCCAGTTGATGAAAGAATAAACGGTGAACACCTTAAAGTCAAAAATGATGTTCAAACTGTTAAATCAAAAATTGATAGTGAGGTTAAAGCATAATGAGTCAAACAGCTCCACAAAGGCAACAAGGAAGACCTGGAGGACCTCCTGGCAGAGGTGGACGACCTGGTCAACAAGGTGACAGACCACGAAGACCAAGACGTGAACCTGTTGAAGAAGTTTGGGTTCCAAAAACTATTCTGGGAAAAAAAGTTGCATCTGGTGAAATTACAACCATGGAAGAAATTTATGAAAAAGGTTTACGTATTCAAGAAGCAGGAATTATTAAAAAATTATTACCTGATCTAAAAACTGAAGTAATCGATGTTGGTTTGATTCAAAAGATGACACCTAATGGTCAGTCAACTAGATTCAAAGCTCTTGTTGCAGCAGGAAATCAAAACGGTTGGCTTGGTATTGGTCTTGGTAAATCAAAACAAATGAGAATTGCAATCGAAAAGGCAAACAACGCTGCATTTCTAAATGTAAGTCCAATTAAACTTGGATGTGGAAGTTGGGAATGTAGATGTGAAGAAAAACATTCTGTACCATTCACTGTTAAAGGTAAAGGTGGCAGTGTAACGATTGAAATTTTACCTGGTCCAAGAGGTTTAGGACTTGTTGCTGGTGGAAAAATTCGTAATTTACTAAAATTAGCAGGTGTCAAAGATGCATGGACTCATACTAATGGTTCTACTGCAACAATGAACTCAACATCAAAAGCATTACTTGAATGTCTAAGACAGACATTCAGTCAGGGATGATTATCATGTCAAAAGCATATCTTGTTGTTAGAATTAGTGGAACAGCTGATGTCCCATATTGGGCAACAACAACTATGAACTTGTTAAAGTTAGAAAAAAAACATAGAGCAGTAATAATTCCTGAAAAAGACAATACAATTGGAATGTTACGAAAAATTCAACATTATGTTGCATGGCAAGAACTAGATGTAGAAACTGCAAAGGAATTATTAGATAAAAAAGCCCGAAAATCTGGTTATAAGAAAATCACTACTGAAGATATTACTGCATTAGGATTCAAAACTATTGATGAATTAGCCACTTCATTGGCTGAAGGCAAAACTTCTCTCTCAAAATTAAAACCTCTAAAACCTTGGTTTGCATTGAATCCTCCAGTACATGGATTCAAAAGAAGTACTAAGAGACTTTATGGTCAAAAAGGTGTTTTGGGTCATAACAAAGAACTTTTAGTTATTGTAAAGAGGATGATGTAAAATGGCAACTAGATTAAGAAAAACTAGAAAACTAAGAGGCGGAAGACATATGGGTTGGGGTCAAGTAGGACAACACCGTTCATTTGGTCACAAAGGTGGTTTAGGTCGTTCTGGACATCTCAAACATCTTGCAAGTACTGTTATCAAAGAAGACCAAGATCATTTTGGTCATGAAGGAACACATTCTCCACATCCAAGTATTACCAAAGTTTGGATAAATGTCAGAGATCTGAATGATCTATTCTCTAAATCTGGAAAATCAGAAAACTCAAAAAATACTCTAGACCTTGAATCACTAAAAATTGAAAAATTGCTTGGTGGTGGTCAAATAAACACTGCATATACAATCAAAGTAAAACAGGCTACTCCATCTGCAATTGAAAAAGTAAAACAAGCAGGCGGCGAAGTCATTCTTCCTGTCCAAAAGACTGAGGAAAAAACTGAAGAAAAAACTGAAGATGTAGAAAACAACGATGGCTGAAGGAACACTAACTGAACAAACTCCTTTGTTTGGTGCAACTGCACCTGAATTTGATTTCTTAGCCTTTGCAAGAGTTATTTTTGCATCTGCACAAGGTTCTCTTGTTGAATTAGGAATTGGACCAATTGTAACTGGTGGATTGTTAATGCAATTACTTCGTGGTTCTGATATACTAAAATTTGATTTCAAGAATCCTGCTGAGCGTGGTGTATTTCAGACTGCAACAAAACTTGTAACGTATGTTGTTATTGTAGCTGAGTCAATTGTGTATGTAATTGCTGTATACGGGCCTGGAATTTCTGAGCCGCATGTGATGTATATTATGATAGGGCAGATGATGGGTGCGTCTATTATTGTAATGTTCCTCGATGAGACTATTCAGAAAGGATGGGGTCTTGGTAGTGGAATTAGTATATTTATCATGGCTGGTGTCGCGCAACAAATTCTTTGGAGTCTTTTCAGTCCAATGCCTGCAGGTGATGGTGGGGCTATCGGCGTATTTCCGTTCATTGGTCAAATGGCGGCTTATGGTGATGTCGCAGACGCGTTGTTCCGGTCAAACCAGCTGCCGAGTCTATTTGGCTTGTTCTTAACTGCAGGAATCCTAGCTATTCTTGTTTACACGCAAGGAATGAAGGTTGAAATTCCTATAGTATCTACAAAGTATAGAGGCTTTGCAGCTACATATCCAATTAAGATGATGTATGTTTCTAACATTCCAGTAATCTTGGCATCTGCACTTACTGCAAACTTTGTATTTATTGGGCAGATGTTTTGGTCACAGTTTAACCCGCGTAACAATAATGCATTTATGAATTTTCTAGTACAATTCGATCCTACTGCTCCGTCATCACCTATTGGTGGTATTATTTACTATGTTACTCCTCCTCGTGGATTGGAAATTGTCGCACAAGATCCTCTTAGAGCAGTTGGTTATGTAATATTCATGGTTGCAATTGTAATTGTATTTGGAAGACTATGGGTCGAATTGGGAGGTCTTTCTCCAAAGAAAGCTGCTCAGAATCTCTTAGATGCTGATGTACAAGTACCAGGATTTAGACGTTCAAACAAACCAATTGAAACATTACTTAACAGATACATTCCATCAGTTACAATTATCGGTTCTGCAATTCTTGGATTGATTGCAGGAGTTTCAGATGTATTAGGAGTATTTGGTACCGGAATTGGAATTTTACTTTCTGTAGATATTCTAATTAATTACTATAACCAATTAGTAAAAGAACAGGTGGAAGTTGTCATGCCACGGTTGGGTGCTTTACTTGGTAGATCGTAAAAAAGTTGTAATAGTTGGAATTCCTGGAGTTGGAAAAACTTCTCTAGTTACACGTATTGTCGAATTACTTAACGGTGACAAACAACGTGCAAGTGTTCATAGTTATGGAACTGTGATGATGAATGAGGCTGAAAATAATAATATCTCCGATAGGGATAATCTTAGACACTTGCCAGTATCACAACAAAAAGAATTACAAAAACAAGCAGCCAAAAAAATATCTGAATTAACAGATGATGTTATTTTTATTGATACTCATGCATTCATATCCACACAAGAAGGATTCTACCCTGGTCTTCCCAATCATGTAATTCAAGTTCTTGAACCAACTCATCTTATTGCAATATCCGCACGACCTGAAGAGATCTACAATCGTCGAATGAAAGATGACACCCGAAATCGTGATAAAATCTCAATAGAAGCAATAAAAAAGGAACTTGCAGTTCAAGATGCTATGCTATCAAGCTGTTCAGTTTTATCAGGGTCTCCAATGAAAGTAATATTGAACAATGAGGGAAAAATTGATGAGGCAGCCCAAAATGTCATAGAGGCAATAGGTGTTTAAATGGAATTCAATTTTATACTAAACTTCATTGATGCAGTATTCCTCCAAATGGACTTCTTTGGAATGAGAGAAGGTCCCCTAGGAAGTGATGATCCAATGATTAAAGGCGTAATCTTATCAATGTTGGCAGTTGCTGGATTTGGAATTGCATTGAATTTGATCAACTCCTCAATTAGAAAAAAAATGGTTGATCAAGTAAAACAAAGAAGAATTACAAAAGAGGTTAGAGCCTGGCAGAAAGAGAGAATGGCTGCATTCAGATCAAAAGATCAAGCAAGAATTGCAGCTGCAAACAAAAAATCTGCATACATGAATAAAATGAACATGGAAATGATGCAGATGAACATTCGACCAATGATGATTACAATTATTCCTTTAATGTTGATTTTCTATTTTGTGCTACCACAATTGTTTTCTTACACCGTTGCTCTATCTCCAATTCCTCTTAATGTAATTCCTGGTGATTGGTTTGAACTAACATGTACTGCTGTTAAAGTTGAAGAAGGCGCATACTGTCAAGATGAAAATGCATTATACTTGTGGGCCTGGTACTTCTTAGCATCAATTGCATTTAGTGGTCTCATCATGAAACTAACCAAAACACAAATGGATTTAGGATAATTGTCAAAATCCATTGTAGTGTCTGGTCCACCTGCTATTGGAAAAACAACTGTGGCAAAAGGATTAGCAAAAGAATTCAATCTAAACTATCTTAGTGGTGGTGATATCTTAAAAGAACTTGCTAGTGAACAAGGATTTTCATCTAGTGGCGATGACTGGTGGGATACTGATGATGGAATGAAATTTCTTAATCAAAGAAAAGAAAATTCAGAATTTGATAAAAAAGTTGATGAAAAATTAATACAATTATTTGAAAATGGTAATGTTGTCATCACAAGTTACACACTACCATGGCTTATTGACAGTGGAATTAAACTATGGCTTAGTGGAAGTGTTGAGAACAGTGCAAAGCGAATGCAAAATCGTGATAACATGGATAACTCCTCTGCATTGGCAGTAGTTACTAAACGATTTAATGAGAATAAATTAATCTACAAAAATCTCTATAATTTTGAATTTGGTGATGATCTCTCAGTTTTTGATAAAATTATAGAAACTGATGGTAAAAATGCAGAACAGGTACTTGAAATTACAAAATCATATGTGAGAGAACTACTTTGACCTTAAAACAACTTCAAAATCTTGTAAAAATTGATGAGGATGTTACTAACCCTGAAAACGGCACATATTATGATAAAAGAACAATTGAACAGCTCTTAGAATATGGTTTGGTGTTAATAGACAAACCTCCTGGTCCTACAAGTCATGAAGTAGTTGCTTGGGCAAAAAGAATTTTGGAAATCCCAAAAGCTGGTCATAGTGGAACTCTTGATCCACAAGTATCAGGAGTCTTACCTCTTGGTTTAGGTGAGGGAACAAAAGCTCTTGGTGTTTTACTGTTAGGTCCAAAAGAATACCATGCATTAGGTAGACTTCATTCATTACCCTCAAAGGAAAAACTTGAAAAAATACTTGATCTATTCCGTGGTGAAATATTTCAAAAACCTCCACAACGTTCTGCAGTAGTTAGACAAACACGAACAAGAACGATTTATGAACTAGAGTTGTTAGAACAAAAAGAACGATTAGTGTTATTGAGAGTTCTATGTGAGGCAGGCACATACATCCGAAAACTCTACTATGATATGGGTGAATTATTGGGACCTGGTGGGTCAATGATAGAATTACGTCGTTCACGTGTTCATCAATTCAGTGAAGACAATTTGGTAACCATGCATGAATTGGCTGATGCATATGCTACGTGGAAAGAAAACAATGATGATACTAAACTTATTAAAATAATTAGGCCTGTTGAAGAAACTCTTAGTGAAATAAAATCTGTAATTATTCGTGACTCTGCAATTGATTCTATGTGTCATGGTGCACAGTTGGCAATTCCTGGAATTTTAGAAATATCTCCATACTTGGAAAAAGGTGATCTTGTAGGAATTTATTCGCAGAAAGGTGAAATTGTAGCTCTAGCTGAATCTCTTTTATCTGAAAATGAGATTAAAGATCAAACAAAAGGTTATGCTTTTCAAACAAAACGTATAATCATGAAACCAAACACATACCCAAAAAATTGGCGTACTAGTCCTACGCAAAAAGAGTAATTTGTTTCCAAGGAGCTTAATCTTTGCAATAGTTTTAGGTGTTGTAGCTGGTCCAATATTTGGTATTTTCTTATATGAATATGGTGTAGAAGAACAACTGGTCTATGTTAATGGAACATCATTGTCTATTGTTACTGAAAAAATTAATTTTAAACTAGGTGAACCAATATCTATTAAAATCGTCAATTCAGGTACAGATGAACTAAAATTTCCTGACGCATCATATGGTTTAGTCATAAAACAGTTGGATAGTATTCCCATTTTCTCACCTGCATCCGCACAAGTAATCTCTAAACTTGATTCTCATGATGAGGTATCTTTTGTTTGGGATCAAATGAAAAATAATGGTGAGCATATCTTAGAAGGCACATACAAAATTACATCCAAAGCTATTACACTTGATGGAAGTATAATTGAAAAAATTGTTATAATTCACGTTTTCAAGTAAATCATCTAATGCATTTTTATAATCACTATCAAATTATTATTTAGCGAAAGCTAATGCCGAGGTCGCCTAGCCTGGTAGGGCGCGCGCCTGGAAATCTAAAAACCATAAAGCGCGTTCTCGCAAGGGATCGAGAGTTCAAATCTCTCTCTCGGCGCCATATTTAATTTAAAATTAAACCACGTATGTTTGATCATATTGAAAAATTTTGATATTGCAATTGTTGGTGGAGGTGTATTAGGGACTAGCATCTCATATTGGATTTCAAATCTATATGACCTGAACGTATGTGTGATTGATAAAGAATCTGATGTTGCAAAACATACTAGTGGAAGAAATACAGGCGTGGTTCACACTCCCTTCTATCTTGATCCTGTAAAGAAAAAAATTTTTGCAAAATCTGCTTATTTGTCAAATGAATTATGGAAAAAACTTGCAAACAAAACACATACTCCTTGGAATGAAGTTGGAACAATTGAAATTGCATTGGATGAAAAACAACACAAAACACTAGAAAAATACAAAAAATGGGGCATACAAAATGGTGTTTCTGAAAACAATCTCACATTATTGGATTCCAATGAAGTTAAACAAAAAGAAAAAAATGTTGTATGTCACTCTGGATTATTTTGTAAAAGTGATATATCAACTGATTATACGAGACTGACACAAGAAGTCAAAAAAATATCAATTCAAAATTCAACTGAATTTATTTTTGAAAAAAATATACTATCATTTGATAATAATGATGACATTCAAATAAATTTCCAAGATAATTCTTCGATCAAATGTAATTATCTAATTAATTGTTCTGGAGGAAATTCACTAGATATTGCAAAACAGTTTGGGTTATTGGAAACTTTTTCTGATCTACATTTTCGAGGAGAATACTGGATTGCTGATTCTGCTTATGCTAATCTTGTAAATACTAACATCTATTCTGTAGCACGACATCCTGAATTTCCATTTTTAGACCCTCATTGGATTAAACGTGCAAACGGAACTTCTGAGATTGGTCCTAATGCGGTACCTGTTCCAACACCTGAAACATATGATGGATTTGTAACTGATATCCCATCAACAATATCAAAATTAGGCGACATTCTTACTGGTGGTGCCAAAAAATTATTTCTCAACCCTGAATTTCTATCTCTCATAACTCATGAATTTAGAAGCTCTCTTTCAAAAGATGCAATGGTAGAACGTGTAATGAATTTTATTCCAAAATTGCAATCTAGTTATTTTACAAAAAAAGGAACTTCTGGAATACGAACTCCTGTAATCTCACCTGATGGTAATTTTGTACCTGATGTTATAGAACGCGAAGGTCATAATTCATTTCACATTGTAAATTATAATTCTCCTGGAGCAACTGGAGCTCCCGCATTTTCTGCTTTAGTAATAAAAAAATTACAAAATAAAGGAATTCTCAAAAATTCAATTTCTCAAAAAAACACACTGTGGAATTTTGATTCTATAATAGAACAGATTTAATATTCCTCAATAAAGGAAATATCATGTTCCCTGATAGATGTTCTGTAAAACATAATGGTCGCGATTGTGTAAATCCACCTGAATTTGTTGTAGAAATTGTGCATAATTCTGATTCTTACATGGTTGGACTTACATGTGAAAAACACAAAAATGTTGTATCTGTGAAAATTGGTGAATTACAAAAAATTGGAAAAATTCCTGAAGGTACACTTGAATTTCAAAAACTAAAAGCGGTAGGAACAGATTGTATAAAAGGTGACCCTGATGCACTTATCCAAATAGATTAAACAGAATAAAGTAATTTTTTTCCTTCTAAACCCGAAATCAAGTTTTTCACAGTTATGTCTGACATCTTGGATCTTGTTTCTTCAGTCGAGCTTCCTATGTGAGGTGACAGTACAACGTTTTCTAATTTTAACAATTGACTCTTGGTTTCAATAGGTTCTAATTCATAAACATCTATTCCTGCACCCTGAATTTGTTTTTTCTTTAATGCTGTAATCAGGTGTTTTTCATTTACAATCTTTCCTCTTGCTGTGTTTATTAAAAATGAAGTATCTTTCATTTTTTTAAAAATTTTTGAATCAATCTTATGATGGGTATCTTTACTATATGGAATATGTAGTGAAACCACATCACTGTTTTCAAAGAGCTTATTTTCTGAAAGATATTTCACATTCAATCTTTTTTCTAAATTTTTTGATATTCGTCGTCTATTATGATAAACTACTTTCATTCCTAATCCATTTGCTTTTTTTGCTACCTCTTTTCCAATTCTTCCTATACCTAAAATCCCTATAGTTTTTCCAGAAACCTCAACACCCGTGTAATCATTAGCGCCAAAGACTTGCTTCCATCTTTTCTCTCGGATTAGCCTATCTCCTTCAGTAACTCTTCTCATCACATCTAAAATTAATGCAATTGTTAGTTCTGCTGTTGCATTAGTTAGGACTTCTGGTGTATATCCAATCTTAATGCCTTGTGATCTTGCAAAATCTATGTCTATATGATCAAATCCTACACTAAACGTACTAATTATTCTGAGATTTTTTGCAGCTTGAATCACTTCTTTATCTATTATATCATATGGATGACAAATCAAACCATCTGAATTTTTGATTTTATTAATAAGAATTTTTTTGGGAATTGGAATCTTTCCTGAATGTAACATCACATTACATTTCTTACTTAACTCTTCTAATGCTGATCTATGTAAGCGTCTTGTAACTAATACGTTGAAATGTTTTTTCATCGAATGTATGGTCAAACCATTTATAATATTTAATCATAACAAAATCATTGTCTTCATCAGATGATTTATTCAATTGTTCTGAGTGTGAAAAACCGATAGAACGATGTATTTGTGTTTGCCCTTATTGTGGCGAACGAGACAAATGTGAATGTGCATTATTTGATGCAGCAACTGGAGGATAAAAATGACTGTTGATTTTACATGGATGATTGGTGGACCACAAGGTAGCGGTGTTGAAACTGCGGCAAACATTTTTTCTCAAGTATATTCAAAAATGGGTTATCAAATATTTGGAAAACGTGAATATTATTCAAATATCAAAGGTGAACATAGTTATTTTGCTGTACGAATATCTGATGAAAAAATTAATTCTAGCATAAAAGGAACCAACATGCTGATTGCATTTGATGCTGAAACAATTTTTAGACATGCAGATGATGTACTGGAAAATGGAATTATCATATATGATTCAACTTTAGAAAACATGAAAGTCTCAGATGTCATAACATTTGAGCATGATTTTAAACAAAGATTACAATCTCTACTTAATTCAAAAAATAAACTTGATACTGTATCTGGTATATTGGAGTTAGCATCAGAAAATGGTGTTAGCGTTAATTCAGTTTCTTTCAGATCTCTACTTACTGAACTTTCTGAAAAACTGGAAAATCCACGAATTAAAAACATGACTAGGATGTTTAACGTACTTGGTGTTTCATTATCTTTGGGAATGTTACAAATCCCTTCTGAAAAATTAACCGAATCGATAAATTCTATTTTCTCAAAGAAAAAATCTATAGCTGAACTCAATGTGTCTGCAGCAAATTTTGCTTACAACTTTGCTTCTGCCAAATTTGAAAATTCTCAATTTAATTTCCCATCGAAATCAATTACTGAAGAAACTATGCTTGTTCAAGGCCATTATGGAACATCAATCGGAAAAATTATAGCTGGTTGTAGATTTCAATCATATTATCCAATTACCCCTGCAACTGATGAAAGTGATTTCTTAGAAAGAAATGAAATACTTCAAATCAATGAAGATCGTCCTGGTTCTACACTTGTAGTACAAACTGAGGATGAAATATCTGCAATAGGAATGGCTATAGGTTCATCTCTCACTGGTACACGTTCATCTACGTGTACTTCTGGTCCTGGATTTTCATTAATGGCTGAATCATTAAGCTGGGCAGGAATAAACGAAATTCCTTTAGTAATCACACTGTACCAGAGAAGCGGTCCTTCAACTGGACTTCCTACACGTCACGGACAAGATGATATGTTATTTGCAATAAATGCTGGTCATGGTGAATTCCCACGAATTGTATATGCTTCTGGTAATGTTTCTGACAGTTTTTACGACACCGCACGAGTTTTCAACTATGCTGATGTATACCAAGTTCCTGTTATTCATCTTTTAGACAAATTTATCGCAAGTTCTGTTTCAACTTGTAAAAAATTTGATGAATCTAAAATAACAATTAATCGAGGAAAACTACTAGATGAAATTAAATCTGAAAATTATAATAGGTTTGAACACACCTCTGATGGAATATCACCTCGTTCAAAATTAGGATTAGAAAATGGAATATTTTGGAATACTGGTGACGAAAGTGATATTCATGGTCACATCACAGAGGATCCTGTTGTTCGTGTTCAAATGATGGACAAACGACAATCACGTTTAGATCATATCTTAGAAAATATCCCTGAAGATGAACAAATTATCAAACATTCTGATGGTGAAATTTGTATTGTCTCATGGGGGTCTGCACAAGGTCCTATCATAGATGCTATTAAAATGCTCCAAAATGATGGAATCAAAATTGGTTTTATTGAAATAAAACTCTTAAACCCATTTCCTAAGAATTTATTAAAAAAATATCTATCTGATGTGAAAACGATAATTGATGTTGAAGCAAACTACACTGGTCAATTAGGTTCTTTAATTCGACAAAATCTAGAGATGGATCCTGATTATTATATTCTAAAATTCACAGGAAGACCAATGACTTGTACCGAATTATATGAATCAATAAAAAAAGTTGTAAACAATGATGCCGAAAAAAGAGAGGTTTTAACATATGGCGCTTAAGGTGGGTGATTTCAAAACTGATGTGCACAATGACTGGTGTCCTGGATGTGGAGACTTTGGAATTGTAAATGCAATTCAAATGGCTCTTGCAGAAATGGAAATTCCTAGACACCAATCTGCAATATTCTCGGGAATTGGCTGCTCTGGTAAAACATCACATTTCATTAATGTTTTTGGTGTTCATACTCTTCACGGTCGTGTTCTTACTTTTGCACAAGGTGCTAAGATTGCAAATCCCAATCTTGAGATTATTGCCGTAGGTGGTGATGGTGATGGACTAGGTATTGGTGCTGGTCATTTTGTTGCTGCTGGTAGACGTAACGTTGACATGACTTACATTATTTTTGATAATGCAGTTTATGGATTAACAAAAGGTCAAGCATCTCCTACACTGAAACTAGGTGAAAAAACCAAATCCTTACCAACTCCTAACACGAATTATAATGTCAATCCAATTGGTTTAGCAATTGCTAGTGGTTTTACTTTTGCTGCTAGAGGTTATTCATATGATATTCGTCAACTAAAAGATCTAATTATTGCTGCAGTAAAACACAAGGGTCTGGCATTTCTTGATGTCTTACAACCTTGTCCGACCTATAATGATATCAACACTCGAGATTGGTTTAGTGGTGAAGATAGAATTGATGAAGATACAAAAAAACCAATGCCACGGATTTACAAATTAGAAGATACTGACTATGATCCTGTTGTTCATTTTAGTGATGAAACAGAATTAAATCAGAAAAAAACTCAAGCACTTGTAAAATCAATGGAATGGGATTCAAAAATACCAACTGGAATATTCTACAAAAACGAACTAATCACTCCATATACTAGAAGATTAACGGATAAAATTCCAAATTATGTCGAAAATCCCTCTGCATTACAAAAAATTTCAAAAAATAATGCCCCAATTACAAATATCAGTCAAATACTTGATATGTACAAAGTCTAGTTAATGACAAATGATTATTAGATAGTTTTTTCTTTTTTACTACTATTGAATATATCTGATGTAAATAGAATATTTCGAAAATCTATAATCAATGAATTTTTTATTCCTGAATTAACAAAACTTGATTTTAAAAAGTCAAATGTTAAACATCCTGAAATCACTACTGATGGATTAATGCAATCCAATCTATTACACATCTTTTTTGACGTTGATACTGGAAATGATTATCCTGATGGTGATGAATGGTTTATCGCTGAATTTCTATTTCCATATGAAATGAAACTACCCGATAATCTGAAAGGAACTGATTATTTCACCACTATTTCTGTTGAAGAAGGCAAGACCTTTTGGCATCATCGTGAATTGATTCGTTACAAATATGGAAAATCAAAAAAATTGGATGAATCTCTAGATTTTATTGAATCAAAATACAAGGAATTGCATTCAATGGTTGAACCACTTGAAAAAGAGATTAAGTAGTTAATTTCCATCCCTTCTCAGAATTCACAAATTTCTTTTCATCTGTAAAAACTGTATTTAATCTCCATCTTGCAGCATCTTGATCAAAATTGTAAATCACACTTTTTACTCCCATTGGCAGTTTTTCTTCATCTAGATGATATGGAAGTAATTCTACAACAAAATCTATCTTCTCAACTTCCATCTTAAACCACTGGCTCTCATCTGATTCAATTAGAAATTTTATGTTTGGTTCACCTGAAAAATTTAATTCAATTCTTAACGCTTTTCCATTTCCTCGACGTCGTTTCATCTCCTTGAAAACTCCTTTCAGTCTATCCCACTCCTTAAAATCAAACCATTTGAAAAACTCCTCATTGAAAGAGTAGGGAAATAATATCTCTAAGTGACTAACAAATTTCTCTTCGTATGTATTCTCAATTTCCTCCTCTTCGGTTAGAAATCTTTTATCTAAAATACTTGTAATCACATTAATTTCCCATGGAGATACTCCATAGTGTTTCATGATTAATGGCTTAATTTGTTCAGACACGAAACTTATTCTTCAGATTAATAATTAAAGCTTCAAAGTGTGTGTAAATACTTCCACAAATACATTGCACCCACAGTTCCAATCATGAATAACATTGGCTTCCATGCAAAAACTGGAATATCAGGTGTGACCAATTTTATTTTGTACTCATCTAAAACTTTGTTAACGTATTTGCTGATTCTCTTATTCAGTATGTCATATTTTATTCCATTTCTCTTTAATATGGTCTCAATTTCATAGATGACCGCAGTACGTTGACTGAATAAATGTTGTAAATAATCTCTCGAGATTTCCACTTCTCCCTGAATTGAAATACTATCTTTTGTATTACTGAATAATCTTACATGCATTTCCCATGGTTTTTTTAATTTTAGTGACAGTCCATCGCCAATTTGAAAAGGTTGTTTATGCTCAAATTTTACCGTAGTAAATCCTTCATCAAAAAGAATTTTTCTCATCTTTTCAGCACTCTCTTTTACGATAAGATGTAATTCTTCTACTCCCGTCATCTTGTCAACATGAATTTTTTTGTCTTCTCCATTTCCAACAGAAACTGTTTTTGGATATTTTGTCACATATTCCATTTAATCCCCTACCCGAAATCTCATATTTAACACTAATCTAAATAACAAATATTCATTAAATCACACACGTATTCAACTATGTGAAATCACAGTTTTCCCTAGTATCTAAAATGGAAAAAAATTATCCTTTGTGCAAACATTGTGAAAGACGACTCGTTCCAAAATCAATTGTAAAAAATAATTCCAAATTTAATAAACTCTCAAAAAGTAAATGCTACATATGCAAGGACATTTTTGAGACACTCGACTCAATGCTGTTTAATATTTATGAAAAAACAAGTAATTTTGATTTTAAAACTTTCAACTTGGGTCTAACTTTAAAACACTCATATCTGGAAAGAGATGATTATCTAAAATCAAAATTCAAAATAAAAGGCATTGAAAATTTAAAATTTAGTATTTCTAATGAATTAGCAAAAAAAATAGTTAAAAAAACAAAATCCAAAAGAGTTAGTGAGCATCCTGACATATTCTTACAAATTAACTTCAAGGATGAATCATGTAAAATTAGGTCAAAACCAATATTCGTATATGGAAGATATAATAAAAAAATCCGAAAAATATCTCAAAAACTAAAATCATGTGAAAAATGTAATGGTATTGGCTGTCATAATTGTAATTTTACTGGATTAGAAAATATTGAAAGTGTAGAAGGAAAAATATCTTCTTTCTTCAAGAAAAAATTTGACTCGGCACAAGTACAAATCAATTGGATAGGCGGGGAAGATCAATCTAGTTTAGTTCTTGGTAATGGAAGGCCATTTTTTGCTAAAATACTTAATCCAAAAAAACGTAATCGATTTTTACAAAAATCCTCTAACTTAGATACTGTTTCTCTATCTGAATTAAGAAAATTATCTGTTCAGCCTAAAGGTTCAGTTCCTTTCAAATCTGAAGTTTCTATAACCATTGATACTAAAAATTCAATTTCCTCACACACATTGAAAAAACTGTCTATTTTAAAAAATGCTGAAATCATTAATAATTCAAAAGATAAGAAAAATATTCCTAAGAGAATTTATGACATTCATTACAAAAAACTAGGCAAAACTACATTTGTTTTAGATTTATTTGTAGATGGTGGAATTCCACTCAAATCCTTTATACAAAATTCTGATCTAACTCCAAATGTTTCTGAATTGTTAGAAAATCCGTGTTTATGTACAAAACTTGATTTCAAAAATATTATTGTTTAAACAAATCAAGCTTTTTTATACTAATTTTTCAAGGGTAACTATGAATCCTCTCAACAAACTTACTCAATCTTTTGAAAATGGAATTATTCCTGAGACCACCTATGAATTAATCCTGAAAAGATTTTCTCTAGTCACAGATGGAATTAAAAGAATTGAAAAAGCATCTTCGATAAATTATCCTGTTGCATATGTGGATCCATCAATCATTGTTTCTGGAACCTCGAATTCTCTTGATATAGGAATTCTATATGCTAGAACAATTCCTATAATTGTAAATAATTCTATTCAAGTTGTTATACAAATCTCTGCGCCATTAGTTGCCTATGGGCTCAAAGGAACAATTCATGCAATATTGGCACATGAATTTCTTCATTATCTTGAATTAGTCACACGTTTATCTAATTCTGAATTATTATCTGATGAAATTTCAAGTAATCTATTTGAAAATGTATATTCTGACAATACTAGACTATTAGAACCTAGAAGCGTTTTCAATGATGTCACTTTGTTATCTCACATAACAAAACGATTTCCTTCTGGATTTCGTGATTACAAGTTGGAAGATAAAGTGATAAAATTTTGGATTGAGCAAAATTTACCTGTATCTAAAATATCCCTTGACACAAATACAATAAAACTTAATGCCGTACAATTATCTAGTATTCAATTTGATGAATTGTTGTTACAACAATTAGAAATTATTAAAACAAAAAATTCTAAACTTCGTAAGAAAAAACTCTATTAAATAAATTCAGTATCGCCACATTTGCCACATGTTCTTCTATTCTTATGTTCTGACATAAAAACACCTTTTCCACATCTTACACATGTTTTTCTTTCTCTAGTGAATTTGTCATTATCTACTTTATAGTATTGGCTCACTTTTGGACTGACACCTTTATGGCCTTTCTTTTCCACAGGCATTTTCTTCAGCAGGTGCTTCAGCTGCTGCTTCTTCAGCAGGTGCTTCAGCTGCTGCAGTCTCTGCATCTTTCTTTGCTTGTTTTTCTAATCTTTCAAAAATTGTTGGATTAACCTGTTTCTTTGCTAATTCCTCATTATCATAAACATAGAACATTCCGGTGACATTTGGTCTACCAGTCTGATTTTTCATATTTATTGCAATTACAGTCTTATCTGCCAAATTGAATTCTTTAGTAACCATCTCAACTGCCTCTTTTTTCTTAAGCTTACCGCCTAGACCTTGAAAATTACATGTAATTTCTCTTCTAGATAAGAATGAATTTTCTACATCATTTACTGTTTCAATCATTGACATGTAGCAAATCCTCTGAATAGTTCTTATAAATCTTCAATGAATTAAGAAGAAATTTAAGAAATTCTGATTTAATTCAGTCATGGATAGATATATGCTCCATCTCAAAAACTCATCAAATCTTAATCGTAAGATGGCAAAAGATATTCTCCGAGAATCTAGACGTCTTGCATCTGGAATGGATTTGATTCTACGCGATTGTAGAATATCAAAAAAATATGTTGAGATTGATACTTCCATCCAACAATCAAGTCTTGATCAATTAATAGAAAAATTATCTCCTATTGGGCCTCTTGATCATGCAAAACATGTTGTTGAAGAAATTGTTGAAAAGGAACAGGCAATTTCTGATGGAATCTCATATTTCAATAATGAACGATTTTGGGAATGCCATGAAATTCTTGAAGGTGTCTGGAAAAATTGTACCGGTAATGAAAAATTTCTTGTACAGGGATTAATTTTAGTTGCTGCTGGGTTGGTACATTATCAAAAAGATGAAGACGAAATATGTATCAGCATATTTAATCGTGCTCTAACAAAATTAGAAAACTCTGACGGTCAGTATCATAACATCGATATTGATAAAATCAAAAAAACTGTAACCGAAATGATTAATTCAAAAGATGTCTCTAGTTTTCTGATTTAATTATCTCGATTGCTTTACTAACTACTTGTGCACCTTCTAACAATCCAATTTCGCCTTTCTTAGCAAATTCTTCGGTGTATCTCTCTGAACCATCATTTGAAATATTATCTCCTGAAATTAAGACTGGAACTGGATCATCACTATGTCCTTTGTTAATACATGGTGTTGAATGATCTGCTGAAATCATTACATGTACCTTACTTGTATCAATATTCTTCAAAAGTGTACCAAAGAATCTCTCATCAATTTCTTCAATATTCTTCATTTTTCCTATTGCATCTCCATCATGACCAAATTCATCAGGACCCTTCAAGTGAACATAAATTGCATTTTCTGTTTCCATAGATTTTGCAGCAACTGTTGCTTTTTCTTCATAATCGGTTAATCCTCCTGCACTGTATGCTTTCATTTCTAAAACATTTGATATTCCAATCTCTACAGGCATATCCACTATACATGAGAAATTCATGGAGTATTTTTCGTTAATTGTCTCAACTCTTGGATATTTGTTTCCTGCATCACGCAATAGTATACTGTTCAACAGTTTCTTTCCCTGCGACCTTCTTTTTTTGTTAATTTCACTGCACTGTCTGTTTCATCTAATGGCAAACACCTTTCAATTTTTAGAAAATCTCCTACTGCTTTAGCAACTCCCATGCCATCGACTCTTGAATAAGCTGGGTCCGTGTTTGTTATATTTGGTGATAATGGATGTTCATCTCTAATTCTAATTATTACTCTATGTCCTATTGTCGGTGCTACTACTACTGACGCCATGGGACTTGAAAATTTTAACTTCTCTTCAATTTCTTTTGATACTCCTTCTGCATCTTCTCTTTCGATATGTCTGCCTGCTCTTCTATCTATGATTACATCTTTTTCATCTAATGTGGAAAAATTTCCACGTAATGCCAAGTCTCCATCTTTGAAATCTATTCCTGTTCCTATTGCTTCTATAACCCCTCTTCCTGCATAATCTGCATGATGAAATTTGTATCCGAGCATATTGAAAACTGCAATATCTGATTCTGGAGCTATTCCCTTTCCTACTGAAATAACTTCTCCCATTTTTCCATTTTTTGCTAATTTATCCATGTTTGGAGTCTTTGCTGCTTGGAGTGGTGTTTTATTATTGATGTCTGGATGAGGTAAATCTCCTACTCCGTCTAACAAAACATATACAATTTTGATTTCAGAATTATCTGTCAACGTCTTTCGAAAAAGATTCTTTGTTTTAAATCTTCAAAACCTAGTATTTTTCCAATAGATCTTTTGAACACTTTTTAATGAAATTTTTTTCTATAAACAAGTGGGTAACTTAAGACGCGATCATGTAGCTGAACGATTTGTAATTGTTAACCCATCAAAAACTAAGAGTTCTAAAACAAAGAAAAATCCATTTAAACCTGGCAATGAATCTATGACCAACCCTTCAGTTCTATCTCTTGTACTGAAAGATGGAATGTTACAACGATTGCAAGACGATGAGGGTGATTTTGTAAAAAACTGGACTGTTAGAGTTGTACCTGCAAATAACCCTGCAGTTGATATTGATACTGAAAACACATACTCTGATCATCCATTGTACAGTGAACCTGCATATGGATATCATTACAATATTATTGCATCGCCTGATGAAAAAGAAACTTTAGCAACAATTAGTGTTGAACAATGGGGTTATGTTTTATCTGTAATACAAGATAGATTGAGGTGGCTATACACTCAGAAGGGTGTTGCATATGTTGCAATTTATGCTGATAGTGGCAAAAACTCTGGCACAAAAATTGATCATCCTCACCTTCACATGATGTCTTTTTCAACAATTCCGCCAAAAATTGAGGAAGAGGCAAATTCATCTCATAGAATATTGAATGAAAAAGGTGTATATCCAATGAGTCAGCTAGTTAGCTCTGAATCAGGGGGTCCACGACAAATTCTACAAACCGAAGGGTTCATCGCATTGTCTCCTTGGGCACCCTCTCACCCATACGAATTTTGGATATGTCCAAAAAAACATGCAACAAGTTTTTCAAAAATATCTCAAAAAGAAATCAATGATCTTGCATTGATTCTTAGAGCAACTCTTGGTGGACTTTCAAATTGTATTAAGGATGTGTCTTTTAACATTGCATTTCATTTATCTCCTGAAAAGAAAAATAGCAAACAAATTCATTGGCATGTAGAAGTGTATCCTCAAACTACTCCTTGGTCTGGGCTAGAGCATGGATTTGGAATATTCCTAAATGAATTGACTCCTGAAAAATCTGCCGAAGAACTGGGCTCTGCATGTAGAAAAGAGCTTTCTGCTCTAGTGGGAATATTATAAAATTAAGTTATAGTTTATTACATCAAAACAAAATTTCTCTTTATGGCCTTAGAGAAATACATGGCAATTGCTGGTTTAGCTTTATCGATATTCTTTGTTGCTGAAGTTCTAACTTTGTTTAATTTTATGATCGATCCTGCTGATAATGACTCATTTGGATTTGAAGCTGCACCAAAACTTTTCCAATTCATTTCTCTTAGTATTGCTCCTGCCGGCATCATGATGGGTGTATCGTTTTATCTCTCAAAGCGTTATGGTTCACGATTTAATGGAATGTTAATTATTCTCAGTGGAGTAATCGTCTTAGTTGGAATGCTGTATGCTAACACTATGCTTGAAGATCTTAAACCTGAATTAGTTGACTTTGCAACTGAAATCACCCCTGTTCTTTTCATGGGTGTTTCAATACCAATCATAATAGTTGGTGCAAGATTATTAAAAACTCGTCCACGAAATCCTAAAAAATCATTCCTTGATGATAGTGATTATTCCTAAACACTCATCTTCTTTTTATCTGAACCTTGACTAGCCATTAGATTTTGCTGCTGCCTAATTCTCTCTGCAATTAATCGATATAATGATCTGAACTTATCCTTGGTCTTATCTGATAAAAAGTCCGCTTCTCCAATTGCAATTTTCTCACAAATATAGCGTGCAACTTCCTCACTATCAAATTCCTCCCATCCATCTTCTCTATGTTCTTCCCAAATGGAATGTAGGCTTTCAATAATTCCATTTTTGTTTCTAGATTCAATATCTTTCTCAGTTAAATTGACGTATCCTTCTCTTCTTAGTTTTATTGCATATGTCTGATTTACAGCATAAAGATAATCTTCTACAACCATATAGTCTTCGATTGATTGTAGGGCTTTTGACTTTTCTTCAAAGAATATAGTTTGAGTCTTTGAAAATTCATTGGCAATTAATTGTGCTGATATCTCCTTTGACTCTTCTGTATTATCTAGTAAAACAAATGTGTTGTATCCGTGATTTCGGTAGAAAATTGATATCGGTAAAACAGAATTTTTGTTATAGGCTGCAACGATATTGAGAGGATTCATTGAAATATTTGGATCTTCTAAAAATTTGTCAAATGCATTTAGATACATTGTATCTGAAATTGTTTCAACTACAATAATTGGTCTTGAATTATATCCTATCTCTCTATCTAGAATTGATTCTACTAGACCTCTCGATAGTCCATAAAGAATTGGTGTTAATGTCAAATCATCTGCATTCCAATAGTCATAGTAAATTCTACTCAAGTGTTTTTTCTTATCTAATTCCACCACCAAAAGATTTCCAGGTGCATAATCAAAAATCATGTATGGTGAATGTGTTGCGTATAATACTTGATTCGAACCTGCCAAGCTTTTTAGTAAATCTGAAATTCCACGTTGTTGTGTTGGGTGTAAATTTCTAGCAGGTTCGTCTAAAAGTAAAATGGCCTCTTTTAGTTCTGCACGTTGTGTCTCTGCAGCAAAATTCACAATAAATGAAAATGTCCATTTGAATCCCTCTGCACGTCTATTCAACAATCCTGTGTTTGTAACTGTACCATCTCTGTGTACATCTGATATTACAACGCTCATTACATTATTTGGGTTTAATCGTAATTCAACATGTATTGGATCCCCTTTCCATGCTGGATTCAATTTTTCAGTCAATCGTTTACTGGATGTATTTAGTAACTTGATTAATTGTGATGGACTATTTTTTGCCTCTTCTAATTCATCAACATCTAATTCTGCAAGATAAAATAAGTTATCTACTGTATCTGCTTTATCAAATTCTTCTTCAGAAAATTCAATACTTGGACCTGTTCTTTCTTTTCTATATTCATTCAAGTTGATATTCCCAATAATTTTCTTATAATCTGAAAAATATACAAATCTTGGATGTAAATTGGAATCTATGAAATTTTCTAATGCCATCTTTTCTGTAGTTCCTACAAGTAAAGTTTGAAAATTTGAATCAGTCTCATTAGCAATCTTATTCCATTCTTCTATTACTTGTGGTTCATCTGCTGCTAATACTTGTAAATTATTCCCAAATTCTGCCATTTCATTTCTAAAAAT
>LULG01000117.1_pt1 | contig 22750 bp, 19 predicted proteins | sample 728211 | NCBI WGS metagenome assembly LULG01 (sample SAMN03860295, study PRJNA289734) | marine metagenome | biome: seawater column; feature: ocean; material: water; isolation source: Red Sea water column Station 169 - depth 200m | place: Saudi Arabia: Red Sea | collected 2011-10-15 | depth 200 m | reverse complement strand
GTCTTGAGAATGTCATCCACCGCACGTACGATGAAGTTGACCACTGGCGCAGGGGTGTACCATACGCCACGGGCTTTACGCAGTTTTGGATCGTATTCACTCAAAAACGTTTCGTAGAAATGAATGATTGGGTCTTCCATCTTGGTGGCACGACCATAGTCTTTGAGGATTTGCTCGACATTACAATGCAGGAAAATCTCCGCCAAACTATCGACAATCCATTTGATACGATCATCAATATCAGGACCTGCGATGTAACCAAATAGCTTACGCAAAAATGGATTGGTCTTGGGGATCAGCTCGGCGGCTTCCTGACGGCTGAAGGTCGGTAATGTCGGATCATGCAAACGTGCGGCGAACATCCCATAGGCAATAGTCTGTGCGTAGATATCGGCAAAGCCTTTGGCGGTGATGTCATGAATCAAAATCTGTTGGAATGAATCCATATGATCTTTGAGCGTGCTGTCCTCAAGGCGATCTTCGTCATTATCAATGGATTTTTCGATCACATCAGACAGTAGTCGAGCTTTGGCTGCCATCATCTCGGCAAGTTTTTTTGGGCTTTTGATGGTCTGACCAACGTAGCGACAAAAGTCTTTCAGTAGATTTTCAAATGATTCAAAGTTTTCAGGCTTGGGTTGGATGCGATTGGCAACCACTTCACCGATCGCTACTTGGCTAATCAATACACCATCTTGATAAATGTGAAAGTCGAGATAGTCGGTGAAAATAATGTTGTTGAGCTGTGCTTTGTAGCGGTCGAATTGTTCTTTATTGCCTGTTTTCTTTTGCCCATCAAGGTCTTTGTCGCCAATGTCTTTGGCTTCGATAAAGCCGATTGGAATATTTTTGTGAGTCAAAATATAGTCTGGCGCACCGCATTTTTGTCGTTTTGGCTCATTGGTGGCGGTGATGTTTGGGGCAATTTTTTCAATGAGCTGTGCGAGATCACCACGGAAGGTATGCTCTGTGGCATTGCCCAATTGGTAGCGTTGATTCAGGGTGTGAAGGTAGTCTGAAATGTGGTCGCTCATTCGGTCAAATTTTCCCTTACTGTGTAAAGTTAAATGTATATTTTTTATTAGAAAAAATCCATGCTTAATCATTTTCTTGTGGCAAAAAATCAGGGGCTGTTGCCCCTAGATTTCTTAAACTTACACTGAGGACTTCATGCCCCAATCATAAATCTTACGCTGATAGGCATACCAATACATCCAAATGCCAATCAAAATCATTGGTAAGCTCAAGAATTGTCCTTTACTCATCCATCCAATGAAGAGTACCCCATTGTCAGGCTCACGGAAGAATTCAATAACGAAACGCGCAACACCGTAACCCATGAGGAAGACTGCTGATACTGCCATGCGAGGGCGAGGTTTTGAACTAAACCACCATAGTACGATAAATAGGATTAAGCCTTCACATAAAGCTTGATAAATCTGTGAGGGGTGACGAACTAAAGCCGATGGATCCGTTGGGAAAATCATGCCAAATGGATAGTTTGGATTGGTCACTTCACGACCGTATAGCTCAGCTCCGATGAAGTTGCCTAATCGTCCGAACATCAAACCAGTCGGGACACATGGCGCAATGAAGTCTAAAGTTTCAAACCATGCTTTTTGGTATTTTCGGCACCAAAAGATCATTGCCAACATCACACCAATAAAGCCACCGTGGAAGCTCATGCCACCCGTCCAGACTTGGAACAGCCAAATCGGATTGTCTAAAAATTGCTGAAATCCGTAGAACAAGACGTAGCCAACACGACCACCAATCACTACACCGAGTGCCCCGAAAAAGATCAGATCGGACACCATTTCCGAGTTCCAACCCTCACGTCGCTTGGCACGATAAGTTGCCAATCCCCATGCAAATAAAAATGCCAAAAGGTACATCAGTCCATACCAATGGACTGTGACAGGTCCTAAGGATAATGCAACAGGATCAATGTTTGGATAGGTCAGCATTAGCAGAAATTCCTTTATGTGGATATGAATAAATGAATGATTGCTATCATCATTTTGACAGGAATTGTAAAGGAAAAATATGAAAAATGTTGTACATTCAATGTGTCTAATCGAATGAATAAAGAAGTTTGATCAATTATGTGTATTGTGGCATTGGCGTGGCAGAGCATCGACGAGTTTCCGTTACTATTACTTTCCAATCGTGATGAGTTTTATCAGCGTCCGACCAAACAGCTTCACTATTGGCAAGATGATCAGCTCTATGCAGGGCAAGATTTAGTGCAGGGCGGCACATGGATGGGCGTGACGCCATCAGGTCGTTGGGCGGTGGTAACCAATTTTCGAGAAAAGAGTGATCAAAAATTTTCTACCTCACGAGGTGATTTAATTCGTGATTTTTTAACATCCAATTTAGCACCACTACGTTTTACTCAGCAATTGGAAAAAAACCAAAATGATTATGCGGGTTTTAACTTACTCGTTGGCGATCAACAACAAGCGGTGTATATGAGTAATCGAGGTGAAGCACCACAAGTCTTAGCGCGTGGCGTCTATGTGGTGTCCAATGGTTTGATGAGTGAGCATTGGGACAAAACCGCACACTTGCGTAAACGCTTTACCCAAGAATTTTTGCCACTACTGCAACAACCTGATTTGAAAAATGATTTTGATATTGAACAGCAAACTCTACCTGCGGCTTGGGATGTGTTAGAAGATCAACGCAAAATTGATACTGATAAATTGCCAAATACGGGGATTAGCTTAGAAATGGAAGAATTGCTTTCTTCGAGCTTTATCCAAAGTCCAGTTTACGGCACACGTTGTTCCAATTTTCTACTCATCCAAGAGCAAAAAAATCACAAACAATTTCAATGGTGGGAAAAAACGCAATATGGCGAGCAGTTGGGTGAGGTTGTGAAAGTGGATGTTGATTTGAGTTAATTATTTTTCTTAATCATATAAAACCCTCCCTTGCGTTGCTGTAGCAGCTTATCCACTTAGAAAGGGAGGGGACTCCGCTTATTAGCGGATTTTGGTTCTAAATCTGCAATACTCCTCCCCTTCAAAGGGGAGGTTGGGTGGGGTTTTAGATGGTGGAAAATAATGACAGAACAAATATTTAATAGACCTGAATATAAACAACGTCGCCAAGAACTTCGAAATAATATGACTGAACCAGAGAAAAGGCTTTGGTCAGTTCTTCGGAATAAACAACTTGGTGTGAAATTTAGAAGACAACATGGAATAGGTCACTACATTGCTGACTTTTATAGCCCTGAAATCAGATTGGTGATTGAGTTGGATGGAGATTTACATTTTAACCAAGATGCAATCCAATATGACGCTGTGCGGGATGAATATATGCGAGCATTGGGCATCGGGGTCATTCGTTTATTAAATCAAGATGTTATGTATAACTTTGATGCTGTGCAGTCTTATATCCAAGCACAAATAATAGATAGAAAAGCGAATATTTAGCGGGTGCGAACCCTCCCTAGCCCTCCCTTAAAAAGGGAGGGAATTCCTCTTGTTAGAAGATTTTTATTTTCAATAGGAAATACTCCCCCCCTTTAAAAGGGGAGGTTGGGTGGGGTTTAACTAAAAAGCACGCTAAATTTAGCGTGCTTTTTTATGGATTTCGATTATCAGGAATTAACCTGCGATCACGCCACCATCATCACGAGTGATCACCACGGTAGCTGAACGTGGACGTGCGGTTGAGTTCGTACGATCTGTCTGAGATGTAGGCCAGTGGCTGGTTGGTGCGTCATAGCTTTTTGAACGTTCACCTGGATGTTGCACATTGATAAAGATCGCTTTGTGATCAGGTGTAGTCGTCACACCAGTGATTTCACATTCTTTAGGACCTGTCAGGAAGCGACGCAGATTTTCATCCGTCACTTGTGCGCCAACGATCGGTTTGACCGTTTGAGGTGGTTGCTGTTGTGCCATCACCAACTTCACCCGGCAGCGCCGCTAGCATCATACAGTTAGTGGTGTCGGTATATGCACCGTCATCTGTTTGAAGCCATAGTACGCCACGTGTATCGAACCACATACCATCTGGGCTAGAGAGGTCGTTTGCATTAGTCAAGCCAGACAAGTTGATGTTTGCATCCATTGCCGCTTCTGCACCGAATAGATAAATATCCCAAGCAAATGAGGTCGCAGTGGTCATATCGTCTGCTTCACGGAAACGAATGACGTGACCATTGACGTTGCCTTTACCGCCTTCAGGATCTTCGTAATTACGTGGATTCGCTGCATCGGTTTCATAGCTTGTACCACGGTTAGAGTTGTTGGTGAGGGTGACGTAGACTTCACCATTCATTGGATTGACTGCACACCATTCTGGACGATCCATCTTGGTTGCGCCGACTGCATCTGCAGCAAGACGAGCAAATGTCACCACCTCGGCTTGCGAGCCAAAAGGGTAGACTGCGTTGCTTTCGTCCAAGCCATTTTGACCGTAAGTCAATTCAATCCATTCACCAGTACCGTCATCATTGAACTTGGCAACATATAAAGTGCCATTGTTCATGTATTTGTCACCAGCGCTATAGCCACCATTGATGTCGCTATTGCTCCACGTTGCATCAGATACAAACTTGTAGATGTACTCGCCACGTGAGTCATCGCCCATGTAAAAAGCAAGTGGTTGCCCTTCAATGGCACGGCTAGAACGACAGTCTTCATGCGCAAAGCGACCAAGTGCAGTACGTTTTACAGGATTTACTGAGCGGTCGAATGGGTCGATTTCAACAATCCAACCAAAGGTATTTGCGCTATTACGATAGTCTTGAGTTGCATCATCGGCAGTCACAGATGAATTCCAACGGTCGAAAAGATCTTGCTCATTGGTGCTCGAAATCGCTGATTCCCAACCATAGCGAGAAGATGCTTTTTGTTTTAAGCCATAACGATTAAGCGCAACGACTTCTTTGGCGCTGCGTAGCGCATCATCGCCATCGTTACGAACGAAGTAGCCAATAAAGTTTTCCTCAGTTGTGAGGTACGTCCCCCACGGTGTATAACCATTACCACAGTTGTTATGTGTACCACGTGTCTTGGTACCATTTGATGAGTAAGCAGTGCGGACTAAGTCTGTATTTCGTACTGGGCCTGCGATATCCATCTCCGTTGATGCAGTGATACGACGGTTAAATTCAGAATCTTTCTTGATGGTCACAGATTGGGTTGTTTCATCTTTTTCAAGGTGAATCACAGATACACCGTGCGAGTTCATTTCACGAAGCACTTCATCTTCTGGGCGACGACCTTCGGCATCAACTTGAGGTCCTGCATCGTGCAAAAATGTTTGGTTGATGTATTCATGATTCATCACCAATAAGCCTTGCTCAGAAACATTGGCATCGTATTTGCCATTTGCCATACCAAAAAAAGTCATACCATCGTGGCAGTCACCTGAACGAAGCTCAAAACTTGGGCCATTCGGTACTTCATTATCATTCCAAGCAGATTCAGTTGCGTTCAATGGATCGCCCAAAGCATACAGCACAGTTGCGGTATAGCCCTCTGGGACAGTCACCCAGTCATTAAGATTTTTATCAACTGCCTTAAAAGTCAAGCTTTCAGGACGGTCATCTATTGGATCGCCTGAGCTACTATTATTATCGTCATCAACATCGCTGCAAGCTGCAAGACTTGAAGCCAATGTCAGTGCAACGGTTGCTGATGCAGTTTTTTTAATTAAACTACGACGTGAAATGTGATGTTCTAAAATATCTCGGAAGTGTGGATTATCTGAGTTGTTGTTATCTAACTCTTGATCTTCAACGTATGGTGTAAGCTCGGTCATGATGATTCCCTGGCAAGTGCGTGTTAACGTAAAAATTGTTTTAGCTTAGGCTACGCAGGGAATATGTCAGTGCGGTGAAGTTTTCTTTACAAAGTGATGAATTGATAAAATGTGATTTGGGTAAATATGTTAAAAATCAAATTGTTGTAAATTATGTGTGATATATTTTCAGGGCATTTAAGGCGGGTTTGGAAAAGCTAGCAGACATCAATGCCGTTAAATTAATCTGCAACTTTACGCTTTTCAATCAACTTACCAAACAACAATCCAAGTTCAAATAACAACCACATCGGAATCGCCAGCATCAGCATCGAAATCGCATCAGGTGGCGTAGCAAACATCGCCACAAAGAAGCAACCGACAATGATAAAGCGACGCTTTTCAATCAAATCTTGTGTACTCACCACACCAATCATGATCAATAACAGTGTTGCCACAGGAATCTCAAAAGTCAGCCCAAACACCACAAATAGCTTTAAACAAAAGCTGAGATAGCTATTGATGTCAGTCATCGGTGCCACAGTTTCAGGTGAAACGTGGATAAAAAAACCTAAAATCGCAGGCAAAGTAATAAAATAGGCAAAAGCAATGCCGATATAAAACAAGCTGATACTGGCAATCAACAAGGGAAGGGCAAGTTTCTTTTCTCGTTGATATAGTGCAGGTTTAAAAAATGACCAAATTTGATACAACACATAAGGCATGGCTATCATAAATGCCAAAAAGAAATTCAGCTTAAACGGCGCCATAAATGTCGCAGTGACATCGGTGGCAATCATTGATGAGGTCGAAGGAAGCTGAGCACGTAAGGGTTCAGATAGCAATTGATAAGTATCATTGGCAAAAGGCAATAACGCGAAAAACAGTACCAAAATCGCAATCACCATCTTGATCAAATGCCCACGCAAGATCATCAGATGCTTAGTGATCGGCATACTGTCTAATGCTTCTGCTGTGTTATCTAAACCGATTTGTGAAGTGTTGGCATTGGACTGTGTCATATCGAATACTATATTTTGATGATGATTGGTGTGGTATGGCTAAACAGCCTGTCGATATTCAAAGGTGGTGCATTTTGCACGCTGTAGAAACTGCGTTTGAAATGGAATATTTAAGCTGTATTCAGCGCAATATTGATATGAACGATCTACAAGTTTATTGGCACTAATTGACGTATTGAGCGTTTGTTTAAGCTCAACAATCTCGTCATTTACTAGTTCGCCATTACCCACAATAGGCGATTTAAATGGCATCAATTTCTGATGCTTAGCTTGCTCATATTGTGCTTGCATCTTGGCTTCTAGGTCTTTGATGCGTTGCATTTCTTGTTGCATTTGTGCTTTGAGCTCAGACATGCGTAGTTCACGATCAATGTCATTTTGTACGCTATTGACCGTGCGTTTCAGCTTGCCATACCAACGCCCTGCAAAGCGTGCAGCCTCAGGCAGTTTGTCAGGGCCGAGCACGATCAGTGCGACTACGGCAAATAAAAAAAGCTCGGAAATTCCCAAATTAAACATGAGTGTTCTACTTGATTCTGCTACGACAGCGAGTAGCTAAAATGGTTTAGCTATTTTGCTGTGCTTTAGATTCAGTACGAATCTCTTGTGTAGTCGCTTCGTGCTCGAGAAGTTTTTGTTCGTCGTCGTCACGGACTGATTTTTTAAAATCCTTGACCGCACCACCAACGTCTTTGCCGATATTTTTCAGTTTGGATGTACCAAATAATAAGATGACCACGATTGCGAAAATCAAAACATGCCAAATTGATAAGCCAGCCATGTGACTACTCCATAGTATTCCTCTAATTTTGCACTATGAAAACAGTCTGCGATGACATCAATATGACAGAAATATTGCAGTTTTAAGACAGGTTGGTGTGTAGGAGTTGGTTGCGTTATTTTTCTTTGGGTTCAGGCGGTGTCATGCCAAATTGCAAATAGGCTTGATTGGTGGCAATACGACCACGAGCTGTTCGCATGACATAGCCTTGTTGAATGAGATAAGGCTCAATCACATCTTCCAATGTACCACTATCTTCTGCCATCGCTGCCGCTAAGGCTTCCACACCCGCAGGCCCACCATCAAAACGCTCCAAGAGCATAGATAGATAACGACGATCTAAAGTATCCAAACCATCTTTATCGACATTGAGCATATCGAGTGCTTTATGTGCCATCTCTTGGGTGACTTCGCCAGTACCTTTCACCTCGGCATAATCACGCACACGACGTAGCAAACGATTGGCAATACGTGGCGTACCACGAGAGCGACGAGCGACTTCATGCGCACCATCTTGAGTAATTGGTAAATTCATTAAACGAGCCGAACGAAGCACGATACTGGTCAAATCTTCCACCGAATAAAACTCAAGGCGTTGCACAATCCCAAAACGATCACGCAGTGGTGAAGTCAGCAAACCTGCACGCGTGGTTGCAGCGACCAAAGTAAACGGTGGTAAATCCAGTTTAATCGAACGTGCCGCAGGCCCTTCACCGATCATGATGTCGAGCTGATAATCCTCCATCGCAGGATAGAGAATTTCTTCAATCACAGGTGAAAGTCGATGAATTTCATCAATAAATAACACATCGCCTTCTTCAAGATTGGTCAGCATTGCCGCCAAGTCGCCTGCACGTTCTAATACAGGCCCTGAGGTGGACTTGAGATTGCCACCCATTTCCCGAGCGATAATATTGGCAAGTGTTGTTTTACCGAGTCCCGGAGGACCAAAAATCAAGGTGTGATCCAATGCTTCGCCACGACCACGTGCTGCGCCAATAAAGATTTCCATTTGTTCACGCACCACAGGCTGACCGACATAATCGGCAAGCGAAGTCGGGCGGATGGCACGATCAAATTGATCTTCTGGTTTTTCTAGTCCACTGATTAAACGGTCTTGCATGAGGTACTCAGATTTTGGCTTTTAAGCATAGTAAAGGGTAAAGCATTTTAGTGAAATTTATTTCATCATCGATTTTAGCGCAGCACGAATCAGTCCTGCACTATCGTCATGTTCAGATTTTACCGCAGCAATGGCTTTTTGGGCTTCGGCAGGTTTGTAGCCAAGACTGACCAATGCAGACTCAGCTTCTGCTACAGGCGAATCAGGAATAAACTGAATACGTTCTAAGCCACTTGAACTAGAACTCGTCGTACTATTTCCAAGCGCTTTTAGGCGATCACGAAGTTCAATGATTAGACGCTCTGCGGTTTTTTTACCGATTCCCGGTACTTTGACCAAAGTATTTACATCTTCATGCTCAATGCAATGAATCAGCATTTCAACGCTTAGACTAGATAAAATACCGAGCGCCATTTTTGCACCGATGCCATTGACTTTGAGTAGGGTGCGGAAAATCACTTTATCTTGTAATTCGCTAAAGCCGTACAGTTGTTGGGCATCTTCACGTACCACGAAATGCGTCCAAAGCGTGACGGTTTCGCCACGTTTGAGTTGGCAAAAAGTGGAGAGTGGTGTATCGACTTCATAGCCGACACCGCCGACATTGAGGATAACGGTAGCACCTTCAAGGTGTTGGATTTCGCCAGTAAGTGAGCCGATCATAAATATTCAATTCTAAAAAATTAAAAAAAAGTGGTTACTTAAATGTTTTCCAATTTAAGCAATGTATTTAATAGTCGATACAGTGCCAAATTCACCGTGTGTTTACAATAGCCCCACTTTATTTCCCTGCAACTCTTGCGAGATCGCATAAGCCTGATGATCAGAAAACTTACTGATCACATCCAAGACCTGCATGACATTTTGGAAATAATTCTCGCCAATCTGAATCCCCAAACTATTGAGAATAATCATCAAGCGCTGTTCTTTAAAACTCACTCGACGTTCAGGATCAGTCAGCGGAATAAACGCATTGAGCAAGTGTTGTACGCTGGCATGTGCCAATAGCTCCAAATCGGCTTTGTGACGATGATTGAAAATTTTCGTGCGGGCTAAATCTTTGGCTTTTTGAATGCCGTGCGCAATGTCGGCACTGCAATAATGTAACAAACCATGTGGCAATTCTCCAGCAAGCAATTGATCATGATGATTGGCAAATGCAGTGGTCACTTCATCGACCAAGCGTTTCATCGCTCGACCACGTAGCGCCGCGATTTTTTGTTGCCATGAGGTATTTTGCCCAAGTTCCTCAGGCAAACCATAGTCGGCAACCAGTTCGGTAAAAATCGGCTCAACTTCTTCATAGCTCAGCATATTGAGGATAATGCCATCTTCCAAATCAATCAGCGCATAGCAAATATCATCAGCAGCCTCGAGCAGATAAGTCAGCGGATGACGGCAATAATGATATTCACCGAGTTGAATCAGTCCAAGCTGTTCAGCGACCAATTGCAACACATCTTTTTCGGTACGATAACAGCCAAACTTCGGTCGATGATGATTCGGTGTACGGTCTGTATCATCAATGATTTTGCTGAGCCACGGATATTTCAGATACGCGCCAAGCGTAGCATAGGTCAGGCGCATCCCACCATCATTCGGATGATAATCCAGACGAGACAGGACTCTTAAACCTTGCGCATTGCCTTCAAACTGACGCAAATCTGCCCATTGTTCTGAGGTAAAAAGATAGGGTTTATTCAGATAGGTCTGATCAAACCAATCTCGAATCGCATATTCACCCGCATGCCCAAACGGCGGATTGCCAATATCATGCGCCAAACACGCCGCTTGAATGATCGCACCAACATCGGCAGGGCTGACCCACGACGGCAGATGTTTTTCGATCTTTTCCGCAGCCAGCATCCCGAGCGAACGACCGATACAAGATACTTCGAGGGAATGCGTCAGGCGAGTATGAATGCCATCGTGCTGGGTCAATGGATGGACTTGGGTTTTACGGTTCAGTTGTCTAAAACTTTGTGAAAATATAATGCGATCATAATCTTTGTGAAATGGGCTACGTGCTTGTTCTGATGTGCTTTTTTTACTGCCAAGACGTGAGGCGGCGAGCAAGTTTACCCAATTCATCTGTGTTGTCATTCTCTGTAAACTCTCTCATTTAGTGATTTCTAATCATTGGCTTATCATGCCATGACTTTGTGAAAAATTCATTAGCATAGCGACTTGGTTTGTCGCCTCTTTTTCTTTCAGTGCAGTTTTATTTTTAAAAATAAATTCTAGGTTAACTAAATCTTGAACCTACTTTAATAATGTGAATAATTAATAGTCGGTTAAAACAAATATAGAATGAAGCATCTCAGCCGATTTATTTGCTATTTTTTTGATTGGTTCTGAGTGATGGAGTATGTGTTGAGTACATCTAGTTTTGCCCGTATATTGATGATTTTGGATCTTTTTTCTGTCCAGCGTCCTGTCATTGATGTGGATGATATCTGCAAAGAGCTTGATGTATCGAAGCCGATGGCGTACCGCTATCTGAAAGAATTGGTCGAAGTTGGCTTGTTGAAAAAAGCGCACCATCAGGTTGGCTCTTATGTGCTTGGCTCAAAGGTAGCGCTGTTGGATTATGTTGCTCGAGAAAGCGATCCGTGGGTACAGCTGTGCATTCCGCAGATGCGAGAAGTGGTTAATCGTACTGAAATGTTGTGTTTAATCACGGCATTAGAGGGCAAGAGTTGTATTGATATTCATCATGAATCATATCGTAATGAGGGCTTGGTCTATGGTCGTGGTTGTCCGCGCGCCTTGTCGGCTGGATCATCGGCAAAGATTATCTTGGCAAATCTGACTAAGAAACAGCAAATCGAATATTATCAATATCTTGCTGAGGATTTGGCGAAGAATGGTTTTGCTGAAGATGAGGCAGAATTTATCAGTAAACTCAGACAAATCAAGAAGCAAGGCTATTACATCTCGCAAGGCGAGTTGCATCCCGAGTTTTCCAGTATTTCTGTGCCTGTGCGCTATTCGAGTAAAGAAGCACCATGGGCGTTCACTGTATTGGCATCGACTAATCGTTTTGAATTTATTGATACGCAGAAAATTGTGGAAATGCTCAAGCGCAGTACTGATTTGATTGAACAACAAGCACTACAGATCGAAACTGATATTAATTACAACATTGAAGCTGAAAAAATAAACTAGAACAATTCCATGAAATTGGAATTAATTGCCCACTGTCGCTAGCTGAAAATGTCGATTCGAAGTAGAATATGACTCTTCATTTTTGCCGTATTGTCACAGATTTTTTCTTTGTCACAATCTTAGTCACATTGCGCAGGTTCAAAAGACTTGCCGTGGAGCCAAAATCAACATGTTTATCGTGGCCGGTGCGTCTGCACATTCTGCTTTTAAGCAAGCTCAATTACTCTCTCGCCTCTCGTCAATTGATACTGTCCAAAGTGTGGAAAGTCAATGGGTTTACTTGTTTGATCAAGCTTTAAATGATGAAACTTTGCAATCGGCAAATGCGCTGTTAAACGACAGTCAAATCTTTGCGCTTCGCCAAACTGAAAACGATGAAGTACAAGTTTTGGTGACACCTCGTGTCGGGACGATTTCACCGTGGTCATCAAAAGCAACAGATATTTTTAAGAACTGTAATACGCCAGTACATCGCCTAGAACGTGGCGTGCTATACACGTTGAAGGGTGTATCAAGCGTTTCAAACGCATTGAAACTGGCATTGCACGATCGCATGACTGAAAGCGTGTTTGATCAGATTGACGATGCCAAAGCATTATTTGTGGAAACAGCACCAAAACCATTAAATAGCATTGATATTCTTGGGCAAGGTAAAGAAGCCTTAGTTCAAGCCAATCGTGAATTTGGTTTTGCACTGTCTGATGAAGAAATTGATTATTTAACCGATGCGTTCAATAAGCTCGGACGTAATCCGCATGACATCGAATTGATGATGTTTGCACAGGCAAACTCAGAGCATTGCCGTCATAAAATCTTTAATGCACAGTGGACAATTGACGGTGAAAAGCAACCATTGTCATTGTTCCAAATGATTAAAAACACCTATAAAGAATCGCCAACTGATGTGCTGTCTGCATACAAAGACAATGCGTCGGTGATTGTCGGCTATGACACCATGCGCTTTTATCCAAAAGCTGATGACAATGGGCAATATGTTTATAAATATAAGAGCCAAGCTGCACACATCTTGATGAAGGTGGAAACCCACAACCATCCAACGGCGATTTCTCCATTTGCAGGCGCAGCGACTGGTTCAGGCGGGGAGATTCGTGACGAAGGTGCAACAGGTCGTGGTGGTAAGCCAAAAGCAGGTTTAACAGGCTTTACCGTATCAAACTTGAATATTCCAGGTTTTGAACAACCGTGGGAAGACAACTACGGCAAACCATCTCGTATGGCATCACCGTTACAAATCATGATTGATGGACCACTTGGCGGTGCAGCATTTAATAACGAATTCGGTCGTCCGAACCTCAATGGTTATTTCCGTACCTTTGAACAAAATGTCAATGGTGAAGTGAAAGGCTTCCATAAGCCGATCATGATCGCTGGTGGTTATGGCAATATTCGCCCTGACCATGTGGAAAAAGATGCGATCCAAGAGGGTGATTTGCTGATCGTCCTTGGTGGGCCTGCCATGCTGATTGGTCTTGGCGGTGGTGCAGCATCTTCTGTAGACAGTGGCACCATGGGCGAGAGCTTAGACTTTGCTTCGGTACAACGTGAAAATCCTGAAATGGAACGTCGTTGCCAAGAAGTGATTGATACCTGCTGGCGCTTAGAAGACTTTAACCCAATCGTGTCTGTACACGACGTGGGTGCGGGTGGTCTATCAAATGCGATGCCTGAACTAGTGAATGATCACGAGTTAGGTGCTGTATTGAACCTGCGTAAGATTCCATCTTTAGAGCCAGGCATGAGCCCGATGGAAATCTGGTCAAATGAAGCGCAAGAACGTTATGTGTTAGCGATTCGTCCAGAATCTTTAGAACAGTTTGAAGAAATTTGTGCACGTGAGCGTTGTCCGTATGCGGTATTGGGTGAAGCGACTGAAGCACGTCATCTGACTGTTGAAGATCCGTTATTTGAAAATAATGCCGTGGATATGCCAATGCAAGTCATGTTGGGTGGTACGCCACGTATGCAACGTTCATATGAAACGATTGAACGTAAAGGTAACGACTTTGATGCATCAAAAGTTGATTTGAAAGATGCGATTTTCCGCGTATTGAAAAATCCAACTGTGGCTTCGAAATCGTTTTTGATAACCATTGGCGACCGTTCGATCACAGGCATGGTTGCTCGTGATCAGATGGTCGGACGTTGGCAAGTGCCTGTCGCAGATGCGGCAGTGACCACCACCAGTTTGCAAGGCTTTACAGGTGAAGCGATGGCAATGGGTGAGCGTCCACCAGTGGCATTGCTCAATCCTGCGGCATCAGTACGTCTTGCGGTGGCAGAGGCGATTACCAATATTGCTTCAGCAAATATTGAACAACTCAGTGACATTAAACTCTCTGCAAACTGGATGGCAGCCGCAGGACAAAAAGGTGAAGATCAAGCCTTGTTTGAAGCGGTGAAAACCGTCGGTATGGAGATCTGTCCTGCGCTCGGTATCGCTATTCCTGTGGGGAAAGACTCGTTGTCGATGCGTACCACGTGGGAAGATGATGGTGTAAATAAATCAGTCACTTCACCTGTTGCAGGTGTGATGACGGCATTTGCGCCTGTGGCTGATGTGCGTAAAACATTGACGCCAGAACTGAAAAATACCGATTCGATTTTAGTGCGTATTGATTTATCTAAAGGTCAATTCCGTCTTGGTGGGTCGATACTTGCGCAAGTTTATAAAGCGATCGGTACAACTGCACCTGACGTTGATAGCTTCGATGATCTGAAAGCATTCTTTGCCTTAATTCAAGACTGGAATAATCGTGGCTTTATTCAAGCCTATCACGACATCGGTGATGGTGGTGTATTGGCAACCGTGGCAGAGATGATGTTTGCCTCTCGTTTGGGTGTTGCACTTGAGCCACAAACGATTGAAAGCATATTCGCAGAAGAAATTGGTGCAGTCTTACAAATTAAAGTATCGGATTGGGAAAGTCTGCAAAGTGAAATTACCAATTCAAGTCTAAAAGATGCCATTTCATTGCTTGGTCAAGTGAATGATAATGATCAATTGACAGTGAATGGTTTGACTTTTGAACGTATTTCACTCCAACAGGCATGGTCAGAAGTTTCTCATCAAATACAACGTCTACGTGACAATGTGGAAACTGCCGATCAAGAATTTGCCTTGATTGCTGATACAAATCATCAAGGTTTGATTGCTAAGCCGACTTTTGATTTAAATGAAGCGATTGAAGCATCAATGATTAATGTGCGCCGTCCAAACATGGTGATTCTGCGTGAACAAGGCGTGAATGGTCATGTGGAAATGGCAGCGGCATTTGATAGAGTTGGCTTTAACACCGTCGATGTACACATGAGCGATTTGCTTGCAGGTCGCATTAACCTCGATGATTTTGAAGGTTTAGTGGCATGCGGTGGCTTCTCTTATGGTGATGTACTCGGTGCAGGCGGTGGCTGGGCTAAATCCGTGCTGTTCAATGCTAAACTGCGTGATCAGTTTGAAAAATTCTTTAATCGTGACGATACCTTTAGCTTAGGTGTATGTAATGGTTGTCAGATGTTGTCACAGCTTGCGCCATTAATTCCTGGTGCTGATCATTGGGGACGTTTCCACCGCAATACTTCAGAAGTCTTTGAAGCACGTAGCGTCAATGTACGTATTGAAAAATCAGCATCTGTGCTTTTAGATGGTATGCAAGGTTCGATCTTACCGATCGCTGTGGCGCACGGTGAAGGGCGCTTGGTGGCAAGTGCAGAAAATCTTGCAACACTGAATAGCAATGATCAAGTGGTGATGCGCTATGTGGATAGCCAAGGTAATCCGACACAACATTATCCACTCAACCCGAACGGCTCACCTGAGGCAATCACAGGTCTGACTTCGCTCGATGGTCGTGCAACGATCATGATGCCACATCCAGAGCGTAACTTCCGTGCGCTACAACATTCTTGGAAGCCTGAAGATTGGCGACAAGATGGCGCATGGTTGCGTATGTTTAGAAATGCACGTCGTTTCTTAGGTTAAATATATTGAAAATGACCATGAAGCCATCGGTAGATGGTTTTATGGTCTTGTTTGCTTTGGCGTTCTTGATTGTCTATTGGGAAAATAAACAGCGTAATTCACCAAAGTCAGCGCAAGTATAAAACGTCGAGCTAATTCGTTTAGCTCGATTATTGTTTTGGAATTGACGCGTTGAATACGAGTTTAATTGTCTACCAAAGGCTGACTCACCAAAAAGTCAGGTGGTGTCAGAATGGTATCTCGAATCTCCTTGGACAATTCAGGATAGTCCAAAGTGTAGTGCAAGCCACGAGATTCTTTGCGCTGCATCGCACAGCGTACAATCATTTCAGACACTAAAACCAAGTTGCGCAGTTCAATTAAGTTTTTGCTGACTTTATAGCCTTGATAATATTCCTCAATTTCTCGTTTCAGCATCTCAATACGATGTAAAGCACGTTCAAGACGTTTGGTTGTGCGCACAATACCGACATAGTTCCACATCGAGGTGCGTAGCTCATCCCAGTTTTGTAGGATGACGACATCTTCATCAGGATGTTCTACCTGAGAAGCATCCCATGGATTCACGTGATCGAATCGAGGTGCGTTGTCGATTTGAGATTGGATGTGTTTGGCTGCGCTCATGCCATAGACAAAACATTCTAAAAGGGAGTTGCTCGCCATACGATTGGCACCATGTAAGCCCGTCGATGAGGTTTCACCAATCGCATACAGTCCTGCAATATCTGTTTCACTATGCTGATCGACGATCACACCGCCACAAGTGTAATGCGCTGCGGGAACCACAGGGATCATATCTTTGGTAATGTCTATGCCGAGTTCAAGCAAGCGTGCATAGAGTGTCGGAAAATGCTCTTTGACAAAACTTTTAGATTGATGGGTAATATCAAGCCAGACATGACGTAGACCAAGCCGTTTCATCTCATAATCGATGGCACGTGCCACCACATCACGAGGTGCAAGTTCGGCACGTTCGTCAAAACGAAGCATAAAACGCTCGCCATCAGGCAGGCGTAAATAAGCACCTTCACCACGCATGGCTTCAGTGATTAAAAAAGAGCGCGCTTTAGGATGGTAAAGACAGGTTGGGTGGAACTGATTAAATTCCATGTTGGCAATGCGACAGCCTGCACGCCATGCCATGGCAATCCCGTCACCAGTCGCAATGTCAGGATTGGAGGTATAAAGGTAAGCTTTCATCGCACCGCCACAGGCGAGCGCAGTAAATGGTGCTAAAAATGTTTTGACTTCGCCTGTTGTTTCATCTAGTGCATAAACACCAATTGCATGATTTTCAGAATATTCTATCTGGGCTTTTTGTGTGGTAATGACATCGATCGCCACCACATTTTCAAATAAATGAATATTTTCTTTTTCTTGAGCACGTTCAACTAAGGTGGTGGAAATCGCTTTGCCTGTCGCATCAGCAGCATGAATGATGCGGCGCTGTGAGTGTCCACCTTCACGAGTAAGGTGTAAATTCTCATGTTCATCTAAAGTGAACTGCACACCTTGCTTGAGTAGAAAGTCAACGGCATCTTGCCCGCCTTCAACGGTGAATTTAACCGCATCTAAATGACATAAATGACCGCCTGCAATCATAGTGTCATCTATATGTTGTTCAATCGAATCCGTTTGATCGAGCACAGCAGCGACACCTCCTTGAGCATAATACGTGCTCGCATCGTTTAGATGGGATTTTGCTAACACAGCGACTTTATAATGTGGTGGTAGTGAAAGCGCTAAGGTTAAACCCGCACCACCACTACCTATAATGACGACATCGAATTGCTGAGAATGTTGCTGAGCGAAATTCATAGTTGAAGATGTTGAGTGTAAAAAGTGCTTTAAGATACTACAAAGTGCTTGCAAGGTGCACTGAAATTAATTGATAAGAGTTATTTATCGATTGAATGGTGAGTGATATAGTGAAAGGTTGTGTGCTTTGTCATATTTTTGAAAACATTTCGTTACGGTAACTCGAGCCTAGTCGTGGTAAAAAGCGTCAGCTTATTTGAATGTTGTTGATTTGGTGTTAGGCAAGAGTGAGCGAAAGCAGTTGGCTTTGTGGCTGTATAGCGAAGAGTGTATTGGTGGTTAGATTATAATGTCAGACAATTCAGAATTTCAGCTCAAAAGATTGCCTCGATTTAAACCACGTGGCGGTATTGAGGTAATGTATGCTTCGATTCGAGCACTTTTTTTGCGGGAGTTGCAAACACGATTTGGGCATTATCGGATCGGTTATGTTTGGGCGTTGCTTGAACCAGCTTTGAATGTAGGGTTGATGTTATTTGTTTTTGGTGCTGTGGTAAAGAAAGTGTTACCTGGTATTGATTATGTAGTATTCCTATTGAATGGTATTTTGCCATTTTATGCTTTTATGCGTGCCACGACCCAAGCGATACCAGCAATCGAATCTAATAGAGGTTTATTAAGCTATCGTAGTGTGAAGCCGATCGATACGATTTTTGCTCGTACGAGTTTGGAGTTTTTATTATATTTTTCGTGTTATATCATTATTAATTTTATCTTAATATGGTTAGAGTTTTCTATTAGTTTTTCACATATTCCGACCCTCCTTTTTTACTGGCTCTGCTTGTTTGTTTTTAGTCTAGGCTTTGCTTGTATTATGATGGTGATTGGTGAGCTCAGCAGTGAAATTGGTAAATTTATTAGCTCCATATTTGTGATTGTGTATTTTATGTCAGGCGCAATGTTTCCCTTGCACTATGTGCCAGAATATTACCTGAAATACTTTATGTGGAATCCCATGACGCATTTGTTAGAGCTGATGCGTCATGCTGTCGCACCAAGTTATAGTGTGGTGAATGGAACGAGTTTTAGTTATTTCCTCATATCGACTTTAGTTGTGGTGTTTTTGGGGTTGTTACTCAACCAGTCATTATTAAAAAGGTTGATTAAAACAAAATGATTGAGCTTAAAAATATTACAAAATCCTATGCGACACCCAAAGGGCGACATTATGTTTTTAGAGGTTTGAGTGCAATTCTCCCCGAAAATAAAAGTGTCGGTTTACTTGGCAAAAATGGTGCAGGTAAAAGTACTTTAATGAGTATTATTGGTGGTATTGATTTCCCTGATTCAGGCGAAATCATCACCAATAAAACCATTTCATGGCCAGTCGCATTGGCAGGTGGTTTTCAAGGCAGTCTTACGGGTCGACAAAATGTGCGTTTTGTTGCAAGATTATATGCCCCTGAACAAGATGTGCAGCATGTTGTTGCTTTTGTGGAAGAATTCGCACAGCTTGGAAAGTATTTTGATATGCCGATTAAGAGCTATTCGTCAGGGATGCGTTCAAGACTTGGTTTCGGTCTCAGTATGGCATTTGATTTTGATTACTACTTGCTCGATGAAGTTGGAGCTGTCGGCGATGCTGTGTTTCGAAAGCGAAGTCAGGCCTTGTTAGATGATTTAAAACAAAATTCAAATATCATTATGGTATCGCATGATTTAAATGATTTAACACGAAATTGTGATGTAGGTTTTGTTGTGCAAGATGGTCAAGCACAATATTTTGCAGATATTAATGAAGCAGTTGAGGTGTATAAAGAAAATGCGCTGGGTAAAAAATAATCGTTCTGCGCTAGTTGCGTATTTTCTTATGGTATTGATACCATTATTTGCAATCTTGTTTTATCTTCTAGTCTTTGCGCAGAACAGATATTTGACGGATGCAACGGTAGTGGTTAAGCAGGTTGGAGAAGTCAGCGCAAATTCTGCTTCTGGGATCGGTGCATTGTTAGGTGTAAGTAGCACTAGTACTGAAGACACTCAATACTTAACCGCTTTTATCCAATCACGTGACCTCGTTGAACGACTGGATAAGAATCTTGATTTGCGTAAAGCGTTTACTGGTGGCGGTTCAGACCCGATCTTTGAACTTCCTCATGATGCTAGCATGGAAGAATTAGTCCAATATTATCAAAAACGTGTCAAAGTAAATTTAGACGTACAAACGAATCTACTTCATATTTCAACTGAAGGTTTTACGCCTGAATTTTCCTTAAAATTAAATCAAGAAATTTTAAGTGAAAGCGAAAAATTCATTAACGATATTTCACAGGATGTGGCAAAAGATCAATTGGTCTTTGCCACGGATCAACTGAATGAAGCATCAGAAAACTTGGCACAATCACGTGAAGCGCTAATCAACTACCAAAATGAAAACCAAATGTTTGATCCGCAAGCCCAAGCATTGGCAGTAGCAAAGATCGTTGCACAGCTTGAGTCAAATTTGGCACAACTTCGTACGGAAGAGCGTACGCTGTTAAGTTATTTAAATCCAACAGCACCGCAAGTGGTGGCTTTGCGTAGCCAAATTCAATCGGTTGAGAAGCAAATCCAAGATGAGAAATCTAAACTGACTTCACCTGGAAATGCGGAAAAACTCAACCGTAGTGCGGCAGACTTTGAAGGTCTAAAAGCACAGGTGGAGTTTAATACGGATTTGTATAAATTGGCATTGGCATCTTTAGAAAAAGCACGCCTTGAAGCTGTGCGTAAGTTGAAAAATCTTGTTGTGATTACCAGCCCAAGATTGGCACAAGAGGCATTGTATCCACGTGTTGGTTATATTGCGTTCAGTGCATTTTTATTACTAAATCTATTTTTCGGCATCGTGATGTTGGTGCGCTCAGTGATTCGTGAGCATAAGGAGTAAAGTTGATGAATAAGAAATTTCTAGCCACGATTTTGGCAAGCCAAATCAGCTTCGTTTATGCGGCGACAGACTCTACGCTATTGCCAAGTGATTACGAGGTTAGCTCTGGACCAAGTGGCTCGGCAAGCCAAACTGTTGATGCGAGTGCGAATCAAGAACAGGCGCAAGCTGCTGCGATGTTGCCGTCGAGCTCTGTGCTTAATTTGGGGAATACCAATACTCAGTTTAGCCAAGTAAATAGCCGTATGTTTGGTGCGCAACTTTTTAAAGGTGCTTTTGCCTCTAGTGCAGGCAGTACTTTTAATCAAGGTTATGTGATCAATCCTGGTGATAATATAAATTTGCGACTTTGGGGGGCGTATCAATTTTCTGGAAGTTTAACCGTCGATCCACAAGGTAATATTTTTGTGCCCAATGTTGGTCCAGTAAAAGTTGCAGGAACAACAAATGGCAATTTACAAAACTTGATAGAGCGAAGTGTTCGCCGTGTTTATGTGTCTAATGTTGGCGTGTATGCAGCACTTGAGCAGGCGCAACCAGTCAAAGTATTGGTGACTGGTTTTGTGAATCAGCCTGGTGCATATGGCGGCGTGGCGAATGATACAGTGCTTGCATATCTTGATCGCGCAGGTGGGGTTGATCCCGAGCGTGGTAGTTATGTAGATATTCAGATTCAACGTAATGGTCAAATGATTCAGTATGTGAATCTTTATGACTTTCTTTTGGCGGGGCAAATTCAGCCTTTTTCATTTAAAGATGGTGATGTCATCGTTGTGGCACCTCGTAAGCATACTTTTAGTGTGAATGGAGAAGTGTTTAACCCGTATGATTTTGAATTTAATGTTGACCAACTGACAGTATCGCAAGCTTTATCTGTGGCAAAACCGAAACCAGGCGCAACTCATGTCAGCATTAGTCGTCGTCAAGGTGCAGAGTATCGTAGTGAATACTACGCTATTGCTGAAGCTCAAAATGTAATCTTGCAAGATGGTGATGTGCTGAGCGTTACTGCAGATCGCTATGCGGGGACCATTCAAGTGCGTATCGAAGGTGCACATAATGGCACGAGAGCGTTAGTTTTGCCGTATGGTGCCAAGCTATCTGAAGTTTTAAAACAATTGCAGCCGAACCAACTTTCTCAAGTTGAGGATTTACAACTTTTTCGACCTAGCGTTGCTAAGCGTCAAAAGGAAATGCTAAATGTTGCGTTGGATAAGCTTGAAGAGGCAACATATTCGGTACGCTCTTCGACTAAAGAAGAGGCCGCACTAAGATTGCAAGATGCTCAATTAGTCAAACAGTTTGTTGAAAAGGCACGACAAGTTGAGCCTAAGGGTCAAGTTGTATTAAACCCAGAATCTTTCTCTAATGTGATTTTAGAGCAAGGTGATGTGTTGAATATTCCTGAGAAAACATCTGTCATTATGGTGCATGGTGAAGTGATGTTCCCGAATGCTGTGGAGTGGCAAAAGGGCATGTCTGCACGAGATTACATTGATCAAGTGGGTGGGTTTACTCAAAAGTCGAATAAATCCAAAGTCATTATTGTGCATCAAAATGGTGAATCTGAGTTAGTGAAGTCAAGCTATGAGTTAGCTCAAGGTGATGAGATTATGGTCCTGCCGAAAGTATCATCAAAAGGCGTTGAGGTAGCTAGAGGCTTGACGCAGATTCTATATCAGATCGCAATTGCTGCCAAAGTGGCGTTGGATCTTTAAGTTTAAGGTACATTATTCATGAAAAAGTTATTGTTTATTTATATGGCTGAGCAAGGTGGTGACGTTTCTTCACTCTTGCAACAAGTGGGTCTAGATCGCTATATATATACCAATAAAAAGTTAAATAATTTATATAATGGAAAATTATTTTTAGATCTAGGTACATATAAAGATAATACTTTAACAGGAAATTTTAAAAAAGTTTATTTATATCATTTGCCAGCCTTTCAGAATATCAATGATATTCAAACTGTAAAACAAAATCTTATTACTTGGGCAGAAGAATTTAAAGCACAGCTTTTATCGATCAAGAAAGATGAAGATTTTTTATTTCTAAATCTAGAGCAACTGCATGAGAAAAAATCTTGGGAAGCTCAGGGTTATAAGCTTGGACTAAAACTTGAAGTGCGACACGACCTCACCCATTAAAGGGAAAAGGAGAAATAACGTGTCGTATACTCATCTTAGCTTCGAAGATCGTACAG
>LULG01000080.1_pt1 | contig 24061 bp, 22 predicted proteins | sample 728211 | NCBI WGS metagenome assembly LULG01 (sample SAMN03860295, study PRJNA289734) | marine metagenome | biome: seawater column; feature: ocean; material: water; isolation source: Red Sea water column Station 169 - depth 200m | place: Saudi Arabia: Red Sea | collected 2011-10-15 | depth 200 m | reverse complement strand
TGAGATATATTCTGTTGATGGTAACCCGACTGACATCTGTCATTTGCGCTACTTTAGACGCAGGTAAATCATGACAAAATAGTTTGATTATTTGTCTAAACTTAGCCTCAGAAATATGTGAATGCTTACAATACTTGTTTAACCCAGTCATAGCGTAACTTTAGCACCTTTTGATTTGTGGTAAAGTTATCTAGACCCTAATACATTTTAGATTTTAATTTTTTGGAAATTTTGCGATGAAAAATGTCGGCATGAAGCCTGAAAGCTATCGAATTGCCAAAGCCAGTGCTGAGTTGCTTGCGCCTGCACACTGTATTCAATTGCTCGCTGATGGTAATACTGAAAAAGGCGATGCTTTAAAAACAGCACGGATCGCAGGGATTCTTGCAGCAAAGCGCACTGATGAGCTGATTCCGCTGTGTCATCCATTACCGATTTATCGGGCGGATGTAGAGTTTGAGCTGTTAGCAGATCGTGTGGTGATCTATGCTGAAGTGGAAACCATTGGTCCAACAGGTGTGGAAATGGAAGCCTTGACGGCGGCAAGCCTTGCAGGGTTGACCATTTATGACATGCTCAAACCGCACTGTGAGCCTGAAGATTTAGTATTGCAACAGTGCAAATTGGATCAGAAAAAAGGTGGTAAATCTCACTTCAAACGCACATTGCGTCGTGCAGTGTCTGCGGCGGTGATCGTGCTATCCGATACTGTGGCAGCAGGACGCAAGCCTGATACCGCAGGGCGTTCGGTGGTAGACACTTTAGAGCAAGCAGGTTTTGAGCCGATTCATTATCAAATCTTGCCTGACGAATCGGAGCAACTGAAAACCCTTGTTTTAGAATTGAGTAAAAGCTACGCCTGTGTGATCACTGTGGGCGGTACAGGTTTGGGTAGTCGTGATATTACTGTGGAAACCTTACAGCCTTTATTAAAACGTGAAATCCCGGGATTGATGGAAGCTGCACGATCTTTTGGGCAGAAGCGCACACCGTATGCGGCGCTCTCTCGTGGTGTGGCAGGTTATATTGACCGTAGCCTCGTGATTACCTTACCGGGAAGTCGTGGCGGTGCAAGTGAGTCGATGTCGGCGATTTTGCCTGCGTTGGTACATTTGATTGATGTCAGTCAAGATTTACCACATGCGCAAGGTTATCAATAAGGTCATTTAAAATGGTGGCAACAGTATCAGCGTGTGGTGCGGAAAAAGGTTTAATCAGCATTGATCAAGCGATTGAAATCATCCTGCAACAGACACAACCTTTAAGCACTGAAAAGAAAGCCTTGCAGGCAAGTTTGCATCACTATTTGGCAGAAGATATTCACGCCCAAGTGAATTTACCGACTTTTTCGCAAAGTGCGGTGGATGGTTATGCGCTGTGTTTTCATAGTGAAAATGCCAAAGACCCTATTTCTCAGGATCAAATTTCCAAAGATCAAACTTTTGAAGTGATTGGGGAAATTCGAGCAGGCAGTGATCAACAGTTTCAATTGAATCATGGTCAAGCAGTACGGATTTTTACAGGCGGTAAAATTCCTGAAAATACCACCACGGTTGCACGACAAGAAATTGTTCAAGTCAACCACTCATCAATCACCATCACAGAATCACTTCGATTCGATGCTGATATTCGTCATGTCGGTGAAGAGGTGTCAACAGGTCAGCTATTGGCTGAACGTGGGCAATATCTGAATGTTGGTGCAATTGCCGCCTTAAGTATGGCAGGTGCGTTTGACGTTGGCGTGTTTAAACGACCGAAAATTGCCGTATTAATTACTGGCGATGAAGTGGCAACATCAAGCAGTGATCTGTCAATGGATGTGGGTTCAAAAGTATTTGATGCTAATGGACCTTTGCTTCAAGCATGGTGTCAGTCGAATCATTTTCAGGTCGATATTTTGCATATTGCCGATGAGGAAGAGGTGGTCAATGACACCTTTGATCGCCTTAAAACGCAATACGATGTGTTGATCACCACAGGTGGCGTATCGGTTGGTGATTATGATTATGTACGACCGTGTGCACTGAACAATGGTTTTGCGCAACACTTTTGGAAAGTGAAGCAAAAACCGGGGAAACCACTCTTTTTTGCATCATTTAATAATGAAGATCATCGTTGCTATTTACTTGGTTTGCCTGGGAATCCTGCGGCGGTCTATATCTGTATGCAAGTTTATGGCAAGCTGTTACTGAATGCCTTACAAGGCAATAGCAATAACCTACAATGGTTTAGCGCAACCTTAACGCAGCCGATCAAAGCGGATCAACGTGAGCGATTTATTCGTATGGTGCTGTCGTTCGATCAAGGGCGTTTAATGGTTCAGCCATTGGCAAAACAGCAGTCGCATATGCTTTCAAATCTAATGCAAGCCAATTGTTTGGTGAGAGTACCAAGTGGGAAAGTGATTGAATCTGGAGAAGTGGTACAAGGGCATTGGTTATAATGATTTCAAAATTGAAAAGGCAGGCAGATTAGAATGTGGTGGAGTCAAGGAGGATCGAACTCCTGACCTCTACAATGCCATTGTAGCGCTCTACCAACTGAGCTATGACCCCAATTATTTTTCAAACTTTATCATTATTCAAATGTCGTCTGAATAAACACGCTAAAAGCGTTACGCCATCTTATGCAGATGGCGTAAGACTGTCAATTCAACAGGTCAACTGAGAATTATTCTGCAGTGTCATTTGTTTCATTTTTAGGCAGTTTAAGCTGTTCGTTGAGCTTTTCCCAAACTTTCAGCTCTTTCTTACTTGGTGCACCAACGACTTCTAAAGCATTGCGTAGACGTGCAAAAGTCAGGTCAGGACCAATGGTGACCATTGCTTGCATCACAGGGGTCGAACTGGTCGAACCGGCAATGGCATTAAAGAACGCAGGCATAAAGTCACGCAGTTTAATTTCCATCTGATTCGCCAAATCCATCAAGGTTTGACTCACCGTATCATTATTCCAAGTAAACAAACTTTCTAAACGCCAAATCGCAAATTGCAAGCTTTGACGGACTTGTTCAGCACTGAGCTTTTTATTTTCAAACTGTTCAGCAGTCAAAGTTGGCATGTGATTGAAATAGAATCCTGCCCAATTCACCGCTTCAGAAAGCAAGTTAATTCGAGGTTGAATCGCTGCTGCGATCTCTTCGAGTTTTTGACGATTGCCTTGCCACGCTAGAATTGTATCGAGCAACTCAGAAGGTGTTAACGCTTTGAGCCATTGACCATTTAGCCAGTTTAACTTTTCTACATCAAAGATAGGACCGCCAAGCGATACACGTTGAATATCAAAGTGTTCAATCATTTCAGTCAAGTTGAACTTTTCACGTTCATCAGGCATAGACCAACCCATACGTCCTAAGTAGTTCAGCAACGCTTCAGGTAGTACGCCAATATCACGATAATAATTGATCGAGGTAGGATTTTTACGTTTAGACAGTTTTGATTTGTCAGGGTTGCGAAGTAGTGGCATGTGACACAGCACAGGCATGTCCCAACCGAAATATTGATAGAGTAATTGATGCTTCGGTGCAGATGGAATCCACTCTTCACCACGAATCACATGGGTGATTTGCATTAGATGATCATCAACGACGTTGGCAAGGTGGTAAGTTGGCAAGCCGTCGGTTTTAAGTAAGACTTGCATATCGACTTGCGCCCACGGAATTTCAACTTCGCCACGGAGCATATCTTGGAATTTGCACACACCATCTTCAGGTACTTTCATACGAATGACGTGTGGTTGATTGTCTGCAAGACGCTGTTGTACTTCCTCGGCAGAGAGCTTTAAACCACGACCGTCGTATTTTGGAGTTTCACCACGTGCTTGTTGCTCTGCACGCATTTGATCAAGCTCTTCAGCGGTGGCAAAGCAGTAAAAAGCATGACCTTGCTCAACCAATTGCACTGCATATTGCTTATAAATCCCCATACGTTCCGACTGACGGTATGGCGCATGTGGACCGCCAATATCAGGACCTTCTGACCAGTTTAATCCAAGCCAACGGAGTGAATCTAAGATCATTTTTTCTGATTCAGGGGTTGAGCGAACCTGGTCGGTATCTTCGATACGTAGGATAAACTCGCCGCCATGTTGTTTGGCAAAGCATAAATTAAAAAGTGCAATATAGGCTGTGCCTACGTGTGGGAAGCCTGTTGGAGAAGGTGCAATACGTGTGCGGACGGTCATAATAAATATCTAGAAATAATGTAATGCCGAGCATTATAACGAAAAACCGCAGGGCTAAAAATGCTTTGATCAATGTATCTCGTGGCAAGGCACAAATTTCGCTACAATGACGCAGTATTGAAAATGAGTAAGACGATGCAAAGCGACAATCAAAATTCGAATAGCAGTTCAAGCAGTCAAGCGGACGTGAGTTCAAAAGAAAACTGGTTTGTAGACTGGAAGCCTTATCGAGGTGATTTAGAGCAAACGCCTGTGGCAATCCATGAGTATTTACCTGCGGGGCAGAATATCGCATTGGGTTTGCAGCATGTATTCGCCATGTTTGGTGCGACAGTCCTTGCACCATTATTAATGGGCTTTGATGCAAGCTTAACCATGTTGATGACTGGTATTAGCACCATTTTATTTTTCCTCATCACTGGCGGTCGAGTGCCGAGTTATTTGGGGTCGAGCTTTGCCTTTATTGGTGTGGTCGCAGCTGCAACAGGCTATGTCGGCGCAGGCAGTAATCCAAATATCAGCCTTGCACTCGGCGGGATCATGGCATGTGGTATTTTCTATGCCTTAGTTGGTTTGATCGTGATGCGTACAGGGACGCAGTGGATTGAGCGTCTGATGCCACCAGTAGTGACTGGTGCGGTGGTGATGATCATTGGTTTGAATCTTGCGCCAATCACCATCAAAGGTGTGTCTAGTAATGCCTTTGATACATGGATGGCATTGCTCACAGTGCTGAGCATTACCACTATTGCGGTATTTACCAAAGGCATGTTGCGCCGTCTTTTGCTCCTAGTTGGTTTGGTGATGTCATACGTGATTTATTATGTGCTTGCCAATGTGATGGGCTTGGGTACACCGATCGACTTTGCACCGATCATCAATGCGGCATGGGTTGGATTGCCGCAGTTCCATAGTCCAAGTTTTGATGCCAAAGCGATACTGCTCATTGCACCAGTATTCATTATTTTGATTGCGGAAAACTTAGGTCATTTCAAAGCAGTCAGTGCAATGACAGGGCAAAATATTTCACCTTACATGGGACGTGCTTTCTTTGCGGATGGCTTGTGCACTACAATGTCAGGTGCGGTCGGTGGCACAGGGATGACGACTTATGCTGAGAATATTGGTGTGATGGCGGCAACCAAGATTTATTCGACTGTGGTCTTTGTCGTTGCAGGTGTATTTGCGATGCTCTTAGGTCTATCGCCAAAATTTGGTGCAATCATTAGCACGATTCCTGTGGCGATTTTGGGCGGTGCGTCGATCGTGGTCTTTGGTTTGATTACCATTGCAGGCGCTCGAATTTGGATTAGCAATCGTGTCGATTTTAGTCAAAATGGCAATATGCTCGTCGCTGCTGTGGTGGTGATCATGGGTACAGGGAACTTCTCTTTACACATTGCAGGTTTTGATCTTGGTGGTATTGGTACCGCAACTTTCGCAGCGATCTTGATGAATTTGATTTTTAACCGTCAAAGCCTCGGTGAAGAAAATCGAGATGAACACGATGCGTTTTCAGCGCATTAATATTTGAATTTTAAAATTCCAATGTGGAAAAACGACGAGCTATAACTCGTCGTTTTTTTACCTTTGCATCTTAGAAGTTTTTCATATTCCCAGTGTGTACTGATCTGTATATTTGGACTGTCATCAGACCCTGATTTCATTGATTGAAAATGTGACAGTTTGGTAATAAAATCTGCACAATCTTTTTAAGTCTTTAGTTTTGCTTGCGTGTCAGGGTTTTGAGTCAATCCGATGTGGCATCCGTCCATATGTGCGAAGGGCAAAATAAAGATTCTCTCTGGGGAAACCAATGAAATTTCAACAACTTTGTGTTGCGATCGCACTTGCATCATGTGCAACGGCGAGCATGGCAAAACCAATCTGGCAAGACTTTAGCTTGACGGCGCTCTACGGTGAAAACTACGAGCTGACACCTGAAGATGAGCAAACCACTGTGACCGCAGAATATGCGGCAAAATTGAAATATGGTGATTTCTTTGGTTTTATTGACCGTACAGAAAGTGGCGGTGCAAAAGATAGCTATTTTGAAGCATCTCCACGTCTAAGCTTCGCAGGTGTGTCGGGTAAAGATATTCAATTCGGCATCGTGAAAGATGTTTTGGTTTCTACGACTTGGGAAGGTGGCGAAGGATTTAACAACTATCTTTACGGTGTTGGTGTAGACCTTGATATTCCATATTTCCAATATGCGAGTGCCAATATCTACCGTGCTAACAATGATCTGACTGAAGATGATTGGCAATTGACTTTGACTTATGGCGTGCCGTTCCAATTATCGAATGAAGATTTTCTATTCGATGGTTTCCTCGATTGGTCAACAGAAGAAGATGATCACGAAAGCGAAATGAACTGGACAAGTCAGCTCAAGTGGAATGCAGGCAAACACATTTCACCAGATACACAGCTGTATCTCGGTGTGGAATATTCGCACTGGATCAATAAGTACGGCGTCGATGGTGTCGATGAAAACAATGTCAGTGCATTGGTGAAATACCATTTTTAAACATTGAAATTCGTATTGAAATTTGAAAAAGAAAAGCAGATCAGATGATCTGCTTTTTTCTTATCTGTAGATGGTGTGATTCATTTTTCGGAGCTACATCAAAAAATTTAACCAATCTGCGACATGACGAATCGTCAGCATGTGTAGTATGAAAATCGACAATAGGTAGAAATTCCAAAATATTTAAAAATGGATTGGTGACATGCAGGTATTACGATTTGAACTGAATAATGAACAGCGCAAATATTTGGGCTTAGCACCTGTTGAAGCGCATTGGGAATTGCAACAGCTTGGCGAGCAATATTTATATTTTGATGGCGCGGTGATACCCCCATCATTAATCGAGTCAATAAGTAGAAATTTCTAAACCCTTATTATTGTTTTGGTGGATTCAATAACGAAGTGCAACACATTTGAAAGTAGTTGAGAAAGTTTGAATGTATTAAATTTATTCTGATTTTATCAACTTGCAATTGGAAAGCATGCATTGCCTAGTTCCGACCTTGTAGGTCGGAATGCCAAAAAGCAGTCTAATCAATAGGCTTAAACTGCTCACGTAGATTACTTCTGCTCCGTCCAACCTTCTGCTTTTTCCACAGAATCGTCATTACTAAAGAACTTCTCACGTTGTTCTTCAAGGAATTTTTTGGCATCAGGTTCAAACACATTTAAGCGCTTTTCATTGATCAAAGTCGTTTGATGTTGAAGCCATTCTTGCCAAGCCTGCTTCGACACCGTCTCTAAATATTCCTGACCTTTCGCACCTGGAAATGGCGCAAAATCCAATGCGTCCATTTCCTTTTGATATTTACGACAAAATATCTGCTTTGACATAACGATTCCTTAAATTCTGCTGTAAAGTTTTTAAGCCAATTTCTCGACGCTTAGAGCGACGTAATACGTTGACGAGCACGTTCAATCGCTGCGCTAACTTGCTTCGGTGCCGTGCCACCCAAGTGATCACGAGCCGATACCGACGCTTCCAACGTCAACGCCAGATCAAACACATCTGCTGTAATCAAATCAGAGAATTGTTGCAATTGCTCAAGGGTCAGTTCGGACAAGTCTTTTTCCTCTTGCACACCGAGCGCAACCGCTTTACCGACGATTTCGTGCGCATCACGGAATGCCACGCCTTTTTTCACCAAATAATCGGCAAGATCGGTCGCAGTGGAGAAACCTCGTAATGCTGCTTCACGCATATTTTCAATATTTGGTACAAGCGCAGGCACCATATCAGCAAACGCCATCAAGCTACCACGAACGGTATCAATCGCATCGAATAACGGCTCTTTGTCTTCTTGGTTGTCTTTGTTATATGCTAACGGTTGACCTTTCATCAGCGTCAGTAAACTAATCAAATCACCAAAGACACGACCTGATTTACCACGCACCAATTCAGGCACATCAGGATTTTTCTTCTGTGGCATGATCGACGAACCTGTGCAGAAGCGATCTGGAATCTGTACAAATTTAAACTGTGCCGATGTCCACAAAATCAATTCTTCGGACATACGAGAGAGGTGCATCATGATCAGCGATGCTGCCGCATTAAACTCAATGGCAAAGTCACGATCTGATACGCCATCAAGTGAATTTTCACTGACCGCTTCAAAACCGAGTAATTCCGCAGTGTAGTTGCGGTCGATCGGATACGTCGTACCTGCTAATGCTGCTGAACCAAGAGGCATACGATTGACACGTTTACGGCAATCAATCAGACGTTCGCTGTCACGGAACAACATCTCAAACCACGCCAATAAATGATGACCAAAAGTCACAGGTTGTGCAGTTTGTAGATGAGTAAAACCTGGCATGATGGTGTCGGTATTTTTGCCTGCCAAATCCAAAATACCTGATTGCAAACGCTTTAAAACAGCCAAAGTCGCATCGATTTCATCACGCAAATACAGACGAATATCGGTCGCCACTTGGTCGTTACGACTACGGCCAGTATGTAATTTTTTTCCAGTAATACCGATACGACTCGTCAATGCCGCTTCGATGTTCATGTGCACATCTTCAAGATCAATGCGCCACTGGAATTGACCAGCTTCGATTTCGGTTTGAATGTCATTCAAACCGTTGATAATGTCGTCACGCTCTTGTGTGGTGAGTACACCCACTTTTGCCAACATGGTGGCGTGTGCAATCGAACCTACGATATCTTGTTTGTAAAAGCGTTGGTCAAATTGCACAGATGCGGTAAATTCGGCAACAAAGGCATCGGTTGCTTCACTAAAACGACCGCCCCACATACCTGAAGTTTGAGTCGGGTTTTGAGCGGGATTCAAAGAATCAGTTGGCTGATTTGTCGGTGTAGTCATAAGATCGTCAATTCAATTTGAAACTGTTTAAAATTGAGCGAAATTATAACAGACATTGCTATGACAGGCATTGAAATGTCGTATGGAAGATTAAAAAGTCATGGAGTATGCTAATTTAGAGTTTCGATTGATCATTAAATTTGAAAAAATCACTCAACAGGACGTGTCAATGCATGACGGTGCAAACGAAAACAAAGCAAACGAAAACAAAGCAAACGAAAACAAATTCCTCAAAACCAGCTGCACGTTTTGGCTTTCGTGACTTTAAGCAATGGCGACAAGTCTTTGAGCTTTTATTAGCCAGTAATGCGTTGGGCTTGATTTTGGCTGTGGCAAGTGTTGCACGGTTGTCGGATATTACGTGGACTTTACTGATTCATCATGTGCTATTCGTAAGTTGGGTTTGTGTGGCGTTTGCCTATTGTATTGATTATCTGCAAGGTCGTATGCCGTATTTGGCACGCAAGACATTTTATATTTTTAGCTTTTTAGTACTTATTTTGATTGTGCTTTTTAGTGGTTTTATCATCAATATTTTGCAACATCATGCGCAGTTTCCTTGTCATGCACTGACTTGGCAAATCATTTCAGAACATAGCCTGCGTCGTATGGTGCTTGGCGGTGGCATTGGCTTGATTGTCCTGCGTTATCTATACGTGCGTGAGCTGTGGATTGAGCAACGGCAGTCTGAGTTGATGGCACGTGTACAGGCGTTGCAGGCTCGGATTCATCCGCATTTTTTATTTAATAGTCTGAATAGTGTGGTGAGTTTGATCGGTAGTGATCCTTTTAAAGCCGAACAAATGCTCATTGATTTATCGAGTCTTTTTCGGGCGAGTTTAACTGAGTTACGAGAGGTCAGTTTGGCTGAAGAAGTCGAGCTATGTCAGCGTTATTTAAAGATTGAAGGTGTGCGTTTGGGCGATCGCTTACAAGTCAAATGGCGCATTGATGGTGAAAATATGCTCAATCAAGCCAAGATTCCACTGCTCACTTTGCAACCATTATTGGAAAATTGTATTTATCATGGTGTAGAATCATTGTCTAAAGCGAGCATGGTGAGTATATTAATCGAAATACGTGACCACCATGTCAGTATTGTTTTGACCAATCCCTACCAAACAAAAGTAGGTCAAACAAAATCGGAGTCAAATCAAGGCAATGGGATTGCCATTGATAACGTGAAACAACGTCTCATGGCGTATTATGGTGCAGAGGTGAAGTTTTCTACTTTTGCTCGTGATGATGTCTATACGACTTTGTTGAGTTATCGATATTCGTAGATATCGGGTGCTGAGTTATTACTTTTATAGTGATCAAGACATGATATATTGCGTTGAAATGAATTAAAAAACAGATGCAACGGAAGCAACAACATCTGTATAAAAACAGTGGGGAACACAATGGATATTGTAGTCTGTGATGACGAACCATTAGCACGAGATCGACTTGAAAGGATGCTAACGCATCTAGGACATCGTGTGCTTGGGCAAGCCAAAAATGGCGTTGAAGCCCTTGAACTGGTTGAACAAGAACAGCCTGATGTCATCTTACTTGATATTCGCATGCCTGAAATGAATGGGTTGGAATGTGCGCAAAAATTAAGTAGCTTAGATACACCGCCTGCGATCGCTTTTTGTACTGCATTTGATCAGTATGCGATTGATGCGTTTAAAACCAATGCCATTGCCTATTTACTCAAACCCATTGCTATGGATGATTTGTCACAAGCTTTGTCAAAAGCGACCAAGTTGAATCAAGCACAGCTCCAAGCGTTACCGACGACAGAAAAAGATCCTGAACATCAGACACGTCATCACATCGCTGCACGGACTTATCGTGGCGTTGAGCTGATTCCATTAGATGATATTTATTATTTCTTAGCCGATCAGAAATACGTCATGGTACGTCATAAGAATGGTCAAGTGTTGATTGATGAAACATTAAAAGATTTAGAAAATGAATTTGAAAATAACTTTATTCGTATTCATCGTAATGCTTTGATGTCACTCAAATATTTGGATGGTTTGGAAATGCAATCCAATGGGCAATATCAAGTGCGTTGTAAAGAGGTTGATGAAAAGTTGATGATTAGTCGTCGGCACTTGCCATTGATTAAAGAGCGGATTCAAAACTTATAATTAAAGTTCTTTCCCCTTACTTTTTGTGAGGTGAAAACCAAAACCATCAAAATCACTTGCAATTCTCCATCAGCACGGTAGTGTAAGTCATCCTTGTTCGTTGATGAGTTTTCGCCATGCCAGTCTTAAAAATTGCCACCCGAAAAAGTCCTTTGGCACTCTGGCAGGCAGAACATATCAAACAACGCCTTGAAGCATTACATCAAGATTTAAGTGTTGAACTGGTTACGTTCGTCACGCAAGGCGACAAGATTTTAGATACACCACTTGCCAAAATTGGTGGTAAAGGTTTATTTGTCAAAGAGCTTGAAGCTGCATTACTTGATGGTCGTGCGGATTTAGCAGTGCATTCGATGAAAGATGTGCCGATGCAGTTGCCTGAAGGTTTAGAGCTGGCTGCGATCTGTACTCGGGAAGATCCACTAGATGCCTTTGTATCCAATCAATATCTCCACTTTGATGATTTGCCACAGAATGCAAAAGTCGGTACATCGAGCTTGCGTCGTCGTTGTCAGATTTTGGCACGTCGTCCAGATTTAAATGTGCTTGATTTACGAGGTAATGTTGGGACACGGTTGTCCAAGCTCGATGAAGGGCATTACGATGCGATTATTTTGGCGAGCGCAGGGTTAAAACGATTAGAACTACATGGGCGTATTCGCCATACGTTAAGTCCAGAAGTCAGCCTGCCTGCGGTTGGGCAAGGTGCATTGGGATTGGAATGTCGTAGCGATGATGCACAAGTACAAGGCTGGATTGCCGCTTTGAATGATGCAGAAACTTCAGCCTGTGTGCGTACCGAACGTGCTTTTAACGCCCATCTTGAAGGTGGTTGCCAAGTGCCGATCGCTGCATTTGCCGAGTGGCTTGGCGACCAAATTCATATTGAAGGACGTGTCGGTTCACCTGATGGTGAGCAATTACTGATTGCCAAACAACAAGGTTCACCTGCTCAAGCGGAAGAAATGGGCGTTGCACTCGCCAAAGATTTATTGGCGCAAGGTGCGGGTGAGCTGTTACAAGCGTTATATGATCATCAACGTTCAGCGCAAAACCAAGATCAATAAATCTAATGTGTTGATTTAACCATGGCTAAATGCAGATCAAAGCTTCTAATTAATACGCGTCCTGCCGAGCGTGCGAATGCTTTAAGCAAGGCTTTGCAAGCTTTGGGCTATTCAGTCTGTGAGTTGCCTTTATTGTCATTAGAGCCAATAGCTTTTAATGCAGAATTGGAAGCGCAATTTGCACAATTTAAACATGCTGAAATTGTGGTTGTGGTCAGCCCTATTGCGGTTGAGTTGGGTATGCAATATGCTTCGCAAAGCAATATTTCATTGGCTGAATTGCAGAACAAACAATGGATTGCTGTTGGAGGGTCGACCCAAAAAGCATTGGCAAAATATAAAATTGATAGTGAATGTCCAACGGTGGAAACATCCGAAGGCATGTTGCAACTTCCCATTTTAAACGATTTGATTTCAGCGCAATCTAGTAACTCACAGCACACAAAAAGTGTGCGAATTGCATTTTGGCGTGGTATTGGCGGACGTACTTTGATGATGGATGAGCTGATTGCACAAGGTTGTACGGTGTTAAATATTTTACTCTATCGCCGTGCGATGCCGAATTATACGGTGGATGATTTAAAACAACTTGCACAACAACTGCCTGCAACCGTTCTTGTTAGTAGTGAACAAAGTTGGAAAAATTGGCAACAATTGAATTCTCAAATGGTTGAACATGCCATGGCCGGTCCAAATGATTTTTTAAACAATCAATATGTTGTGCTTGGAGAGCGTGTGAGTCGAGTGCTTCAACGTGATTTAAGTGGTCTTGGAAAAATATTTACGGTACAGCATTTGACAGCAAATGAAATTGACAGCGTGATTCAGAATCGCAACAATAATAAATGATGATTTAAATTCATTTGTTTTGATGATGTTGGGATGTATTAAATTGGTTGGTAGTGCTTACAAGGCTAGAGAGTTGATGCGTAAAGATGAATAAAATTGGCACATTGCTACTGCTATTGATCGTAGTGTGGTTGGGCAAGCTCAGCTTTGATTTTTATACGCTCAAAAATGATCAAGTCAATGCGTTGAACCTCAGTTTGACACAACAAAATCAACGTATTTCAGCACTTTATGATCAAATTGTCTCTTTGCAACAAGCGCATAAACCTATATTGTCTGAAGACTTGCAAGGCAATGGGCAAAGCAACTCTACACAAAGCCAAAATGCATCAAATCAATCACAATCAAATGCTTTACAGCTTTTGAATCCAACATTGGCAAGTGTCTATGCTTCAAATTTTGAAAGTCAGCGGTTGAATCAAGATCGCTTAAGTTATGTCAAAGATCGTTTAAGCTTAATTCAAGCGATGTTGCAACAACAGCGTATTAGCGCAGCACTGTCACAGATTCAAAACTTAAAACAAAAATTGGGTCAAGAGCAGTTGCTTGCCAGTAGTCTAAACTCAACATTGATCGAAGCGCTGCAGCGTGATCAAAATACCATTAGTCAATATTTACAACAGCGTACTGAGCATCTCAGCATCCTCCAACAGCAATTACAGAAGATCGAAACCCAGCTTGAACCTGCGCCATTAGATCAAGCCAGTCAGTCCAAATCTTGGTCAAATTGGTTTAAATTGCAACGAGTTGAACCGTCACAACAACCTGATTTGCACCAACGTGCATTACACTACAAAGAAATGCAACTGCAACTTTTGCTTGCACAGCAGGCACTGAATACAGGGCAAAACGCGTTCTATCGTCAGCAGATTGCAACCTTGACAAAAAATCTAGCTTTATATCCAGATATTGCCTCGCAATCCGTCTTAAAAAGTTTACAAAAGCTCGATGGCATTGCGCTCAATCCTGCACCGCAACTCAGTGCGATCACTTTGCTAGGTGATGCGCCATGATGCGGCAGAGGAGATAATCCATTATGCGTATTGTGATTTTGGCATATTTCATTTTATTTTTGCTGTCAGTTGGCATATTTATTGTCCTGAGTTTTCATGCAGGTTTTGGCTACGTCTTTTTGCAGTGGCATGGTTGGCAGTTGCAAACCAATTTATTTTTGGTGCTGATCTTATTTTTTATCTCACTCATCGCAATTTATGCGTGTTGGTATGGTTTAAAGCAGATTTTTCGTCGCAATATTCAAAATCATTTACAACCCAAGTCATTTCAAAAACTTCATCCTTACGAGCGACTTGGTATTTTGTGGTTACTCAAAGCAGAAGCTTTCGAGCAACAGCAGATTATCTCGACCTATCAAGCCTCAGCACTTTTACATCCGTTGATCCGTGCGCAAATGTCACTCAATCAACTAGATACTTCAAGTGCCAAAGACTGGTTAAAGCAAAGCAAAAATCCATTGTTTGAATTGGCGGAACTCCTTAAAATTGATATTGCATTGGTTGAAGAGAATCATACTGAAGCCTTTGAGCGGATTGAGTTTCTCAGCGTACAGCCACTCTCGACGTGGTTACAGCCTGTAGCAACTGCATATCAAGCACAGCTTCAAGAAAAATGGTTGCAACTGTCTTTGCAATATCCGTGGAAAATGTTTGATGCCACGCATCAGCCTCAGTTTGACCAAGCGCAAAATGTATTGTGGCTACAAGCACTTTTTCAATTTAGAGAGCGTGCCGATGAACGTGTCATCGACCAGCTCAAAACGTGGATTGAAAATCAAAAATCGATGATTAATGATTATCCTGTTGAACATAAAATTATATTATTAAAGCTGATGGTGCAGTTTGAGCAGTTTGATTTGCAGAGCTTCGCATTTGCGGAGCAAATATTGGAAGAACGGTTTGTACCTGACGTGCTATATATTTGGCTTGATCAAGTGTTTGAACATGCGCATTTGGATATTGATGTGATTGCATCAAAAATCGAAGCGTGGTCTACGCAATATCCTGCTCAGCCGAGTATTGCATTTGCCAAGTGGCATATTGCACAAGCACAAGGCAAGATCGATGAGGCGAATGAATTATTAACGCAATATCCTGAAGATCCATATATGGCATATTTACGGATAAAAAGTGCGTTGGCATCAGACGATTTACAGCTGGATTTAAAACGATTACTTCAGTTTAGCGATCAAGACTTTAAATTTAATCTTTAATCTTATTTATTCAACAAGGATACCATGGTGCAAGATCAATCAAAAAACACAACGCTCGATACACTATCAGACTATCCTCTGCATTTTCAGCAGACTGTTGCTTGGGGAGATATGGATGCTTTTGGACATGTGAATAACGTGATGTATTATCGTTATTTTGAAAGTGCACGTATTGAATATTTAGAGCAATTTAATATTTTTAATTATGACGTGATTACGGTAATTTCAAAAAGTGATTGTCGTTATTTGAGCCCAGTTTTTTATCCAGATCAACTGGTCGTCGCAACACGTGTAGAAGAAATCCGTAATTCCGCAATGCGTATGCGCTATACCCTATTTAGCCAAAGTCAAAACAAAGTTGTTGCAGATGGTGAGGCGGTGATCGTTGTATTAGATGCTAAAACCAACAGTAAAGCAGCAATTCCTGATGCTTTTAAACAGCAAGTTATCGATTTTGAAAAGCAAGCAGGGCATGAAGTTACTTTGCTTTAATTCTGCAATAAAAATAGATCAGATGGGATTTATGATTTTAAATCCCATTATTATTCTAAATATTTTATTCTAAATTTACAAAACTTAGCTAAATCAATTAAAAATAAAATTATACACTTATGTTAATGCAATATAGTGCAGAGCGTATGATTATTGAAATTTAATCAATTTTATCGCAAATTTATTTTAAATGTTTTGACCTGGATTTAAGGACACTGATATGGCAACCAATATTGATAATATGGATCTCAACGAGCTTGAAGCGCTGACCAAGAAAACCCAACAACTCATTGAACAAAAGAAAAAAGAAAAAATTGATCAAGCTTATGCTCAGCTTGTAGATATTGCTCAAGCTGTAGATATGACCTTAGATCAGCTCATTGCGCATGGTCAAAAGAAAAAATCTAAACCAACCCGCAAAGTTGCGCCACGCTATCGCAATCCAAAAGATGCAAGCCAAACGTGGACAGGTCGTGGTAAACAACCTCGTTGGGTGGTAGATGCGCTTGCCAAAGGCAAAAAACTCGACGATCTTGCGATTTAAGCTTTTTAGAAAAATATTGACCAAAGATTTTTCCCATTTATGGTGTTCGTGATAAATGATGGGCAGACCGCAAAAAAGTCATGAAAAGGTCATGTTTCGCCTTGATAATGCTGAAAACCAAGCTTGAGCTTGGTTTTTTGTTTAGTAATCTAGTCATGTGAGTGTTGGTTCACACCGTAAAATGTGCATAATGTCAGAAGCATTGATGATCAATCGAGATTCATGGACGTATTGAGATTTAAACGATAGGCTGTACCTGAGTATCTATGTGAATGACCAATAAGAAGATTTCTAGATTTTGGCTGATGATGTTTGTCGGTCTTTTTGCACTGTTCGTGCTGTTACAAGTCCCTGCAACATGGCTTTTGGGTAAGTTTTATCCAAATATGCGCTATATTCATAATGTCAGTGGAAATATTTGGCAGGGTGAAGCCGATTGGGCTTATCAAGATTTGCAAGGCACCATGACATGGTCAACGCGTCCTTGGGAAATTCTGCGTTTGCGTGCGTCTTCTAATATCACTTTAAATTCTGGTCAGACCGAAATTCACGGTGTCGTGGCATATGGTTTGGGCAAAAATATTTATCTCAGCAATATGAATGGCAAGGTCAGTAGTGATACTTTGGCGAATCTGGTCGATTGGCAATGGCCGAGTAGTGACCTTAAACTAAATGATGTGGCATTCAAATATCAAAAAGAACAAGGCTACCAAGATGCAGAGGGTCATCTAACTTGGGCGGGCGGCTTACTCAATTATCCGATTGCACAACGTTTGGAGCGCATCGATATTCCGCCGTTAGTGGGGCAGTTGACAGCTGAAAATGATCAACTCAAGCTTGCTGTTCGAGATAGTCAGCAACAGCGTATGGCGGATTTGAGCTTGGATAAAGACAGTATTCTGGATGTGCAGGTGACACAGCGCTTATTGATTAATGCGCCAAGCTATCAAGGTCAAGCAGGTATGGATACTGCGGTGGTCAGTACACGTCAGCCTTTGGGGAGTTTGTAATGCAACATATTCCGCAAGTTTGCTGTGATGTGGCGTGCAAGGGATGGAAAGCCAAGGATGAATAGTATTCAACAATGGCTTGACCGTTTTGAGTTGGAGAAGCTCAATAAGATTGCACCAGTGATTTTTTTCATCTTAATGTTGTGGCTATGTTGGCGTTTGGCGAATCTGTTTTGGTGGTTTGTTGCGCCGCCGAAAGCGCCAGTTGTGCAGACCGTCATGCTCGGCTCTCAACAGCAACGTATGCCGAATATTGTGCGCTTTTCATTGTTTGAAGAGCACGGTCAGAATCCACAAGCACAGCAACAAGCAGATTTGCCGGTAAAACTTGAAGGTGTGGTGCTTGCCAGTCCAAGTTACTTATCCTCTGCGGTCTTGCGTATCAATAACAATGCCAGTAGCTATCGAGTTGGTGAGACTTTAGATGATACCAATATGACGTTGGCAGAAGTCTATTGGGATCGTGTCTTTATTCGAGAGGGTAGCGGTCAGACACGTGAAGTGAAGTTCGGTGAGGAAACCAGCACGGCGAACTTGCCACCGAGTGATATGAGTTTAAACAACGCATCGAACCGTGCAGTGACAAGCCGTTCAACTCGTAGTGTGCCAAGTACACGATCAAACAATTCAACCAGTCGAAATAATGATTCACCCAACCGTGCGATTAATCAAGCGATTGAAAAACTGAAACAAGATCGAGAACAATACTTGGGTCAAATGGGTGTCAATACTACCCAAAATGGATTTGAAGTGACCGATCAAACGCCACCTGCACTTCGTGCGAGATTGGGCTTGAAGCCAGGGGATAAGATTGTGTCTGTCAACGGACAAAACTTGTCTTCAGGAGTCAATGAAGCACAGCTCTTAGAGCAAGTACGCCAAGCAGGACAAGCTAAAATCGAAATTCAACGTGGTGATCAGACGATGACCATCCAACAAAGTTTTTAAGCACAGTGATGTGTAATGAATAAATGAGGCAGATGGTTTACATGACTTCATCTTTTGCAAATCGTCAACTTTGGGCTGTACTTGCAGCAGCACCAATGGTTTTTGTGGTGTCACAAGCAAGCCACGCACAAACGTGGAAAATTAATTTGCGAGATGCAGATTTGACTGCGTTTATCAATGAAGTGGCAGATATCACGGGTAAAAACTTTGCGGTTGATCCACGCGTGCGTGGCAATGTCACGGTCATTTCCAATAAACCACTCAATAAAGATCAAGTGTACGACTTGTTTTTAGGGGTGCTGAATGTCAATGGCGTGGTGGCGATTCCATCAGGCAACACCATCAAACTTGTCCCAGATAATAATGTGAAAAATTCAGGGATTCCGTTTGATGCCCGCAACAGCGCCCGTGGCGATCAAATCGTCACTCGGGTGATTTGGCTGGATAATACCAACCCAAATGACCTCATTCCTGCACTGCGTCCATTGATGCCACAGTTTGCTCATTTGGCGGCAGTGCCTGGCACCAATGCGTTAATTGTGTCAGATCGTGCGGCAAATATTTATCAGCTCGAAACCATTATTCGAAACTTGGATGGTACAGGTGAGAATGACATTGAGGCGGTTGCATTGCAGTCTAGTCAAGCGGAAGAAGTGCTTGGTTTGATTGATTCCATGAGCTCTACGGGTGCAGCCAAAGATGTTAAAGGCTCACGTGTGCGGATTGTTGCAGATGCACGCACTAATCGCATTATCATCAAAGGTGATACACATAGTCGTAAGCGGATTCGTCAATTGATCGAAATGCTGGATGTGCCGTCAGCAGATCGTTTGGGTGGGTTGCGAGTATTTCGCTTAAAACATGCCAATGCCAAAAACTTAGCGGAAATCCTACAAGGTCTAGTGACTGGGCAAGCGGTGACGAGTTCGAGTAGTTCAAACTCAAGTAATAATTCAAACAATCAAATTAGCTCGTTAATTAACAATTCAAACACGAGTTCAGCTAGCAATAACGGAACAGGCTCGACGATTAATTTGACGGGTTCAAATAATAATAGTAATCAAAATGCTTTGACCAGTTTTAGTGCTAATGGCGTGAGTATTATTGCGGATGCGACCCAAAATGCTTTGGTGGTCAAGGCCGATCCGCAACTCATGCGTGAGCTAGAAAGTGCCATCGAACAACTCGATATTCGTCGCCAACAAGTGTTGATCGAAGCGGCGATTGTTGAAATATCAGGTACAAATGCTGATCAACTCGGTGTGCAGTGGGCGCTTGGTGATTTGTCCAGTGGTATTGGTTTGATCAACTTTTCCAATGCAGGTGCAAGCTTGGCAACCATTGCAGGTGCTGCATTGGGTGGCACAGTAGCGCAAGCGAATGCTTTGGATAGTATAAGCAATGGTTCATCAATTGCGTTAGGTGATTATGATACCAATAGCGATGGCACACGTAGCTTTTTTGGGGCACTGGTACAAGCGCTTGAAACCAGCAATAAATCCAATCTACTCTCTGCGCCGTCTGTGGTGACGTTGGATAATGAAGAAGCTTATATCGTCGTTGGTCAAAATGTACCATTTGTTACAGGTTCGGTAAGCACCAGCGGTGGTACGGCGAATCCATATACCACCATTGAGCGTAAAGATGTCGGGATTACCTTAAAGGTTGTGCCACATATTGGCGAAGGCGGAACATTGCGGCTTGAAGTAGAGCAAGAAGTATCAGCGGTCACCAACAGTACAGCTGCCTCTGACCTCATCACCAGTAAGCGTGCGATTAAAACCTCGATCTTAGCAGAAGATGGGCAAACTATTGTACTTGGTGGATTGATGCAAGATGACCGAGAAGAAGGGCGACAAGCTGTGCCAGGTTTGGGGCGGATTCCTGTGGTGGGTCGTTTATTTCGCTCGGATAATGCCAACACAGAGAAGCGCAATTTATTATTATTTATCCATCCAACCATCATTAAAGATGCCGTGGATGGGCGTAATGTCACGGGTGATCGCTACAATCAAATCCGCAGTTTACAGTTGGCATTTGATACGGACGGTAGTTTTTCAACGCTTCCTGACAATGTCGATGAAATTTATGATCAGCGCATGACTTTGCCGATTCCCAAAGAACAGCGCATAGATAATGGGCAGAAATATCAAACTGTGCCTGTCACAGCGATTACCAAACAAAATGGTGAAGCTGTTGTTGATTTGCGTCAAACACCACAGCGTATTGTCACCACACCAGTTGCCGTGAATTATGCACAGCCCCAAACCATACCGCAAACAGTCCAACCTATCAGTGTTCAGCCACAAGTGGAAAGAACATCGAATACTGTGACTGAAACGTCAATTCGTGTGCAATAAACCTCTCAAGAGTTTGAGTGTTTTAGCACGTGATTAGATATTATTTTATCAAACGTAATATAAGGATAAGCCATGAACTGGAAACTCGTTGCTAAAAGCGAACCGATCGAAGGACAAGCTATTCTCATTGATCGTGATATGGTCATTGGTCGTCATCAGCAGGCAGATGTTGTATTGCAAGCCGGACATGTTTCTCGTCGTCACGCTGCGTTATTGTTGAAAGCGGATGGTCAGGAGTTGTGGATTCAGGACTTACAGTCTTCGAATGGAACCTTTGTCAATGGTGTGCAAATCGCAGAGCAACAATTATTTGATGGTGATGAAATTAATTTTGAGGCAATTCGCTTTCAGATTGTCGCGGATGCATTGGCATTTACTGATGACCAAACCGCACCAGACTTGGAAAAAGTTGCCCCATCGGATGCAGGTATGCCGACGCTTGAAGAGCGTAGTGATGTGACAGTGAAACAAGATGGTATGCCGAGCGATGTTGGTGTGCCAAAGCCTGCGCCGATTCCCGAAGGTGTTGATGTTAGTAAAACCACTCAAGCAAAATCTGAGCCAACAATTGAAGCGATCAAACAGCCTCAAAGCCGTGTGGAAAAAGCCCAAGCTGATTCCAAAAATGCCAAAGTGGGCTTTATGAGCTTAATTGTTTTGGTGATTTTGATTGTCTTGGCGGGTTTTTTCTTCTTAGGGCAATAATTCCGAAATGAAAACGCACTTGAAGAGTCCATTAGCTGACCTATCTCAACGACAACTGATCCTATTTGATCTAGATGGCACGTTGGTTGATTCGGCGCGTGATCTGTATGCGTCGATGAATATGGCATTGGCGGAGCTGGGTCGCCCTGCTGTGACTGAGCAACAAGTACGAACTTGGGTTGGAAAAGGTGCATCACAGCTCTGTAGTTGTGTGATTCAATATCAAGAGCACGGCTTAAATCCTGAACTTCAGCAACAGCTTTTACAGCGATTTTTAGCAGTTTATCAACGCCATCTCTGTGTCGATACAGAGATCTATGAAGGTGTGCTTGAATTTTTGGATTATTGTCGAGCTGAGGAAAAAACGCTGGCTTGTGTGACAAATAAGCCGTTTGATGCAGCACACAGTCTACTCCAGCAGCTCAATATTCTAGATCGGTTTTCACTGGTGATCGGCGGAGATTCATTGACGCATCGTAAACCACACCCTGAGCCACTACTACACAGCATGCACTCTTTTGAGCAAAAACCTGCACACACTTTGATGATTGGTGATTCACGAAACGACGTTGAAGCAGGACGAGCTGCGCATGTCGATTGTATTGTGCTGAGTTATGGCTATAATCATGGTGAAGATATTCATGCCTGTTCACCGCAGTTGGTGATTGATTCACTGGCGGAACTTATTCCGCACTAAGGGATTGAGTAACTGGGTTGTGTGTATCGTTTTATATTTAATTTGATCTTCCACTTCAATTTTTTTGAGGAAAATATGTCTAACACAATGTTGTGCCCAATCATGTTTCGATGGCGAGTCTAAGTCTGACACCATTTTTTCGAATCATTTTTCAACATTGAGTAAAGACCATGACCTCACACAACGAGCTTCAAAAAGAACAACTTCAAACAGAGCAATTCCAACGCCTTGTCCAAGCAGGCTATCAAACCATTCCAGTATTTCGTCAGCGTCTTGCTGATACTGAAACCCCGCTCACCGTATTTGCACGTTTGCGTCAGCAGGCTTTGGCGTATTTATTTGAATCGGTTGAAGGCGGAGAAACATGGGCACGCTATTCGATCATTGGCTTGGGTGAAAGTACAGTATTCTCCTGCAATGCAGGTGTGCTCAGTATTCAAGATGAACAAGGGCAAGTCACCACACAGCCTTGTAGCGACCCTTTTCAATATATTCGTGATTATCAAGCCCAGTTCAAAGTACCGCCACATGCTGAAATTCCAGAACTGCCACAATTTACAGGTGGTTTGGTTGGATACTTTGGCTATGACTCAGTGCGCTATATTGAGCCAAAATTGACCAATGTTCCAGAAGCTGACCCTGTGGGCTTGCCTGATATTTGGATGATGCTATCAAAAACCGTGATCGTATTTGATAATCTCAAAGACACCATGTTTTTAATCAGTCACGCTGATGCGACACAAGCAGATGGCTATGATAAGGCACAAGAGCGTCTTGATGACATCGAAGCCTTACTTGCTCAGCCTGTGAGCTTAACGGCGAAACCACATACGCCACCACAGTTTGAATCTTTAACGGGCAAACAAAAATTCTTAGATACCATCGAAACGGTGAAAGAATATATTCGTGCAGGTGATGTGATGCAGGTCGTGCCTGGGCATCGTATGGTCTCCGATTTTGATGGTGATGCGATTTCGGTCTATCGTGCGCTTCGTCATCTCAATCCATCGCCGTATTTATTTTTGGTGCAAGGCTATACCTTGCAGGATCAAAAGCCATTCCATATTGTTGGCTCATCACCTGAGATTTTATGTCGTTTGGAAGATGGTGTGGCAACAGTGCGCCCACTAGCAGGGACTCGCCCTCGTGGCAAAACTTATGAAGAAGATATTGCCTTAGAAAAAGATTTGCTTGCCGATGAAAAAGAAATTGCTGAGCATTTGATGCTGATTGATCTTGGGCGAAATGATATCGGCCGAGTGTCGAAAATTGGCAAAGTGCAAGTCACCGATCAAATGGTGATTGAACGCTATTCCCATGTCATGCATATCGTGTCAAATGTGCAAGGTGAAGTGCTCGATGATGTTGATGCCTTAGATGTCTTAAAAGCGACTTTCCCTGCGGGAACATTGTCGGGTGCGCCAAAGATTCGTGCCATGGAAATTATTGATGAAGTTGAGCCTGTCAAACGTGGCGTATTCGGCGGTGCTGTTGGTTATCTCGGTTGGCATGGTGAGATGGATATGTCGATTGCGATTCGTACAGGAATTATCCGTGAGGGGAAAGTCTATGTGCAAGCGGGCGCAGGTTTGGTGGCAGACTCCAACCCAGAATCGGAATGGAATGAAACCCAAATCAAAGCACGTGCGGTGATCAAAGCGGTTGAATTATCATCAAATGGCTTGATTTTGTAGGATTTCAAGCGATATCTTATAAAAAATGTCTTGCATCGTTTGAGAGTTTTGCTAAACTGCACACCGTTCTGATGCGAAACGTCACTGATATGTCATATAGATAATCTTGATGTTTAAATCGAAAAGCCGGCATAGCTCAGTTGGTAGAGCAACTGACTTGTAATCAGTAGGTCCACAGTTCGAATCCGTGTGCCGGCACCATTTTAATAAAGCTATATTTTAAAATAAGTTTTGTGGGTGTGGTAAGATCGCAACAGTAACGAGCTCTAATAAGAGTGAAAAAGGTGA
>LULG01000105.1_pt1 | contig 24221 bp, 27 predicted proteins | sample 728211 | NCBI WGS metagenome assembly LULG01 (sample SAMN03860295, study PRJNA289734) | marine metagenome | biome: seawater column; feature: ocean; material: water; isolation source: Red Sea water column Station 169 - depth 200m | place: Saudi Arabia: Red Sea | collected 2011-10-15 | depth 200 m | reverse complement strand
CGGTCATACTGCATCAAGTCTGCCTCGGTGGAGTGATCCATATATCGCCTTACCGACAACCGTGATCCGTCGTCAGGCTCGAAGACCAGCTCGAACCCTCTTACGTCATTGCTGTCCGTCCACACCCACCTGAGCATCCCACTTTTCCAGGTCCAGCGTATTCCGCCTAGCTGGTATTTACTCGTGTTGTCCGGCCTGACCAGCCATGGGCGGTCAACCGTAAGCCTCTCCCCGTCAGCAGAGACAACCAATCTGGACTGTCCCTTGCCCCTTCCGTCTGTGATCTGGATGGGCGTTCCGATAACGGCTGTGCTGAACTGCGCGGACGCATCGCTGGCTGTAACCTGAGTCGCTTCGCTCACGGTGCCTGATATCTTTCCGTCCGTCGTCCCTAACCCGTCCAGGGAGCCGGTGTTTGGTGCCACCACCTGCCGGTTATCAAGACCCAGATACAACTGCCTGCTGCCGTTCAGCTCCCCCACAGTCGACGACGTCACTGGCCTGGAATACTCCTCAATCCACCAGCGTGAATGGAGGTAGTGGTAGCACAGAGCGTGTCTGGGGTATCTCACTCCAGACAGGCAGACAAACCACTTGATTGTCTGCTCGCTGGGATAGTGAGCCGCGTGGAAGTTGTCGGCGTTTTTCCAGTTGATTGCCAGTTCGCCACGACCGGAGAACAGGGGTTGCAGGTCAGCAGCCAGCTCTCGTGCCTGCCTGCCGTCGTATGCGTATATCCCCTTGCGGTCCAGCAGGTAGCCATTGCCCTCCACTGTGACCCAGCACTTCTGGTTGACGCACCCTCTCCATGTCCCAAGGAACACCCTGCCGTCATCCTTGGGGCTGGTGACGTACTCCAGTCGATACACACGGTGTTCAAACAGCACAAACAGCGAGCTTGACAGGGGCATCAAGCCCGTCATGTCTCCGGCTTGAGGATCCTCTGTCAGGGTCAGGTAGTCCCCGTCCGCCTCCTCCTTGTTCCACGACTCCGGATAGTCCACCATGCTGTAAAAGATACGCAAGGCACTCTGCCCACCAGGAGCAATGGCGTAGTCGGCATAAGGCGACGTGTCACCCGTGTACTCCGATGACAACACCATGGTCTGTGCCGTGGTGTTGACCGACGAGATGGTGTAGCTCTTGGTGTTTCCGGACACGTTCGGGTACAGCACCCTGCCCTTCATGTTGGCAGTCCACCCTGTGCCTATGCCGGTGACAGTGGTGGAGTTCATCGTAAGGGAAATGCTCCCTTCCGTGTACGTCAGGTCGACCGCTGCCCACAGCCTGCTGTAGTGGGAGATAAGCACCTTCTTCAGGGACGGTGGCTCACCATGGACAGACACGGCGAAGTCATTGCCGTTGTCGTCCATCAGGGTGACCTCCTCTGCGGCACCCAGATCACTGTCGGAATTGGTGGAGCTGAAGCTGGTGTCTGTAAGATCGGTGTCTGTTACGTCTATGTAAAATACGTTGACGGACCCGTCCTTTGATCTGAGGATCTGTCTCGACGTGACACGGCTGTCCGTGGGGACCTCGACGTTGCTGTAGTTGATTGTCGACGCCCCTCCCGACCCCTCCCCACCACTGGTGTAGTCACCCGTGCCCTCTGAGTTGTCCAGAGTAAATGACGTCGTGCCCACCACGGTAACTGTCCACCGTCCATTCGATCCGTAGTTCCCTCTCACTCCACTAATCTTGACTGACGCACCAGTAGACAGCCCATGAGCCGCGTTCGTTGTGACCTGTATTGGGCTTTCATTGGTAGCAGCGGTAATTGAGCCACTACTTGTCGCAATGTTGTATGACGCTGACAGGGGGGACAGATTGCTGACACGACCCTCTGCATCCAGGAACCTCACATAGGCATAGATAGTGCCCATGATGGACCCTGTGCCCGATGACGACACAGTCACCGCTGTCGAGGGAGCGGGTACACCTGCATCCGCAAACGCGGAAGACAGCCCGTCCCATCTCTTGACCGGCTGGTCACCACGGGCCATGTAGATGTTTCCGTCCGCCGTCTTGGTGAACGTGGGAACTGGAACCCTGGATGTAAAGCTATCGCTCATCAACTGGTCCTCGGATTCTTCCTGAATTCAAGAACGCCTGAGTCTAGGTGTCCGACGATATGGTCTGCCTGCGGCCTCTTGTAATACTGCAACGATGTGTAAGCACCATCCTGATGTCCACCACCTACCACTCGAAAACGCTTCAGCTCCGCTCCGCTGTGAGTTCCTGCCGACCACTGGAACAGGGCGTGGTGAACACCCTCACTAAACCCTGATGCCAGCCTGCCCTCAATCTCAAACAAACCCGTCCTGTTTCCAACATCTTTTGCTGGCAGGGTCTTTCCACTGACCACGGATGCGAAGTCCCCATCATACACGGTCACCGTGGGGGCACTGTCCGGAGCGACAGCGTCACCATTGGCATCCCTGCATTGCACGGACAACGGTATCCACTCTCCCAGCTTATAGCGGCCCAAGTACATCCGGTTCTTCTTCCTCTGTGCCTAATAACGGACGAGACATCCTGAGAGAAGGTGGGATAACAGGTGCGATGTATGGCATGACCTTTCCGTACATTCCTGGTTCCAGACCGGCCACCGCTGCCCGTGTCCTTGCCCTGTGTCCTGTCGCTGTCGTGATCGGGTCCCAGATCATGTCCTCTATCATATCCGTGATCTTTTTGCCGATTGGCCTGTTGCTTGTGATATCGACGACAGTCGGCTCATGGAAGGCTCTACCGGCATACTCCTCTGGCATCATAGTCTCTCTCAATGCACCTGGATCATTGGTGACTGCCCGTCCGGTATCCGGGTCCAGCATCAGGTTGTGAATTTTCCGCCCTTTTATCTCGCCTCCTTCCATCCATGGCCCAAAATCCTTGACGTCCCATGGATCCAGGTCCTGCCTTTCTACTTGGTCCTTCCAGGCGCGGAATTCGTTGTCGTGTATTTGGTGTCTTGCTGGCTCGTGTCCAGATTCCGCTGTCGGCCAGTCGCGTTGCTGCCGTCTCACATACGCCGCCTTCTCGGCATCGTCCATCGCATTTATGATGTCCGACCCTTGCCCAGCGGTTAGAATCCCGTCTGGGATCTCCTCCAGCTTGGGGGAATGCGTGATCTGGATAGCCTCATGGCCTGGGGTTGGAGTTGCTAGCTTCCTCTTAGCGTCATGAAAATTATTCATGGCGCGGACCATCTCCTCATGGGTTGCCCCAAGAGAATCTTGAATGTCGGCCACATTTTTGGTCCAGTGCGCATCTAAAAGCGGAGCAATTATCCGCTGGTCGTCAACATTCAAATGACGCAGGACGACTTCATCCGGAGCATTCGTAGCGGGCCAGTTTTCCCGCCTAATACGCATCCTATCTCCGTGAAGTCTTGCTTCTCTCGCCGCACCCGGAGAAGGAGTTATCGAGAAGTCGGATGTATGCGGGCCAGTCCAGACAGACGGTGTCTGAGTCGAATAAAGAGACGATAGGCCTGGAGGCGTGCCAGGGGACCGGGTGGACTCCATAGAGGAGACGAAATCCGACAGAGGAGGGATATCTTGCGACATCCCCGGAGTGGCAGTATCAGACCTGATAACCGCATGTCGCCTGACCGGGACCATTTGCTCTACGTCCGGAATCCTCATGCTTTCTACAATCGCTGATTCAGGAATATCAGTCGAATGTATGTTCCCCCCGTGTAGAGGAGATCGGGCTACCCGAACCACTCCGCCTTGGGGTGTTTCCAAGGCCATGGCTTCAAAGCCCTCGCCAAGACGCTTGCTTCCCGGAGGTATCTCCCGCAGAAGTGCTCTCTCCACTGGATCGGACGGTGGCAGAATCCTCCTCTCATCGGTAACCCTGATGCTTCCGGCATCGTCCAGGTTTTCAATACGCTTCCTGAACGTCGTGCGGTAACGGGGTCCCAGCTTCGCGGACATCTTCGCGCCTTTCAGCGCGCCGAGTCCTCCAGCCAGCATCAGGGGGTCCAGAAGGAACTCAACCCCCATGCCGGCCAGCATTCCGGGGTCCTCAACCCCGAAATTACGGAGAACATCAGCACCCGTAGCCCTGTCCTTGGCACTGAACGGGGATGCAATCTGGTCCAGAGGGTTTTCCCACGCAAAGATATCCCTGACCATTGACCCAGGAAGGTCAAACAGGTTCATCAGCCCGAGGCCGAAGTCCTTCCAGTAGTCACTCATCGACATTAGGTCACCATAAACGTCCCGATGGACGCCCGCACTTGGCTGTCGGCGGTGTATTCGTAAATCACCGTGTAGAGCTTGTTGGTCTCGTACCCTGTGGACGACGTGGCAGCTATGCTGCCTGTCCTAAAACCTGTCTTGGAGTCCTTGTCACTGGCATCCAGAGACCCAGTGGCTATATAGGCAGAAAAACCCGGTGGGTACACCGTGTATGTAGGTGCAGACGCCGGAGTCGTAGGCACTCCAGACGAATTACGGCACTGGATAGCCACCGGAAGCGTAGCGTCCAAGTCGATAAAGCCGATGAATCCAATATCGTCCATTATTCACCCTCGAATTTCACAACGGCGTATCCGGCTCTGGACTGCAACGTCCCTACGTCCTCGCACACGGCATTGATCTGCTTGTCTGATGCGCCAGGGGGAAGGTCCCTGACGTCAGTCTCTCTCTTGAGACCCGGAAAGTGGATCAACTGGTTTTGGATCTGGATCAACTGGTTTTGGATCTTTATCTTCCGGCTCTATAGTAGTATCATCACCACCACCTGTGGCACTGGAGGGGCTGGACACGCTTGGGTTGGTCGTAGGCACTGACGGGTCACCACTGGGGGCATTACTGTTCATCCCGGCAGCCCAGTATTCCCTCTCTCCAGCACCCTTGCGGGCCATCACAGGCTCAGACGCCTGCAACCACCAGTCGCTCACGTCAGGATATATGTTACGGTCTTCCTGACTGTAGAAGCGGTATGGTGCGCGTCTGTGTTCCAGTGGCAGCACCGGGACCTCGGGGGGTGAAGCCCAGTCGGTGACATCCGGCACATCCTGGAACTTGTCGTTGAGGAATCCGGGCCACGAGTAGTTGTACTGCACAAACACAGGGTTGGTGCGATCCGGCGTGTGATGCCTCCTGTGCAGGGACTCCGAAGAACCAGTAGACAGCCAGTCCAGTTCGTAACCAACCTGTTCGTCAAACGGGTATGTCGTCCCGGACCCACCGTTATACAGGGACTCCACCTCTCCGTCAGACAGATATCTGTGCCAGATTCCTAACTCGTCAATCATCCCCTCGTAAAATGGGCCGCTATCGTTTCCTGCACCAAGACGGAAAGGATGCGCCGTATCAGTACCTGTGATATAGTTCTCGCCAACGTACCAATTACCCTTTTGGGTGACTGACCCATTCATGTATGGGAAAAAAACCTGCGGCTGAACAATATTGCAGTTTGACCATGGCCCATATGCCCATCGGGCGGCAACTCGGTGGCCGGACCAGGGCAAGGTCTGATCGAAACTAAAGCACAAAAAAGTCCATCTCGGGTCCCCTGTGTTTTCACAGTTGCTGTGCCACGGAAGGAAGCCTGTTCTTATTGTTACTTTGTTTGCCCAGTGGAACTGATACTGTATCTCGTATTCTGCTAACGTAAGACCTGGTCGCCCCGCCCTGACATACTGGGAAATCGTATACTCGTTGTTGGCTGTTAACCCGACATCCGCATCGCTGCGTTTAGATATTAGAGGTGTGTATCCTGTGTCCCCGGACTTGGCCCAGAACGCTATTGTGAACTTGTCGACCCCTCCCAGAGACAGGTCTGCGTGGTCATTGACCTTCAAAAACTCGCTAGTAGAAGCGGAGAAAGACGCCGCTCTCCCCAACTTCCCGTTGCCATAGGTGACCGTGTTGTTGTCTGCCAGGCTGTGCCCAGCCACCTCGTCAACACGCGCACCACTAACCTCGTCGAGCTTCCAGTAGGCTTTGAGGTCAGTCAGCAATCCCATCAGTTAGCTCCCAGGTGTCCATATCACTGACGCGGACACTTCGGTCCCGTTGCTGGAACCTTCCATGATCTCAAGCTGTCGTTCCATCGGCACACACTCAGCGCAGGACGGGCCACAGACCGGGCCGTTACAACGCGAACAGAACCCGCGCAGCTTTCCGCTGCCGGGCTGCACCTGCCAGTGGCATCCGCAGTGGACGCACTGAAGCGTGTCGGCTTCTATGACCCCATCAGGCCCCGAGAGGATAGACGTTCCCTTTGGGCGGAGGGCTGTCCACTTCTTGTCGGACATCCTTACTCCTCATGGAACATCACCACTTCGTAGGCTGTGGTCCCCGTGCTGACGGACGCTGTCTTGCAACCCAATCCGTTGTTAGCCGTTGCCGGAGCAATCAGCTCGCCACCGGGAGCAGCAACCCAGCGAAACGTATTACGCTGGTTCATGGAAATCTGGAGCAAAACCGCGTTTGCCGTGTAGGTAGGCTCGCTGGAGTGGGCCACCCCGTAATCCGCCAGGGACGCAGGGTCACCTGGATCCAGAGCGACCGGAGTGTACCCGCTGCCTTCGGTCCCGACTGCCGTGGTCCGCTGAACATGCCACTTAACGGCGGCGTCTGCCGGGGTGGCCACGCTACCGATAACAAGATCGTACAACGCCGGACGAATCGTCGCCGCTGAGATCAGGTTGAGCGCGGTTTTGTTTGCGCCGCTCGCGGCACTGCCGATACCCGTGTACCGTCTACCCATCGTATTGTCTCCTACGAATTCGGTGTAACTGTCGCAAAGTCCCGCAGGTGGTGGACGGGATAATTGATTGAGTCATCCTGACCACTGAAGTCCCTGTTGTCCGCCTGCATAGCCAGGCGCAACGCTCCGGCGTAGATGCCCTGTTTCATGGACACGTCGTCGGACTTGGTCAGGATCGACAGACGTGCCTCGCAAAGGGCTAGGAACGCTTCAAACATTGCGCCCTGCTCGATATCCAGAGGATCAGAGATCCTGTACTTGACGTTCGTGTGTCCATCATCCAGAACCTGGTCCAACGTTATCGACGTTGCACTGTCCACCGAGGTCACAACCCTTTCTTCCTGGTATGGGTTCAGACCATCAATGCCGTCTGGGTAGTCTTCCAGTGTCCCTAGGCGGACAATGGAACCCACCATGCTCTGGGTCCATGTCGTGCCTTTGCCCGTTAGTGTCGCAACCCCGGCAGTTCCGGTGACTGTCCCTGTCTTGTAATCTGTGATCCGGACGGGATGCGGAGTCCTCTGGTACACAAAGTCAAAGCTGTTGGCACTGGAAGGAGGAGGATAAAAGAACACCGCCATGGCCCCAAGGTAGTCAGGGTCAGCCATGTAGGTGTAAATCCTAGGGTCGTTGGAGGCCTCCTTGCTCTCGTGGTGCTTCAGCCACTCTCCGGGAGCGACGTATGTGGGCCACGACCAGTTCTTGTCAGCGTTCCTGAGCTGGTTGGCCGACTGGAAGTCCAGAGGTAACGTGTACGAATCCCTGGCAATGGTGTATGACGACGCCGTCGTGATGTCTTCACCGGGGTTGTTGTTTATGCTCAATGTGACCACGGTGTCACTGATACGCTTGGACACTGCGTAGTCGATCCCGCTGATTCTGATGATACCTCTGGCTGCCCACGATGGGAACGTTCCAGAAGCCAGAGTCACCTCTCGCTCGTTGCTGCCTCCGGCGTGATCGTAGGTCACTGTCCCCGTGTCATAGGCTGCCACGGTCGTAACGCGACCACGCTTGTAGTAGTACGACCAGTTGGTGGCTGTAGACAGGTTCCGGTAGGCGGACAGAATGGACCGCTTGGCCATACGGACGTTCCTCCCCTCACTCGTCCCACCCATGTGGTCAAGCAAGTGGTCGATAACGTCAGAGAATGTCCAAACTACTTGTGTTGCCATATTATTCGTACAAGAAATAGCTCAGGTGGCCGCCCACTGCATTACTGCCGCCGTTGGTGACAACCAGGGACTCGCCAGCCAGCGTCTCGAAATGCCCATCGGGGGACCAGTCAGCAGACAGCCCGCTGCTGTCGTTCTCGATCCGCATCGTCCCGGTCAGATCCGTGTATGTGGAATCATTGTCAAAACTTTTGAATATGAATGTTGTGTTTCCAGCCGAGCACCCATAATACGAAACCACGCACACCTTCTTGCCGGCTGCAATCTCGGCAGCCGTGAGCGTAACGAGTGCCGTGGTTGCCGAACCGGCTGCATCTATCTTTGCGTACTTGACGTCCTGACGACCAAGGTCTCTCAATCCTACTGGCATCAGTATCTCCTATGGATATTCTTCATTTGACCAGGCAACTGGCCAATGGGAGGTCTATTGAACTCTCTGAGATTCTTATGCAACCTCTGGGCCATGGACTGTTCCCGTAGCTGGCGGAATAAACGGTTCATCATCTCGGTGTGTATCAGGCTCCTTCTCTGCAAACCAGCCGGTACAGATTGCATAGGCTGCTGCTGCAAACCAGGCGGCCTGATACCAGGATGATTACCAGCAAACTCTCCACCATGTACTACGGCGGACAACCTTGAAGGTATCTGTGGAGAGAGTTGTGGCTGAAACACTATTTTCCACCATGCTTGTCCGTCACGTCATCCCTCAAGTCCCTCATGTTCATGCGGGACTTATCAGGGTTTTTCTTGATCTCCTGCTGCATCTTTCTCAAGGTCAAGTCTTTGCCCAGCTTCTCTCGCTTCTCACGCGGGTCCGTCTCCGGCTGCCTGTGCTTGACATTCACAGCACCAGAACATTCCCAACCCCTCTTTTCACAGAGCTGCTGGATCTGACCCCTGCCTCCGCTTGGAGATATAAACGCCTCTGGGTCCCCTGGATACTTTGCAAGGCCACCGATATACACGTCGTTGTAATTCGGCGTGTAGCCTTTTGCACGGGCATTCTCCACCAGCTTGTCCAATGCCCGCTCATCCCCCTCGAACTGCTTGGCAAGGGTCCCCTGACCCTCGAAGAATTCCCTGTCCGTCATGGACCGGGGACCCTCACGAAACGCCATCATCTCAGCCATCCGATGGCTGTTGCCATTATCCCGCAGCCACTCGTAATCCGACTGGATTCCTTCGTTGCTGCTAACTGTCGGGTATTCCATGCCTATCCCTATGCAAATGGTGTTGCCGGTGTCGCCGCAGCCTGAAGCGTTCCGTTCACAACAAGCATGTTCGCAGCAGCAATCTCCACGCGGAAGTATCCACCGGCCATTTTTCCGGTCGTGGCGTCACTTCCACCACAGACGATCTTGTAATCATTAGACTGGTCCGGGAAAAACGCTCTCCCCGTAGCAGCGTTTGTGACTTCCAGGTTCAGGTGGCCATAATACAAATCCGCAGCCCGGCTGGCATCAATGCTCAGGACATTAGAGCCTGATACCGTGGTCTTGATAACAAAGTCGCAGTACCAGCCCACGTTATCTGCGTTGGCTTCAGGCAGCGTTACAACGATGCCAGCCGCGCGGTCGAGCACGACGAGAGAACCGCTCTGGGCGGCAGTCAGCGTCTTGGTGGCGTCTGTGACTGAGATGATGGGTCGATGGGGGACCTTGCTTCCATCAAGAAGATCACGCACCTCGTCGTTTGTCGTGTTGTCAGCGAGCGCAACCTGCAACTGGTTGAGCGACTTTGAACTGAGAGTAGTGGTCATGGGGACCTCCGTGCGTACCTGACAGTTATCTGTTGACTATACCCTTTCGCCCACCTATGGCGAAAGATCACTATTTTTCGTCCTTGTCTTTCTTATCCTTGCCATTCGACTTGGCCGCCTCCTTCTTGAGGCGGGAGCGTTCTCTCTGCTCTGCCTGCTTTATCAGTAGCTTCTGGGCGGCCTCACGCTTCCGGATACGCTGCTCCGTCTGGTGGACGTCAGCCTTCTGCCCCAGGTCCTGCTGGTGCTCTGTCTGGCTGAACATGATCTCCTGTAGCTGCTTCGCCCGGTCAGCCATAAAGCTCTGCTGCTCCTGCTGGGCATCTCGCACAGCCTTGGCCTGATCCATTTGCTGCCCCATCGCGGCTGCCTGCATGGCCTGCTGTGTCTTTGCAGCATCCAGTTGCATAGCCTGCTGTCCCTGTGCAGCACCAAGCTGCATGTCAGACTGGGCTTTCATCATCTCAAGCTGCATCATCTGCTGCTTGAGCTGCGCTTCCATGGCAGCCATTTGCTGCTGCTGCTGCATCTTCATCATTTCGGCCTGGGTCTTGACCTGCATGCCCTGCATCTTCATGGCCTCAGTTCGCACCTTCTGCTGCGACTCCTGAGCCTCCATCTGCATCTTCTGCATTTCCATCTGCTGCTGCTGCTGCTGGGCCTGCTGGTTCTGCTGCTGCTGCTGTTGCTGGAATTCAGGCTGGAATTGCAGCGGCAGACGCTTGTCAAGCTGCAACTTGGTGACATCCATGTCGATGGCTTGACCCCACATCTGGATCAGGGCGTTGAGCGGGTTCGTGTCGGTAGTTGCATCGGCGTGCTTGGAAAGCTCTGGGAACAGTGCAGGCATCACGGTGTTGATGTTGACCGTATCCCGTGCCCGGTTGGGCTTTCGGGAACTTCCCGCCTCCACCGTGGCGTCGATCTGTCTCACCACCAGCTCCGGGTCCTGCTTAGACACGAGCTGATCCCACAGCATGGAACCAGCCTTTCCAATCAAAGGCTCGACGTCCTGACCCTTGATGAAGAACCGACAGCACATCTTCTCCATCTGTGCCACCTCGGCCTGCCACTTCTCCACCTTGGAGGCCATGTGGTCTGGCCGGATGTTCATCTGCTCCCGCTTTGTCGCAATGTCCTCAGCACTACGGGATTGCGTTGCCGTAATCCCTGACATCAGCTCCGTCAGTCCCGTTCTCCTCTCAAAGAGATTCATGACGTGGTCGAGGATTCTCCACACGTCATAGTTGGTCTGAGGCTGCTGAAGGAACTGAACAACCTGACGGATGTCGCTATGCACCTCGTTGAGAGGGATGATCGCCTGGTCGTCTCCACTCTTGATTACCCGCTCGACTTCCTTCTCCGCCGACTTCAAGACGGCGATGAAGTCACGACTGCTGCTCCAAATCCTGTTTGCCAGGTGGGATATGATCACATTCATGAACACCAGTTCACCCAGTCCGGGGGCGATTGGTGCAATTGGCCACGCACTTCCGGGGCGCGAGTAGAAGTCCAGAATGGCTACCGGCCAGCGAGCATCACGCCAGAACGGAGTTGGCCAAGCAAACATCTCAGCGACTTCTTCGTCCTTGGCACTCTTGATCGTGGGTCCTGGTTCTTCGAGGACGCTTGAGTCCATGGGGGCGTTGAGCGGAAACGGAACGTCCGGGCTGACCACGATGTAAGCGTAATCTCCCACGACCTTGTCAAACGCATCCTTCAGCGGGGTCGTGACATCGGTCATCCTCGCCCCAACGCCGCCCTTGCTCCACACCTTGTAATACACGACAAGGTCAAACGTCTTGCCCTGCTTGCGGTGGACGCTGCCCATCTCGCTGCCGAGGGATTCTCCCTGCGACTCGGCACTCTCCATCGCACCCTTCAGCGTGCCCTTCTTGAGTCCAAAGTCTCTCTCCACCTGCCACACGGGATGGACGTGCTTGCGGGCTATCCACTTGGCATCCTGAAGGCTCTCGGCGTCAGGGTCGATAATCAGGTTTTCAACCTTGTCGTAGAACGATCCGGTCAAAACCTGGTCCGATCCGGGCATCTGGTAGGGTTCTACCCACAGGCATCCCCTGCCCTTGACCAAGGCCTCAGTAATCGCCATCTCGGCGTGATAGGCAAGTCCGCCGCCGGGTTGCTCACCCGGAGTGTAATTCAGGTACGACTCCACCAGGTTGGCACGAGCTTCATCCTTGATGGACGTAGCTTTCTGGTCCATCATCGCTTCGTTGTAGAGATTCTGAGCCTCCTGAACCTCCTCCACCTTTGGCGCAAGCTCCTGCATCTGCATCTGTAGCTGCTGAACCTGCTGCTGCATCTGCATCCCCTGCTGCTGCATCTGCTGGGCAGCCTGTGGGTTCTGCTGCATCTGCTGCTGCATCTGCTGCTGGAACTGCTGCATCTGCTGCTGGGCCTGTTGCATCTGCTGCTGCAACTGCTGCTGCTGCTGCTGCGTTTGCTCCATGTCATCCGGCCCAAACAGCTCCGGACGCAGGAGTATCTTCTTTCGCGGCCTGACGGTCCTCTGGGGGTTACGCCAGTAAAGGACAGGTCCGAACAGTGCCACCAGCTCGAACGCCTTGGACATGGTCATCCGGAAGCGTGGGCTGGTGTTCGTCTTCAGATACTTGTTCTTGTACTTCGGGTCCCACATGAACCCGCTGGACGCACTGAAGAACGCCATGCACTGGTCAGAGATATCCTGAAACCACTTCTTGTGCTGAATCCCCAGCTCGATCTTGCCGAGCCAGCCAGTCACAAGAGGTCTCAGGTAGTCTTCGATCCTGCCTTCTGGCGGCATTAGACACTAGCCTCAACTGTTTTATCCAACACGGCGCGAACTTTCGCTACCGTCCACCCAGACCCCATGTCGCTTGCAATCTCCGCATGCGTAAGACCCTTGTCGTAGAGCTTCCACACCCTCTCCTCAAGCCTCAACTGCTTGGCGAGGGCAAGGTCCTTCTCACGCTTTTCTTCCTCCAGCTTGGCCAACTTTGCAGCACGCTCATCCGCCTTTTTCAGAGCCGCTTTACGTCGCTTCTCCGCGTTCTCAATGGTGTCCCAGCCACCATAGTTGATAGCTAGCCCCGTTTTTTCCTTCAGGATACTGGAGTCCACATGGTGAACGTTACGATGAAGTGACGACATCCCACCCCCGCTGGGGAAACACGTCAAATACAGCACGCCTTTTCCGTTTGTCTTTACGACAACGGCTGCCTCTGGCTCCTGCTTGGTGTCAGCGTGGGAATAGTAAACGCAATTCGTGCCAACTTCCAAATCCATGCCATTTCTCCCTGTTGTCTAGCCCCTGCCGGGTCCCATGTGAACAAACTCGTCTGCTTCTTCTCCGCTTTCTTCTTCCTGCCACTTCTGGAACGCTTTCCAGGCCGGAGAAGGGTTTGCCTTGCCAGGTATAGGCCTAGCATACTCGATATTGTGTGCTGCTAGGTATCTCAAACAGTCCATAAGGTGGTTGTTTCGGTCCACCGGCTCCTCTTTTGCCTCGGACCCAACGACTCGCTTGTGATATCTGAAGAATTCCCGCTTCAGGTTGGGCATTCTGTTGACCACAACCTTCATCTTGATCGTTCCGTCCGGCCTGACAGCCATCCACTCCCTGACTAGACCGATGCCCGCCTGGATATTGTCGCTACCTGGAACAAAATTGCTCCCCGTCATCTCGCTTCTTACGTTGTAACGCCTAAATGCGTCAGCGTACTGCTGCTTGATCGTCCTGTTGAACCCCATCGGGGTCTGTCGACCGGCACGATTGTCGATGATGAACGTCTGAAAGGTTTTTCCACCCACTCTTTCAGCCACTTTCCTAGCCGTCTCTGCTGCATCACAACGCCGGAGGTAAAGCTCGTCGTAAAGCACGACGTGATCCCCCAAAGAGGGCGGGGGAACAGCAACAAACAGGACGGCACAGACGACGTGTCCGGGGTCAAGAGCTAGGTAACGACACCAGTCATCAGGAGGCACTCCATTGTTCTTCCTGATCGCCTCATCCACCTTGTCCTCAAGCTCTACAGTTTCCTTCGGAGTCCCGTGTATATCCTCTGAGAAACTCGGGTACACCAGCACCGTATCCGTGATGAATTCACCAAGATCCCTGGAGCGAACTTCCTCCGGACTTCGCTTGGACCACGCCTCAATACGTTTTCGCTTCTCATCCTTGTCAATGAAGGGGTTGTCGCTGTATCTCAGGGTGACTTCAAAGACGTCAGGATCTTTTCGTTTCTTCTGGTCTGCGGCACGCTCGCTCATCTCAATAAGAGCATCGTTTTTCGAGTGTGGCCACACCGACCAGATCATGCGCCCCTTGCGGTCTGACAGCCGGGCTTGGTACTCAGGAATATGACGGGGATATTCGATATCCTCGTCGATATGGATGAGGTCAACCGGATCACCTTGCTTCGGTTCACCGTGAGAACTGAAGGCGTGGATTTCAGTGCCGTTCACCAGGCGGCAAACAGTGAATACCCGCTCCCCCTTGTTCTCCCAAGCCCAGCCTTTTGGCTCGATCATCCGTGGAGGAATGAGTGGAGGAGCCTCCTTGGACTTTTCCTCGTGAGCAGCGTCATATTCGTCCCAGGGGCAAAACGGTCGCCACTCTTTGGTGACCTCGTCCCTGATGATCCGGAATGCTCCGGGCCGGAACAGCATTCTGTGGATGGTGCCACCGATATGACGCTGATCGTACCCAACCACCCAGATGAGCAAACCCCTGTCGGTCGGGTACTTGAAGGGCAGAGGACCATTGTCGGTATATATGGGCATTCCGGTGGCTGCGGACGCCGTTTCTGCAAACGCAGACATGGACTTACCAGAACGGTTTCCTCCCCGGACGATACGCTCACTGGCCATCGACATATGGAAAGGAATCTGCGTTTTCAGCGGCCTGTAAATGCGCAACGCCTCCGACCTGCGGCGATGCTTTTCAGCCGCAGCCTTGCCGATACGTTCCATGGCCGAAATAGTGGTCATCCTGCCTCTATTGCCAGAACGTCAGGGTTGTGTAATTTCAGACCGTGCTTGCCGGCCAGCTCGTTGATAAGCTCTGGACGGTTGTCGAGAAGATTGGCGACCATTTTGCCGATTTCCTCCTCAAGCTCGTCGTCGGTCAGTGACGCCAGGTCCGGGGCACTCTGGCGGTGGTCGGCTGACAGTGATGTCAGACGAATTCCGACCGCGTAGAAGGCATCCAGCACCAACTTGCTGCCCGGTCGTTCGGTGGCTGCATCGTTGATGTGACGCATCCACTCGGCACAGAAAGCCTTGAGGCCGCCGAACTGCTCATACATCTCTGCGGCGACTTCTGTCGGGTGCGGCACCTCGATCCTGTCGCCACGGATATCCGCGACCAGCTCTTTGAACATCTCCTGCCGACCCTTCTTCCGTTCGTCGGCAGTTTTCTTCTTTCTGTCAGCCTCCTGGCACGACTTGCACCAGCTTGAATGCCCGTTGGTTTTCTTACCGTTGTGAGCGTAGAAGTCGGAGAGCTTCTTGGTCTTTCCACAGAAGCTGCATGGCTTGGTTCGTGATCCCACCATGTTGTTCCCCCTATCTAGGCACCTGAAAGGGTCGCGCTGGAGAATCCTTTCCCCAGCTAATCCCTCGCGTGAAATCCACCGTCTCAACTTTTTCATCAGCCGGAAGCCTCTTGGCCGCCTTGGCGAATCTGTCACTGACATCACTGGCAGTCAGAAGCCTGGGCTTCCCGACAACCTTTGGCTTCCAGTGCCCGGCCCAGGAGTCCCAGTTCACAAACACCGGGTTGTACCCCCACTCCTGAACACCTCTGAGGCTGATATCTCTTGTCGCCGTGACATCCTCGGTCGAGCATTTTTCTGAACGGTAGATGTCTGCCCACTCGTAGTAGAACCAGGGATCGTCTCCCTGCTCCTTGGGTTCTGTCAGTTCAAACACACGGACATCACAGAGAATCAGACCTGTTGGAAGGGCTGCCACCTCCTCTATTCCAGCCCGCTCAAAAGCCTCCTCGCGACTGTACTGGTCCAGGTTCAAGTCGGTGTCGTCTGGGCTGTCAGACTCCATGTTCCTCCAACGAAAGACGTAGATATTCTCTCGGGGAGGAGGACCACAATATGGCGCAGCAACAACCAGCGGCTTGTCCTGCTTGACGATAAACTCGAAGGACGAATCCCAGAAAGACTTGGCCCCCGGATCCTTGCCAAGATACAGGTCAGGAGCCATGTCGCTGTCGATCATCAGCAGGAGGTCGTAATCACCCCTGCGCGCCGACAACACCGCCCTGTTGCGCATCATCGTGATAGGTGTGTCAGCCATGTCCACAACATCTACACGATCAATTCGCTCGTCACTCTTGATCTCCGGTATGTTCTTCAGCATCCAGTCTCGAACATCAGGGTGCTCAGACTTCATACCCCCATTGCCACCGTAACTGAAGGTGCATATGAGAACGTCGTAGCTCATCGACATCGTTGTCTCTCTTGTTGTGTGCCAAACAGAAAGTTAAATCGCCCATGCCTCCCCGACCACCCTACCCTGACTCTAACGAAGTAGCCGCTGTCCGGCGTGGCACCGAACAGCGGCTACAGTCTCGGTGCCGCAACTATGTTCTCTACCGACCAACATCCAGATGGATGAGCGTGTCGGTGTTTGTGCTGGCAACAACCCGCGCTGTCAGGGCACGCCCCAGCATGTTGGTTGCCAGTGCAAATCCGGCGTCCCCGGTAATCGCACCCTCAGCAGGATAGTTGAAGAACCCTGCCGTGGCAGCAGCCTGGCTTGTCGCGGCAGCCTGTGCGTAGACAGGAGAGCCAACAGACACGGCTCGGCTGAGGTTGGAGGTGGAAGATTGCACCAGGCACGGACCCTTCACGATGACCCAGCAGATGTCGTCATCAGGGCACCCGGCGGCTGGAAGGTGATCGTCTACAACACCAGCAACGAGTTCGTTGGCGGTGCTACAGTATCCGTCGATCTCCGACCTAGACCCCGACTTGAACAACACCACCCGCTTAGGCAACAGGGCGATTCCACTGACGTTTCTGCACGCGATGGCAACCACGTCACCGTTGCTTCTGAGCTTGGTTTCGTTTGCCGGGTCTGTGTCCTGAAAGACATGAACCTGACCCAGAACTGCGCCACCAGGCAAGTCTGACGAGTCAACTGTCTTTCCGTGGTAGAACGTTCGCCCTCTGGCGAAAGGTGCAACTGCTCGATCTGGCATCTCGGGTCCTCCGTGAGGCTCTTTGTGTCAATGTGTCCTTGTGCGTGACAGCTCTCCGCTAGGCAATCGCTGCCAGCTTCGCGAAGTGCTTGGGGTTGTAACGCACGTTTCCGAAGAACCCCACGAGGAACAGCCACGAGTCGGTCTTGATGTCGTACTCGGGGCCGCGTGACGAGAACAGGACGCTGTCGAGGCTGCCCAGTTCCATCTGATCCACGTTCAGTCCATAACCAACACCAGACGGTACATCGAAGTCGGTGTCGATCATCACTCCGTCCTGGTTCAACACATCGTCGAAACCAAGATCCTGAGCACCCTTGTGGGGAACCGTGATCCGCCGCAGGGATTCGATCTTGTTCTTGTAACCGTAGAACAAGTCGCCCGCCAGCAGGTAGATGTCCGGTCGACCATCTTTGCCAGACGTCTGGGTCAGCCAGATAGTCGACTGGCGAAGAACTCGCTCGCAGTTATTTTCCCAAGACGTCGAGGACGTTCCCCACGAGGAGCTGCTGTAGTTGACGATCTTCGGAGAGATGTAATCGTACTCCGGATCACCGTTGCCATCAGGCCAGTCCGTCGCCGCGTTGGCGTTGGGCTTGGTGGTCAGGTCCGAGGTCCAGGACCCACCCTCGTTACCGAGAGCAGTCGACTTGCCACCGTAGGTGTCGCTGGGTTCAGCGATACGGTCGGCAGCAACGGTAGTCCCGGTTCCGAAGAACGACTCCAGGCCATGAAGCCTGTTCTCGTTTCCGGTCGCGTAACCATCAATGAAAAACTCTCCGCAGAACTTGTTGCGGAGAGACTTGGTCAGGGTCGGCATGATCCGGTCGTAGCGTTTGACAATGGCGATGTCGCCTTTGTTTTCCAAACGCTCTTTCTCGGTCATCATGTCCGTGGCCTTGTAGCCACGCCAGTCGATCTTCATCTGACGCAAAAGATCGTGCCGGGAGAAGTCGAGAGTTCCGCCGTCGCCATAGGCACTGACGGGCTGCTCTGCGTACTCAACGTCCCAGTTACATTCGTGGGACGATTCGTTGAAAGTAATCCGACCCTTCTGACGAATCAGCGTCAGGATGAGACGGTTACGAATCGTGTTGTCGGCTGCACCCGAGAGATACTTAGGTGCCGTGCTGTGAATAATCCCAATCCACTCTGCCATCGGTCAGTCTCCATTCAACCGTTTTGCGGAAGCAACCCTCGTTCTCGCATCTCTAGTTCAGCGAGGTCAAGGAATGACGAGTCGCCATTTTGCGGGATGCCACTCCGCTCTGAACTGTCGATAGTGCCCGACTGGTTTGGTTGGTGATACGCACCTTGTAATCCACGCTCTAGGAATGTCTGATTTTGTGCTGGTTCTGTCAAGTCCGATTCCTGAGCAACATACTGGGCCTGCTGCTGGTACTGCTGTTGAGCAAGTGCCTGCTGCTGGTACTGCTGGTTTGCATAACCCAAACCTGTCTGCAACATATCTCTCTGGAGAAGACCTGACGCAAGGTCTCGAATCTCCTGTGGGTCAGTCACTCCGGACGACCTCAGACGATGAGCATACTCCTGCATTTTTTTACCGGCTGGTGTCAGAACCTCATGCCCATTGTGGTCCGTCACCCGGTTTCCCTGAGCATCCAACTGGAAGAAAATAGACTTGTTTTCTTCCAGAAAATCTTGAGCAGAAGACCTGTCCCTGATCCCCTGAACCGCGTCACTGACCCGTGCCTGAACCATCTGCTCGACACGGTCGTTGAGTCCATCCCACACGAAGTCGTGAGGGTTCTGCCAAAACCTTTGACCCTGTTTTCTCAGGTAATCCCGGTACTCATTCGCCTTCTGGGCAACAATCGGATTGACGTGCTTGTACCTGGGAACAAACTGGCCGCTCTCCGGATCGACGGTTACAAGCGCGTCCCACTCCGGATCGTACTCCGGTGGATTCCATGACGCTTGAGGCTCGGGGGCCGACTCTGGTGTCGGTGCGTAGTACGGCTCCTCGTACTGCGCCGCCCGCTCCTGCTGCTGCTGTGCCAGCCACGCCTGTTGCATCTGGTCCATCTGCCCCTGCATCTGGGGGATGGTCGCCAAACCCTGCTCTAGGGCCTGGACGAACGTGGCGTCATCCTGGAACTGGCTGACGTCGTATCCCCGCTCGGCAAACGCATGCCTGACAGACTTAGCCTGCGGCGGCTCCTGCGAACGGGTTACCTGCTCCAGCTCCTGCTCGAACGTCGGCTCGGGAGCCGGTGCTTGCTCCGGGGAAGGCTGCTGCGGTGCTTCTGGTTGTTCTGGATAGCCGGTGGACATCATGAACCTCGCATGCTGGTTGACGTCGCCGTTGTACCCGACCGCCTTTTTTTTTGCAATTCCCTTTTTTCTTTCTTGACATCGTTTTGCATTTCTTGTAAATTTTGTACCACCGGGAGGAAATCGCAATGACGATTGATTTTTCAAAAACGAAACTTATTCCAGTTTCTGAAGTTCCTGACATCCTGTCGCACGTCAGCTACGGGACGGTGAGAAACTGGTACCAGAAGGGATGCGTGTCTCACGCGACTGGTGATCTTGTGAAGCTGGATGTCATCCAGATTGGCCACAGGTTCTTCACCAGTAAGGAGTCAGTCGACTCTTTCATCCAGGCACTCAACGGGGGCAACCGTGATGGGAATGGCAAGCGCGATAATAAAGGCACTGGGAGGAACACCAATGGCAGCACAGGACGTCGACAAGCTAAAGAGCCAGCTAAGAGAGGCACTGGAAGAAAACGGAAGCCTGGTAAACGAACGGGCAGGACTGCTGGAAAAAATTGATTCACTGGAGTCTGGGTCAGACGTGTCGGAGAAGGAGCTTCAGTACCTGAGAAGCATCGTCAACTACTCGCGACTGCTGTCTTCGTTCCTGACTGACAAGAGCTACCAGGCTGCTGTCCTCAAGCTCACGGCAGCAATACAGAATGCGCAAGAGGAGAACCTGCTGTGAGCGAGGGAGACGCCATCCGCAGAGCGGACGAAATGGAAACAGAACTACGCGAGATAAAGGAGGAGAACTACAAGCTAAAGAAGCGTGTTGAGAGGCTGCTGGCTCCCGAGACAATGCTGACTGCTGACGGGTTCACCGAGGCGATAACGGGTGTTTCGTATCGCTTCGGTCTCCCCCCGGTGGTCGCCTACGACTACGAGCAGTGCCTCGACATCCTGAAAGAGAGAGATGGCATGGACCATAAGCAGGCTGTCGAGTTTATGGAGTTCAACGTACTGGGAGCCTACGTTGGAGAGCGCACACCCTGTTTCATAGACAAATCGTGGAGACCAACTGATGCACACTAACGAAGTTCGGCTGAGTGGGATTATTGACAAGGTCACGACCCGGCAGGTCGGCCAGAAGAACACCCTGCTTCTCGAAGTGGATCTCAAGCAGGAGATACCTGGGTGGAATGGTGAGCTGACCACTCAGGTCGTTCGATGCCAGTCTCTGGGCCGTCAGGCGCAGGAGATCAGTAACTCTCTCCACGAGGGTCAGGCTGTCCGAATCAACGGAAAGCTCGATGGTCGTGAGTGGAATGATAAAATTTTCATCAACTGCACCATTCAGAGCGTTGAGGTCATGAACCCAAACGAGGAACGTCAGGACCACCAACTAAACCAGCAGCCTTCCATCGACGACATGGAAGTTCCATTCTGATAAGGCTCAACAACGGAAGGAGCCGTTTTGAGAAATCACGATTCAATGACTGGCGACATAATAACCCAGCATTCCAGACCTTTGCAGAATGTTATAGCAAAGCACAGAAAGCCCTCTTTTAATGCCGACAGGGGAGAGCGTTGGCCGGTGTCATCATCCCTGGCCGGCAAGCCCCAGTCTGTGCTCGACTCTATCAACGAGCGTGTTGAGGTCATGCGAGTCAGGCACGAGCAGGGTCTGGACCTGTGGACTGGTAAGCCCCTAGATAACGAGAAAGGTTTTCTATGAATGGAGATTTCAAATTCCCAGAAGATGGAAAGCTGAGTGGACTCTCTGGCCTGAGTAAAAGCCAGTGTTTTATGGACGGAGTTGAATTCGGCGTCTTCATGCACTCCCACACAGTAGCCAACATGACTGGTTCCACGGAACGGGTACGGATGAGGTCATGTCACCGGGAACGTGCGAAGCTGTTTTTGACAGTCAATGGCTACGAGCCGGACATCAAGTGGATCAACGATGACTTTATATCTGTGAGGATTGGAAATGCCTGAACAACAATGCGACAACTGCGCCTTCTGGACTGCTCACGAAAGTAAGCAGGCCGGGGAATGCTCGGCTATCTCGAACACGGATCCGGGCAGCGTTGTCCGGATGATACTCATTCGCCTGAACACAGAAACCGGGGAATGGCAGCCCAACTTCGACCGAAACATTCAGGTTGCGGTCGGAACAGCACCCACGTTTTTGTGTGCAATGCACCAGCCTGACCAAACCCCTGCCCAGGCCCCACCTGTTCAACAGGCATAACGATGCGCTATGTGTCTCTATTCTCCGGTATTGGGGGCGTTGACCTCGGACTGGATCGTGCGGGAATGACCTGTGCGTACCAGGTTGAGATCGACCCCTTCTGCCGAAAGGTTCTGGCCAAGCACTGGCCTGATGTGCCCAAGTGGGATGACATCAAAACCTTCCCTTGGACACATGCAATGAGTTTGCTGAGTGACGTGGATATGGTGGCCGGAGGATTCCCCTGCCAGGCTGTCTCAAAAGCAGGAAAAATGAGAGGCGAAGAAGATGAAAGATTCTTATGGCCGGAAATGTACCGAGTTTGCAAGAAGCTCCAACCCCGGTACATCCTGGTCGAAAACGTCACTGGGCTGCTCTCAGCTCCTGATAGGCTGGGAAGACGAGGAGCCTTGTTCGGAGGAATTCTTGGAGACTTGGCCGCGCTCGGGTATTGTGTCGAATGGCATTGCATACCGGCTGCCTCCGTTAACGCTCTCCACAGGAGAGACCGAGTCTGGATCGTGGCCTACTCCGAACACGATGGACTACCTGAAGCCTCGGGACGAGGAGACCATCGAGGAGTACAACAACAGCAGGGACGGGAGAAAGAATCGAAAGGCTCTGAGCAATCTCCGTCAGGCAGTTACCAGCCCTCACTATTCTCAGATGTTCCCGACACCACAGGCAGCGGACGCAATAAGCGGGGAGGACGAACGGAACAGGAAGGGGAGCGGGGGACCAAATCTTCTGTGGATAGCAAGAAGGTTTCCGACACCGACAAGCAGGGACTGGAAGGACACTCAGGGGATGGCGCAGACGGGGGTCAATCCGGACGGGTCATCCAGGGAGCGGCTGGACCAGCTACCAAGAGTCGTCTACGCAGGTTTGCCGACAGGACCGGATCGGCCCAGTGGGGGATTGAACCCGATGTGGGTCGAGTGGCTGATGGGGTTCCCGCTAGGGTGGACAGACTTAGATCACTCGGAAACGCCGTAGTCCCACAGGTCGTCGAGTTTCTAGGACGGTGCATAATGGACAAGGAAGATGCCAGAAAAGCTCGGACCAGTGGAAAGATGCCCGGAGTGCGGACAGTTCCCGCTGCTGGTGGAGACAACTTTCATTGAATCAGGGGGTTCAATAGGCGCAGTCGGATGCTACGACTGCAAACTGCTTGCAACCGCCGACACAACACAGCACGCCATCCTGCTATGGAACGAAATTGACGACGACCTGGAGGACGGTCACTGATGTTCAAGGATATCCACCAGGCCAAGTATGACCTTATCGACAAGGGACTCCCGTCCGACCTCGTCATAGATTTTGGCTCAACGTTTCGCCCACGGTACATCGAGTACGCTTCCAAAAACGGTGCAAAAAACTGCCTTTCCATCGACTACCAGAAAGGCGACTTTCCAAAGGGCGTGGAGTTCGAGCAGATGGACTTCAGCAAGGACCGGATCGTCCAGTTCCTTGACCTGTACCGCACCAAGGCTCCCGGAAAGTGCCTGGGGCTGATGTACGACATCCTGCTCCACCAGTACGGGCCGCTTCACGTCCTCCGCAACCTTCTGTCCACGGTGGATCACGTCTGCCTCGGCAACCCCGTGCTGAAAGAAGGTGGAGATCCCTGTGTTTTCCTGCCATCCGTCCCGGAAGACGAACAGGGCGAATTGTTTCCGGTAAGCTGGCTGGACACAGAGCTGGAAACACAGGACGCGCACCGATTTGTTCCAGAAGATCGGTACACAACAGCCAACTGGCTATGGGGTTTGAACGCAAAACTGCTCAAAACATGGGTTCGACGTCAAAACTTCGACATAATCGAAGAAATTACCGTTGACCGACCTCACGCCTGGAGCTGGTGGGGATGCTACGCTGTCAAAAAACCCACCAAGTGACGAAACTACCGGTTCACCAGGGTTTCAACAGCCGCCCACACGGGATTATTAGCATATAACCTTTCTCGCTGTTCTTCTGAGAAAGGCTGTATGTCCGGATGCGTGACGCATCTTGGCTTAGTCTCGACGTCTGCTAGTGCAGCTATGCTATCTTTCGTTGCACCTAAATCTTTCGCTAAAGATTGAACATCCTCAAGCAGGTGTTCTGTCCTCAACCACCGTGATACCGATACACCCTTAGTCATGTCGAGCAAAGCGGCGTCGGCAACGAAAGAAGCAGGCCATTCCACGCGCAACTGAAGAAACTTTTCCGGGTCTGTTGCGTCCTCTCGCCGCTCAAACTGCCCCTTCCAAAAGCCAGTGAGATACATGGCGTTCATCTGAGACAACGCCCATTCTTCTAGCTTTCGGATCATCACGATGTAAAGCCGTTTTCCGCCCGCAGACGCTCGAAAACGGAATGAATCATGCTTTTTGGCACATTCCATAGAATCAACATGCACTCCAGGCAAATCAAGCGCACGAAACCACGCATACATAGCATCTCCGCCGGTTCTTGAAATATGACCGACCGCAAAATCCGGCCCAATTATCACAAGACACACCCCCCCTATATACTTAAAAATTCCACCCCCTTTAAGCCAATGGGTTAAGTATATACTTAATCGCAGTTTTCGGGCCAAAATGCCGCAAAATGGCCTAAAAATCCGCGAATTACGGGGAAATATCCGGAATGAGAACGGAAACGTTCCTATTCGCCCCCGAATGCCTGGAAACAGGGGGTAAATAGGCCCATTTTCGGGGGTTTTTGGGGTATACCGGGGGTCTGAAAAGGGTTTTTGGGCAAAAATTCCACCGCAAGTGGGTATATGTATGGCTCCGCCGCCGGGGGCCGGCGGACCTTCGGTCGACGTAAACCTTTATGAGGCCTACACTTACGTCGACGGGCCGCCACCGGGGCACGTCATTCCACACTACGGTGCCTG
>LULG01000082.1_pt1 | contig 24222 bp, 20 predicted proteins | sample 728211 | NCBI WGS metagenome assembly LULG01 (sample SAMN03860295, study PRJNA289734) | marine metagenome | biome: seawater column; feature: ocean; material: water; isolation source: Red Sea water column Station 169 - depth 200m | place: Saudi Arabia: Red Sea | collected 2011-10-15 | depth 200 m | reverse complement strand
GCTGCCGACACATAAAGTGACCCAGATTGAAGAGTTACTGCCACACTGCTGGAAACCTAAATCGAATTAAAATTGGTATGGGATTCAGCGGACGCTTACAAAAAATGATCTAGCTTGCAGCAACCTTTTTCACCACGATTGACCCAAGCGAATAGCCTGCGCCAAATGAGCACAGTACGCCATACTCCCCGACTTTGACCTCATGCCCAGTCTTGTGCATCGCAATGATCACGCCTGCCGATGAGGTGTTGGCATATTCATCAAGGACGATTGGCGCACGCTCTTTCTCAATATCTTTACCCAAAAGAAGCTTTAGAATCAAAGCATTCATATTGGCATTGGCTTGATGTAACCAAAAGCGTTTTGGTGCATTGACATCAATGTTTAACTGACCAAGTTGTGCAGTAATGGTCGATGCAACTAATGGTGAAACTTCTTTAAAGACTTTGCGCCCATCTTGTTTAAATAACAGACCTTTGGTCGCCTCTTCACTTGAGTTCAGGAAGCCGAAATTATTACGGATATTATTCGAAAACTTAGTCACAAGCTGACAGTCGAGTATCTCAAAACCTGCCTTCGTATCCGTCTGCTCAACGATCGTTGCAGTTGCCACATCACCAAAAATAAAGTGACCATCACGCGCGCCAAAATCATTATGTGCAGAAGTGATTTCTGCATTCACCACCAAGACACATTTTGCACCGCATTTGATCGCATCATGCGCCTGCTTGATGCCAAATGTCGCCGCCGAACACGCCACATTCATATCATACGCATAGCCTTCGATACCGAGCGCATCTTGGATTTCGATCGCTACCGCAGGATATGCACGCTGCATATTTGAACAGGATAAAATCACTGCATCCACATCAGCTGCCGTCACGCCTGCTGCTTCCATCGCCATTTTTGCAGCTTTGACACCGATTTCCGCTTGGATCGAGATTTCATCATTAGAACGCTCACGTAGCTTTGGACGCAGTCGATTGATATCTAATACGCCAGACTTTTCCACCACATGACGAGATTTAATCCCAGACGCTTTTTCAATGAACTCTGGTGTTGAACCACGTAATTCTTCAAGCTCTCCACGTGCAATCGCATCAGCATTTTTTGCATTGTATTGCTCCACATAAGCATTTAAGCTCGCAACCAACTCTTCGTTGCTAATGGACTCAGGTGGTGTGTACAACCCTGTGCCAGTGATACGAATGCTCATGTAAAACTCCTTATAACTGTGTTCACAACATCATCTATGAACGACTTATTTCTCAATCTTAAATTTGGCAATTGATGCAATTTAAGACTTAATGCCTAACTCATCCCAAGCCTTTTGCAAACGCTTGGAAGATATGGCGAATTTGGTTTTCATTGGCTGTGCAAACAATGAAATACGCAGCTCCTCAACCAATGGGTAAAAGTCTTGCGTATGTTTACGAGGTGTGTTGAAAAGCTTATCCATCCATGGATCAATGATTTCTATAGCATCTTGATCTTTGTTAAGATTATGCGCTAATCGCTCCAAACGCAATTGCAAAGCTGCTAAATATCGTGGATATTCTAGCCAAATCGCATTTTTTTGCTGATAAACAAAATCCTCTAACTGCATCAAATCCAATTGATCTTCGATATCATCGACACTGCGCGCAAAGACATTGATATCTACAGTTAAAAGCATCTGCCTGATCGACTGCCAAGTCAGATAAATCTCGGACAAAGTCTGTAACACAGTCTGACCAATGGATAAAAACTGCTGTTTGCAAAACTGAAGTAACTTATCAAAACTTTGCGCATCTGTCGCGTCAGCATGATTGACCGTCTTAAGTTGCTCACGATCAACCGCCAAAGCGTGTTCATCTAAACAGCGTTGTAAGGTGGCATAAATTAATATCTGTTCAAGCTTTTGCTTATTACCCAATGGTGCAAATGCCAAAGCAAATGGCTTGCTAATTTGCTTTTTCAACTGGCGCTCTAAATCACCCAATTGCAAATGGATCAAATGAATTAAGCCTTCACGATGCACTTGCGTGGCTTGCTCAACATCATGGAATTGCTGAATCACCACACCAATCGTTTTATCATTTAAATCCACATCTTGGAATGCGACTTTCGGTGCAAGTGCTTGATAACACTGTACCACCACACCAGACACTTTCGTGGCAGATTCAAATACAAAATCTTGCGGAAACTCGGTAAATGCGCCTTTGGATTCGATCACTGGACGTTGGGTTTGCAACTGGCAACGTGCTTGCAATTCGTCCAAATCTCGCCCATGGGCAATGATTTTTTTACGATCATCAATAACTTTGATCAACGGCAAAAGATAATTGGGCAATGATTCCAAACTAAAATCAGTTGCTAGAATTTGTTCGGCACGCAATTTAAATGCAAGCACATCACAAATATGCTTTTTCAAATCTTGCTCGCTCAAATTCTGATGAATTTTTCTCGCCGTATCTGGAATTGGCACCAGTTGACGACGTTTATCTTTGGGTAGATTTTTTAGTAAGGCTTCGATCAACTCCAATCGCCATCCTGCAATACCCCACGACCAACGAGCTTGATCAATCTGCGACAAGGCTTGCACAGGAATCGTCACCACTGCACCATCTTCATCATGGCTTGGATCAAAACGATAATTCACCGCAAAGCGCAATTGTCCATTATGAATAAAGTCTGGAAATTGGTTTGTCGTTGGTCGATCACTTTGCCACAGCGCATTTTCATCAAAAAATAAAATCTTGGGCTGTTTTGGCTCAACCGAAGCACGCCACTCATCGAAACTACGCCGAGAAGCAACGTCTTTAGGAATACGCTCGGCATAAAACTGATACAGGGCTTCTTCATCGACGATTAAATCTCGACGACGTAGCTTATCTTCCACTCGTTCAACTTCTTGTAATTTTTGTACGTTATGCACCAGAAACGGTGGGTTTTGTCCGAGCTGATTAGCGACCAAGGCATCTCGTAAGAAAATCTCATGCGAAGCTTCGACATCGATTTTTTCAAAATTGACCAATTGCTTGGCTTGGATAATTAGACCAAATAATGAAATCTGTGCATAAGCATTGACCACACCATTTTTCTTCGACCAATGTGGCTCAAAATAGTGATATTTCAACAAATCTCGTGCCGCAAGCAAAATCCATTCAGGTTCAATCTTGGCAAGGGTTCGAATAAAGACTTGCGAGGTTTCCACCATTTCAAATGCCATCACCCACGGCACTTGCGCCTTGTGCAGACTACTGGCAGGGAAAATCCGTGCTTTTTGCTGACGCACTGCTTGATAGACATTGCGCTCATCGGTCTTTTGCGCAATAAAGGACAATAAGCCTGTTAACAGTGCACGATGCAGATTTTCATAATTTGCATTTTGACCAGTGCTTTGCTCTTTACTTTTCTCAGAATTTTTTTCGGCACCTGTCTTAGAGCTGCCATTAGTCATGTCATTTATCGACATGCCAAGCTGTTCTGTCATCTCACGCAACTGCTGATAAGTCTGCCGCCACTCACGCAGGCGTAACCAACTCAGAAAATGCTGACGCGCAAACTGACGGCGCTTATTTTCACTGAGTTGATGCTCTTTTTTGAGATTATCCAGTGTATTCCACAGCTTGAGATAAAACAGAAAATCAGAATCGGCTTCTTTAAACAGCGCATGTTTTTGATCGGCTTGGGTTTGTTTATCGGCAGGACGTTCCCGAGGATCTTGTACCGCTAAGGCACTAACGATCACCAATGTTTCCGCTAAAACACCAAAATGTGCCCCACCCACAAGCATACGTGCTAGGCGTGGATCAATCGGCATTTTCGACATGGTTTGACCGACTTTAGTGAGTTCGTCTTTACGCTCATTCAACGCACCTAATTCGATCAACAATTTCCGTCCATCATTAACCAAACGATGATCTGGTGGCTCAATAAAATCAAATTGTTCCAAATTGCCCAGACCGAGACTTTGCATCTGCAAAATCACCGAAGCAAGATTAGTACGTTTAATTTCAGGTTCAGTAAACTCAGGACGAGATTGAAAATCTTCCTCGCTATACAGACGAATACAGACACCTGCTGCGATACGACCACAGCGACCTTTACGCTGATTGGCCGCCGCTTGGGAAATTGCCTCAATCGGTAAGCGTTGCACTCGAGAGCGATAGCTATAACGTGAAATCCGAGCAAAACCACTATCAATGACGTAGCGAATATTCGGCACCGTCAAAGCTGTTTCTGCGACGTTGGTGGCGATAATAATGCGTCGTCCTTTACCACTTGGGCTAAAGATTTTCTGCTGTTCGGACAATGCTAAACGTGCATAGAGTGGCAACACTTCGGTATGCCGTGGACCATATTTTTCTAGCGTTTCTTGAAGCTCTCGAATCTCTTGCTCGGTACTAGAGAAGACCAGAATATCGGCATATTCGGGATGACCTTTGGCCTCAGCATCAGCAAAACACTCTTCAACTGCTTGCACCACCGCACGTGGCAGATTTTCTTCAAAATCGTCAAATTCATCATCATCACTCCCGCCAATGGTCATCTCTGAAATTGGACGGTAACGCACTTCAACAGGGAAGCTGCGCCCTTCGACTTCAAAGATCGGCGCATCATGAAAATATTGGCTAAAGCGATTCACATCGAGCGTTGCCGAGGTAACAATGATTTTTAAATCTGGGCGTTTCGGTAAAATGTTTTTCACATAACCCAAAATAAAGTCAATATTCAGCGAACGCTCATGCGCTTCATCAATAATAATCGTATCGTACTTGGTCAAATAGCGATCATGCGCAAGCTCAGCAAGCAAAATCCCGTCGGTCATCAGACGCACGAAAGAATCCTGATTGCCCTGTTCATTAAAACGGACTTTAAAGCTAATGCTTTTACCCAGTGGTTCTTTAAGTTCTTCTGCGATACGTTGTGACACACTACGAGCTGCAAGACGGCGTGGCTGGGTATGTCCAATCAATCCAGTCAATCCACACCCTGCCAACATGGCGATCTGTGGAAGCTGCGTAGTTTTGCCCGAGCCTGTTTCCCCTGCAACGATGATCACTTGATGTTGTTGAATCGCTTCTATCAATTTGTCCGCATATTGGCTGACAGGCAAATCTTGATTGAGCGAAATTTCAGGTAAACGACTTTGACGTTCGATGACTTTTTCATGCGAACTATGCAAAAGCTGTTGGTACTTTTCTTCGGCAACTGTTATTTTTTCAACTGACTGCTCATTTGTTGATGTTGCTTTTTTAAACTTCTGTAGATCTTTTTTTAGACGTGACAAACGATGGCGATCTTTTGCCATCACTTGTGAATTTTCAGGGTGTAGGGATGTTTTTTGCGTAGCTTGCGGATGTGACAACAATTTTTCCTAATCGAATACAGTAAATAAATTTCAACAGAAATTTTAAGGCAGTCATTTTACTCTTTTTTTATCATCTTTGCTTTGTTTCGCCGATCTTTTGGACATAAACGACGTTTCGCTACTTTACTGTCATATCTAGTGACGATTTTTACTGCAATCTCGTGTAGAAATTATGCAAAAATCACGCAATTGACCTTGAATTTAAACCAAGACTCCTTACATTAATGTACAGCGAGAAGCGATGGTAAGTTGAATTACTATTTAATTTTCCGATTAAAGGTATGTAAAAATACTGTTTCACCAATCGAAGAAAATCACTTACTCTATTTTCCGAGTTAAAACATTTACTCTTTTCTTTTCATGATCTGAAATAAGATCATACACATGGAGATATATAATGAGCTTGATTAATACTGAAGTTAAACCTTTTAAATCAACTGCATACCACAATGGCCAATTCGTTGAAGTGACTGAAGCTGATCTTAAAGGCAAATGGTCTGTTGTATTTTTCTACCCAGCGGATTTCACATTCGTTTGCCCAACTGAGCTTGAAGACTTGGCGGACAACTATGCAGAATTCCAAAAATTAGGCGTAGAAATCTATGGCGTATCAACTGACACGCATTTCACCCACAAAGCATGGCACGACACTTCAGAAGCGATCAAAAAAATCCAATACCCATTGATCGGCGATCCAACTTGGACGTTGTCTAAAAACTTTGACGTTTTAATTGAGTCTGACGGTCTTGCAGATCGTGGTACGTTCGTGATCGATCCAGAAGGTAAAATCCAAATCGTTGAAATCAACGCTGGTGGTATCGGTCGTGATGCATCTGAACTACTTCGCAAAGTCAAAGCTGCACAATACGTTGCTGCGCATCCTGGCGAAGTTTGCCCTGCAAAATGGAAAGAAGGTGACTCTACACTTGCGCCTTCAATCGACCTTGTTGGTAAAATCTAAGCGACAACTGAGCTGAAAAGCTAAGTGCATTTATCCCATCCCCGCTGTTGAAATCATGTGTATAGCGCAAGCCATGATTTCACATCAACCGATGAGATAAATCGCAAGATCGTAAAAAGGACAGCATGTGCTGTCCTTTTTTTATTTATATCAATCAATAAAATACCCAAATCAAGTAACTGATGCTACTTTGAAATATTTCTTCCTAAGCCACATCGCCACACTCACTAAGGCAATCAACACAGGCACTTCAACCAAAGGCCCAATTACCGTGGTAAATGCCACAGGAGACGCCAAACCAAAGGTCGCAATCGCCACTGCAAGTGCCAACTCAAAGTTATTCCCTGCGGCAGTAAAGGAGATTGCCACCGTTCTTGGATAGTCATTGCCCATCCATTTACTCATGAAGAAACTGATAAAAAACATCGCCACAAAGTAAATCGTCAATGGAATGGCAATACGAATCACATCCATCGGCAAGCTCACCACATCAGCACCTTTTAAGCTAAACATCGCCACGATGGTAAACAATAACGCCAATAAACTGAGCGGGCTGATTTTCGGTAGAAATTCATTTTGATACCATGTTAAGCCGTTTTTCTTGACCAAAACCAATCGTGTTAAAAAACCGAGTAAAAATGGAATACCTAAATACACCAACACCGCATGAGTGATTGTCCAAAAGCTCACATCAATCACTTGCGATGCCACACCAAAATACGGGGGTAAAAAGGTGAGGAACAACCACGCATAGGTACTAAAAAAAACGATTTGGAAAATACTGTTAAATGCCACCAATGCCGCAACGTATTGATTGTCACCACATGCCAAGCCATTCCACACCAAGACCATGGCAATACAACGTGCCAATCCAATCAAGATCAAACCCGTCATATATTCAGGATAATTCTGCAAAAAGATAATCGCCAAAGCAAACATCAGACACGGTGCAATTAACCAGTTTTGAATCAAGGACAATGCGAGTGTGCGCTTATCCTCAAAGACTTTGGGCAATGCAGCGTAATCGACTTTGGCAAGTGGTGGATACATCATCAAAATCAAACCAATCGCAATCGGAATATTCACCGTGCCTACGCTCATCTGATGCAAGGCATCCGAAGCCTGCGGAACAAATACCCCAATCGCCACGCCTAAGCCCATGGCAATAAAAATCCATAAGGTCAAATTACGATCTAAAAAAGATAACTTTGCTTGTGCCATTTTTCTATCCGTTAATCCGTTGAGTGCGCTTTATTCAATATTGGAAATTTGATTGATTTGCTTGGTCAATTCTGTTCGTGTCAAATTATTCAAATCTAAGGCAAATAAGGCATCCAAACGACGATTGATATGCTCAACAGTGCGCATAAAGGCTTCTAACTTTTGATCTTCGGCTAAGTCTAAATGTGATGGATCAGACAATCCCCAATGTGCCTTGATTGCCCCACCGAGATATAATGGGCAGGCTTCTTGCGCAGCTTGATCACAGACGGTAATTACCACGTCAGGCTGATATTGTTCGCAATCATCAATGGTTTTACTGGATAATCCGTCCGTAGATAAACCTAAGTTTTCTAAAGTTTTAATAGTCAGCGGATGCACTTGTCCAGTCGGCTTGCTCCCTGCGCTATAGGCAACCCAATCTCGAGGTGCCCGTTGATTAAACAGCACTTCAGATAAAATGCTACGACAACTATTGCCTGTACATAAAAACAAAAATTTCATGGTGTGTTCCTATAGTGAGGTTTCAAAAAATTGAATGGAAAATTGGCATTAATCACAATGTGTAGTAATTGATGCATGCTGTGTGTTTAAAGGTTGGTGAGAATCATCCGATACAAACAATTGGTTTAAAACCGCCACCGACCAATTAGGTAAATCAGGACTCAGGCTGTAATAGACCCACTGCCCTCGACGTTCATCATGCAAAATGGATAAATTACGCAATAACGCCAAATGCCGTGAAATCTTCGGTTGGCTTAAATTCAATTGCGCAGTCAATTCACAGACGCACACTTCTTGCTTATCCATCACAAGCTTTAAAATATCTAAACGTGTTTGATCTGATAAACATTTAAAAAAATCGGTCTGTTGCATGTCATTCAGCCTATTAGATTAAAATATTTGAAAATTCAAATATACGGATATCCATATATTATATTGTTTTGGGATAAAAAATATTACAGTTTGATGAAACTTTTAAGTTTGAAAATGTTTAACTTTGCAATTTTCTAAGCAATGAGAATTTAAAATCATCATGACACAGCTTAGGTATCATGATGATTTATTAAAATTTTATAATCCTTCCTAACCCTCCTTTACAAAGGAGGAAAATTTAGAAAGAGCGATTGTAGACTGATGAATTGGAGTTACGAATTAGAACATCAACGCCAATCCCACACCATATTGCCAACCATTTTCAGACTCGGTTTCGGCTTGCCAATCGGTTTGCTTCTGCCCTCTTTCATAAGCATAACTGACATCGATAAATGGCTTAATGCGCTTGGTGATTTCATAACGTGTTTGCACACCAACACCTATTTCGGAAAGCCCTGATTTCGAGGCATATTTTGAGTCATCACTGAGGACGATATCCAACTCCAAATACGGCTGACTAATCAACTTTTGCGTCCAGAGGAATTCACGCTCAAACTCCAAACCCAACGCCATATATTGATCTTCACCGACATAGGCATAAGCTTCTGTTTCAAAGAAATACGGTGCAAGTCCATACAATCCAAACATTGCATCTACTGTACCGCTATCATTTAGACTTTTGTCTTCACGATAGCGTAGACCTGCTTGCGCATCCCAAAAATCACTGATTTTTCGGCTATATAACGCAGACACATCGTAATGGGCTTCGCTACTTTCCCCTTTATTGACATGAGCAAGAATGAATAGACGGTTTTCATCTGTACCAATCATACTATTCAACTCAGTACTTAAAGCACCCTGCCCATCTTCATCCAGCATCCACGCCGTTTCTAAATTACTGACCTGATAAATCTGTCCGCCATGCTCTTTGAGATGTTGATTCTTCGAATCATGGGAAGCAATTTCCGTAGGTTGATGTGATTCATCATGTGCATAGCTGAGCGTACTCACCACACTAGCAAGGCACAGCAAACTTGCTTGGAAAAATGTAGAACTGTTGAAGCCAATTTGAAACTTTTTCGGAAAAGGTTTAGTGGTGTGCATGGTCTTCTCCTTTTGCGTCGCCTCGAACTTTGTCTTGGACTTTGTCTTGAGTTTTATGCTGTGTATGTGATTGTGCTTTAACTTGATCTTCATCAACTTGCGCCACGATCAACTTATTCATCATGCCTGCGCTCATGTGATAGAGCAGATGACAGTGGATTGCCCATTCACCGAGTTCATCGGCAGTAAGAAGCAGTGAAACGGTTTTATTTGGCGGGACAATGACCGTGTGTTTATTGGGTAAATCTTTTGGCGATAAACCATTTTCGAGTTGCATAAACATGCCATGCAAATGCATCGGATGCGCCATCATGCTTTCATTGACGAATTTTAAACGAATACGTTCACCATAATTCACCTTCAACGGTTCAGCATCCGTAAACTTCTTGCCGTTAATCGTCCAAATATAACGCTCCATGATGCCACCAAGTTTAATTTCGATTTCACGTTCAGGCGCACGAGTATCAGGCTGTGGCGTTAAAGATTTTAAGTCTTGATATTGCAAGGCCTTATGCCCTACTGGCGTGGAAGCATCTGCCCAACCTTCGGCGTTTTGTTCAGTCTGTTGCGTTGCTTCAGCATGATTCAATCTATCGTGATTTTTCACGCCATGATTCATTTGGGCGTGGTTCATGCTTTCATGGTTCATTGTTGAATGATCCATCGCCTGATTCATCGGCATGCTGTGATCCATTTCTGAATGGTTCATCTGTTGCATATTTTGATGGCTCATCGTTTCATGATTCATTTGCACATGATCCATCTCTGAATGGTTCATCTTTGAACGACTTGCCGAATCCGCTTGATGCGAGCCATGTCCCATATCTGCCATTGTCAGTAAAGCTCGAGGTCGAGATTCAGGAATGATCACTTTTGGCGCTGTTGTGCCTTGTTGCGTCAGGCTCGCCAAAGCAAATCCTGTACGATCGATTGACTCGGCTTGGATTTGATAATGTGCTTGTTTTGGCTCGACGATCACATCATAAGTTTCTGCCGTACCAATACGAAACTCATCGACTGACACAGGCTGTACAGGCTGACCATCAGCACTGACCACGGTCATTTTCAGGTTGGGAATGCGCACATCATAGAACGACATCGCCGAAGCATTGATAAAGCGTAAACGCACCTTTTCATTCGGAAGGAACTCACCGGTCCAGTCTTGCTCAGGTGTTTTACCATTGACTAAAAAAGTATAACCCGTCACATCGGACAGATCGGTTTTCAGCATGCGCATTTGATTCCACATTTTGCGGTCTTGCCATGTCGCACTCACGCCATTGTCTTTGATCTGTCTCCATATATCGGGCAAAGTTTCACGTTGATTTTGATAATATTCTGCGGATTTTTTTAGATTTTTCATGATCTCGGTGCTTGTAGATTCATGAAAATCTGACAGCATCACCACATAGTCACGATCGGCTTGTTCATGTTTTGCGACTGGCATTTTACCTTTGGGATAGACTACAAATGCACCGTACAAACCATCTTGCTCTTGTCCACGACTATGGGCGTGATACCAATAAGTACCGTTCTGACGAATCTTAAAACGATACTCAAAATGCCCTTTTGGCTTGATACCATGAAACTGGTTAAAACCTGGTACGCCGTCCATAATCCCTGGCAAAAGTAAGCCATGCCAATGAATCGACGTATCTTGATCTTTAAGCTGATTGTGCACATGAATCACCGCCTCATCGCCCTCTTCAAACTCAAGCAATGGCGCAGGAAATTGACCATTGACGGTGATACGTTTTAAAGGTTTACCTGTGACATTGACAGTGTTTTCGTTAATGTTTAGATGATATTCACGCACTGCGGCGATGCTCCACGACGAGCTGGCAAGCAACACGCTACACAGCAGATATTTGCTGTAATTTTGAATAGATATAGACATGTTTGTTCCTAATCATTTTTGAAAAAAATTGTGATGTGGAAAGTCGATTCCACCAAAACAGTTAAAAATGATTAGACAATCGGAGGACGCAGGATTCTCTGCCAATAGCCTGACAAGTCTTGCGCTTGATACAAGCTATTCTGAGCTAAATCATAGAAAATGATCGCCATTTCAGGAAGTAATTGCGATGTCGGAAGTACCGCCTAAGCCATGAGCTGGCAATGTAACGGTGGGCAATCGTGACAATCCTGAGATTGCATCATTTCTGCATGATGACTCGATACAGATTGATCATTACCTTTGACATGATGTTTTGAATGGTTTATCACATTGTCATGTTGCGTAGTGATCTGCATTGATTCACTACTTAATGAACTGCTGACAACTGAACCATTATAGGCATGCACAAGCGAAGACAGCGCAATGGCAAATACCATCAGCACCGCAACAGCGATATTGTGCATAAAATTGGTCATGAGTTCTAAATTGATCAATCATTCAATGAAGGGTTTAGCTTAGCCAATATTCTGAAAAAACACAATCCAAGCAACACGATGAACTCACGCAGACAACAGTCGCCTTGCGTCCCAAAATTCGTTAAGATAGCCACGTTAATTTTTAAAGTTGTGAGAATGCAAGTGACTGATCGTACTAATACGCGTATTGATGCCACCGATGTGACCGAAGAAGAGGCGCAAAACGCTGTATTTTTTGATCGTGCAGATCAGTTTATCAAACTTGCCAATGAATTTTGTCGTCCGCCAAAAGGTCAGAAAACCAATCCGACTGAGGTGCGTGGTCAAGTTGGCGCAGCGATGTTGTTCTCTGCGGCTCGCTTTAATACGTGGGTCAGTGCCAATGGCTTTAAAGATGGCGATGAGATGCGTGATGCCAAAGATCAGATTATGGCGTATTTGGTTCAGCAGTTTCAGGCGATGCTCGAAGATAACTATGATGAGTATTGTGAACAGTTTGAGAACTATCTACGCTATCGAAATATGGAAGAGTTTCATCAGAATAAAAATAAATCTTGATGATCTCTAAGCATTCAATTTTTAAAACTGCTACAACATATCTAAAGGGCTTCTGACTTTTGCTTTTGTTATATCCGTGTTAGCAGTAAGTGTAACGGACGACTTTACGACTATGAAACGAATAGTATTAATATCTTGTGTTTCCAGAAAAGGAACTACCAAAACGAAAGCTAAGGACTTATATAAAGGTCCTTTGTTTACAAACAGTTTGGCATACGGACAAGCTTTAAAACCAGACAAAATTTTTATTTTATCAGCTCATTACCACTTGCTTGACCTTGACAAAGAAATAGAACCTTATGATGTAACATTAAGTTACGTTTCACCCGAGAAAAGAGAGAAGAAACCCAAATTGAAAGTATTGACAAAAGATGAAGCTAAAAAATGGGGACAAGAAGTTTTGAAACAATTAGGAAATGTTGCAGACCTGAAAAATGACACATTCATAATTTTAGCAGGACAATCATATCTTGAACCGATAAAAAATGGCTTGACAAAAATTGAAGAACCATTGCAAGGAATTGTGCAAGGCAAAAGACCAGGTAAATTAAAAGAACTTTTAAGTGAAATAAATGATAAAAGAACTGCATAAGATATTCAATGGACTTAACAGATATTCCTTTCCATTTAAGGACAAGGAAAAAGAAATTCCAGAGAACGGCATTTATATAATTTTCGAGAAAGGAGAATTATTCGACAACTTTGACCGAATTGTTAGAGTGGGAACTCATACGGGCGATAAGCAATTACGTTCTCGACTTAACCAACACTTCGTAAAAGAAAATAAAAACAGAAGCATTTTTAGGAAAAACATTGGTCGTTGCTTATTGAATAAAGACCTAAGCCCATATTTACCATTGTGGGAACTTGATATAACTTCCAAAGCTGAAAAGGAAAAGAATTTAAAACTTCTTGACCTTGACTTTGAAAAAAAGATTGAGAAAAGAATAAGTGACTACATACAAAACAATCTTTCATTCTGCGTTTTCCAAGTTGACACCAAAGAACAAAGACTTTTTTGGGAAAGTAAAATTGTTTCGACACTTGCAAAATCAAACGAATTGAAACCTTCAAAAAATTGGTTAGGAAACTCTTCAACAAAAGACAAAATAAAAGCAAGTGGGCTTTGGCAAGTAAATGAATTATATAATGAAGCATTGACTAAAAAAGAACTTGAAACATTAAAACAAATATTATCGTGACGACTGAAAGAACACCTACTGCTAACATGCGTTTGGCGTCATGCGGGGTGACGTGCTTAAATTCAAGTTCAGTTTTCCAATTGGGCTTTAGTGCTGGTTTGACAGTTTTGTCCTCCGAAATCCCGCACGAACGCCAAGCGCCAAACCGTTATCCCAAACTACTTACTAAACCTCACCGTCTGCCCATTTTTTGGGACAAAAAATTCATCAAAATATTAACTGAAACGCACTACCCCCGTTCGTTTCAGCATTTCGCCAAGATTATTTTTTATCTTGCGCCACTGGCTGACCATATTGATCCGCCATCACCTCGACGAACTGATCCAGCTTGATATATTTTTTGATCGCCGCATTCACATCTTTGACCGTTAGCTTAATGATTTCCTGATCACGCTTGGCACGATCTATCATACTTTGATCATTTTCAAGCTGTGCGTTCAGCATCCGATGAATAATGCGATCATCTTCCAAGATCGTGGCGCGTTGCTTCATGATATCGGCTTTGGCTGCGGCAAGCTCTTGCTCAGTAATGCCCTTTTCCAAAAGTACTTTGAGCACTTTATGCACCGCTTGGCTAACCTGTGCAGAACGCCCTGCGGTATAGTTTGCACTGATAAGCAATTCGCCATTGTCCTTCTTACTATGTAATTGCAATGGACTGCCAAAGCCGTAGACCAAGCCATTTTTCTCTCGAAGCTCTTTTGCCAAGCGAGAAGACAGTTGCGAGTCGCCCAAGATATGCGCAAAGACGATCAACGCAGGCGCATCTTGGTGATACACACCAACAGGCAAGGTCAATACACTTTGATAATAACCAAACTCACGTTGTTCAGACAAGGCATGGACTTGCTGTGCATTGAGCTGTTGATAGTCAGGCGCAACCGCTTCAAAGTGTTGTTTAGTCGACCAATTTTGGAAAGCATCTTTGATATCGTCTTGCATTTTCTTGGCATCAAACTCGCCCGTCACCGAGATGCGGGCATGATTCATGGCGAAATATTGCTGATAAAACTGCTGAACTTGTGCATTGGTCACTTGTTTAAGCTGTTGCTCAGCAACTTTTGGCTCGAAGTGATAACGCAAATCACCGACTGGATATTGCTCAGTCAACCGCTCAATGGTCAATCCTGCCACAACTTCAGGCTCTGTGTAGGGACGATCTAAAGACTGCAAAGACTGTGCTTTGATCAGATCAAATTCGGTTTGGCTAAATGCAGGTTTTTTCAGCAAACCCACGACAAAATCGAAATACTCAGCAAAGTTTTCTTTATTGGCAGAGATACTGATTTCAAAGCTATTGCGCTGTGCTTTGACAGACGCTTGCCCATCAAGCTCAATGCTCTTATCCATGATCTGTTGCAAGCTGTACTCTTTCGAGCCACGCAGTAGTAAATATGCCGTCAGATCAATCACCGTACCTTGATTCATCAAGGATTGTGCATCACCAAAATCCACGTCAATACTGGCATAAATGCGATCATCTTTGGTCGTGGTTGGATAAAGCGCATATTCCATCCCATTACGGAGTTTTCCACGTTGAATGGCTTTTTCACTACTGGATAATTTTTGCAATGAGTTTTTCACATAACTCACGGTTTGCGATTGATAGACGCTTGGATCAAGTAATGCGGTTTCTGCGTCACTGACAGGTGCTAATGTTTCGGTTTTTCCTACTGTATTTTCAGCGGAATTTTCTGCCAATTGCTGTGCTTTCTTTAGATCTTCGGGTGTCGGCAAAATCGATGCCGTGACACGATGCGCAGGTGTGAGGAATTGCGTCAAGGTCTGATTGACTTGATCAGGCGTTAAAGCATGTACCGCTTTTTCATCAACAAACAGTCGTTGCCAATCGCCACGCTCACTAACGATATAACTGGTCAATGCACTGCCCAAATCTGTGGCACTCGCCATCATTTGTCGTTGTTCATTTTTAAATAAATTTTTCACCCGTTGCAATTCTGCCTCGGTAAACTGCTTCGGCTGTTCAACTTGTGTGGTCAAAGTTTGATTGACCTTTTCGGCATCTTGGCTCGGTGCATAGACCGCCCCAAGGAAAATCAAATTAAAGTCTGGCTCAAGCCACGAACTGCCAAACACATCTGTGCTGACACCCGTTTTCACCATATTTTGATAGAGCTGTCCGCTCGGTTGCATGGTGTACAGATACGGCGCAAGTGCCAAAGCAGGTTGGATTTTTTCATTGGCACCATTCAGAAAAATGTGAAACTGCGCCAAATCACTGCCCTTTTTCACTTGATAATGGCGTGTGCTGATTTGGGTTGAATCAAGTACAGGCACATCAATCGGCTGTGGGATGTTTCTAGCTTTTAACGGTGAAAAATGCTGATCAATACTGGCTAATACTTCTGCGCTATCAAACTTACCCGTAAGCAAAACCACGGCATTATTCGGCGCATAATAGTCTTGATAAAATTGTTGTAATTCAGGCATTTTGATCGACTTTAACTCTTCCAAATCACCAATCGGCAAACGACCAAGCGACTGATTGCCATACGCCGATTTCCACATCTGATCGAGTAATACAGAAAATGGCTGATCGAGGCGAATCTCACGTTCACGACGCACGATAGCAATTTCGGCAGGAACATATTGCGCTTTGAGCACTAACTTATCCATGCGCTCCGCTTCGAGCTCTAGCACTTTGTCAATCGCAGTCTGATCTGGTCGAACGAGATTGGTGTAGCGCGTGGAATAATAATCTGTACTAGCGTTATTGCTCAACGTGTATTGATCGAGCTGTCGTTGATATTCCTCCCCTGGAATATTCTGCGTGCCTTTAAATGCCAGATGCTCTAGCAAATGTGCCAAACCACCTTTTCCCTCTGGATCATTCAATGAACCTGTGAAGTAGATGGTATTCATATAGACTTTATTTTCTTTTTGATTTGGCGCAAGCACGATGCGCAAGCCGTTATCGAGTTTGTATTCACTGATTTCTTGTTCAGATTTGACCAAAACAGGCTTTGCGAAAAGTTGTTGTCCAAAGATCACAGGTTGGATAAATAAGACTGCAAAGGCAATCAGCCGTGCTTTAGAAATGCGTCGATGCTCTTTTGATATTTTTTTAGTTGGTTTTTTTAGGTTAATTTTTTGTGTTGCTAAAGTCATAAGTGATCCAAAATTTTTAAGTCGATACCAATCATATTCGATCAATTATGCAAACTTTTTTGAATGTTTTCAGTGTTTTTTTGCAAAACTTTAAGCCCTTCGAAAAAAACAGCCCTTAAAGTTATGCTTAAGGGCTGTTTCTCTTTTCGAGGTGGAAGTCAACGTGAAAAATTGCTTATCCACCACAAATCGATGTACATATCACATTCGATCAATCACGCTCTGCGATTGGTGTGAACTGTTGATTTTCAGGGCCTGTATAGCTCGCACTTGGACGAATGATCTTGCCATCTTGACGTTGTTCGATCACATGCGCAGACCAGCCTGCGGTACGTGCAATCACGAATAACGGTGTAAACATTGCCGTTGGCACACCCATCAAGTGGTAGCTCACTGCACTGAACCAGTCCAAATTTGGGAACATGTTTTTCACTTCTTTCATCACTGCTTCAAGACGCTCTGCAATCAAATACATTTTTTGATTTTCTTGCGCCTTAGCTAAGTCCGCAGCGATCTTTTTGATCACTTCATTGCGTGGATCAGAGATGGTGTAGACAGGATGACCAAAGCCGATGATCACTTCTTTGTTCTCTACACGCTGACGAATATCGCTTTCCGCTTGATCAGCATTGTCATAACGCTGTTGGATTACAAATGCAACTTCGTTCGCTCCGCCATGTTTTGGTCCACGCAATGCACCGATACCGCCAGTGATCGAAGAGTACATATCTGAGCCAGTGCCTGCGACAACACGTGATGTGAAAGTCGACGCATTAAATTCATGCTCAGCATACAGAATCAAAGATGCATGCATCGCTTTAACCCAATCATCAGATGGTGTTGTACCATGTAATAGATGCAAGAAATGTGCGCCCACTGAATCATCTTCAGTTTCAACATCAATGCGCTTGCCGTTGTTGCTAAAGTGATACCAGTACAACAACATTGAACCTAAGCTTGCGATGAGCTTATCGGCAATATCTCGTGCACCTGCAACATTATGATCTTCATGCTCTGGTGTAAGACATCCCAAAACAGAAACACCAGTACGCATCACATCCATCGGATGTGCAGACGGTGGAAGCTGTTCTAAAGCTGTTTTCAATGCTGCAGGTAGCCCACGTAATGCTTTTAGCTTTGCTTTGTACGTTTTTAACTCTGAGGTGTTCGGCAACTTTCCGTGAATGAGCAAATACGCAACTTCTTCAAACTCACAGTTCACCGCCAAGTCTAAGATGTCATAGCCACGGTAGTGCAAATCATTACCGCTTTTCCCCACTGTACACAGTGCTGTATTACCAGCAACCTGACCACTTAAAGCGACTGATTTTTTTGGTTTGAAACCCGTAGGCGTTTCATTGGTACTCATAAGAATATCCTTTCTATCTCAAGATTGATTATTTATTACGTTCAAACGATGAGTCTAAATATTGCTCAAATGCATGGTAGTTGATGCGATCATACAATTCTTGGCGTGTTTGCATCGTGTCTACAACGTGCTTTTGCGTTCCATTTTCACGCAGGCTGACATAGACATTTTCTGCTGCTTTGTTCATTGCACGAAACGCAGAAAGCGGATACAACGCCAAGCTAACATCAGCAGATGCCAATTCTTCTGTGGTAAATAATGGCGTAGAGCCAAATTCGGTAATATTTGCCAAAATAGGTGCTTTGGTCACATCAGCAAACTGCTTGTACATTGCCAGCTCAGTGATGGCTTCGGGAAACAACATATCAGCACCAGCTTCGACATAAGCACCTGCACGATCAATCGCTGCTTGTAAGCCTTCCACTGCAAGCGCATCCGTACGTGCCATGATGACAAAGCTTTCATCGGTACGTGCATCTACAGCAGCTTTGATTCGATCGACCATTTCTTGCTGTGATACCACTGCTTTATTTGGACGATGTCCACAGCGCTTAGCACCAACCTGATCTTCAATATGCATCGCCGCCGCACCAAACTTGATCAAAGACTTGGTGGTACGTGCCATATTGAATGCTGACGCCCCGAAACCCGTGTCCGCATCGACTAATAACGGCAAATCACAGACATCGGTAATCCGTCTTACATCCGTCAGCACATCGTCTAAATTGCTAATTCCAAGATCAGGTAAACCCAGTGATCCCGCAGCAACCCCGCCACCAGATAGGTAAATCGCTTTGTAGCCTGCACGTTTTGCTAAAAGTGCATGGTTGGCGTTAATCGCGCCAACGACTTGTAATGGGTGCTCTTCTTTGACTGCATTTCTAAACAGTTGCCCTGCACTCGTCTCTCTCATTAAATTTTCCTATCTTATTTCATTATTACGCATAGCGTGATTTGGATTAAACACGAGAAGCAACATAAATGCATTCACTCAACTTTCAATGAGCAGGAGCAAATTTGTCACTTGAAGTGCTTAAATGTTCTAAATAAAAACCACCCCATACTTTATATCATTTCATCAGTGCAAAAACAGCGACATTATCGATCAACTTGATTTGCGATTTAAGTTAATAATTTTTGGAACGGTATATTCCAACAATCCATACATGCCATTTTCTACACCAATACCCGACTGCTTGTGTCCAGCCATTGGCTTGTTCGGTGCAATAGTGTGAATTTCGTTGATCCACACGGTACCCGTCTGCAAGCGATTGGCAATAGATAACGCTAGCGTTTCATCCTTCGACCAGATCGATCCACCCAGACCGTATTCACTGTCGTTGGCACGGCGCACAACATCATCAATATCGTTAAACTTGAGCAATGGCAATATCGGACCAAATGGCTCTTCACGGACGATGCGTGAGTCTTCTGGCGGATTATCCACAAGTGTAATCGGGAAGCAATATTGTGAGCTATTGGCAAACGCTCCCCAAAATATCAATGGTGCGACTTCGTCTATATTGACATCAGACATCACAATCGCTGCATCGTTTCCGCCAAGCTCTAACGTAAGACGCTTGAGATTATACGATGCACTTTCCATCACGCAGCACATGAAATACCTTCTAAAATTGCCACTATCTTTGCAGATCGCAAAAAAACCTACCTAGAGCTCAAAAACCGAATTCCCAAACTCGCATCTGGATTACACAGTATTGGCATTGAAGAGAGTAACCGTGTCGACATGTCATCTGTCAACTCGGATTATTACACTAAGTATGTTTATGGCACATTGTGGGCAGGCGCAGTCATCAACCCTGTTAATACTCGCTGGAGTGTCATTGAGATTGCAAATTGCTTCCTTACAATAAATTAATCTCTGTTGCACTTCAATTGCTAATCTAAGCAATAAAAAACGCAGTCTAAAAACTGCGTTTTTATGGAAAAAGAATGGATTATTTCTTTTTCTTTGGTCCGATGAGCATACCCATCTGACGACCTTCCATCTTTGGTGCTTGCTCAATTACGCCAAACTCTGCCACATCGGCTTCGATCTTTTGCAATTGTGCCAAACCAAGCTCTTGGTGCGCCATTTCACGACCGCGGAAACGCAATGTGATCTTCACTTTGTTACCTTCTTCAAGGAACTTGGTGATCGCACGTAGTTTCACATTATAGTCACCAACATCTGTCCCAGGGCGAAGTTTGATTTCTTTCACCTGTACTTGATGTTGTTTCTTTTTGGCGTCTTTTTGCTTTTGTTTTAGATCAAACAAGTGCTTGTTGTAATCCATGATTTTGCAGACTGGTGGCTCAGCATTCGCCACGATCTCTACTAAATCTAGATCAGCATCTTCAGCGGCTTTGATTGCCTCTGCAAGTGTTACGATGCCTTTTTGCTCACCGTCAGCGGCAACGAGGCGTACTTCTTTCGCACGGATCTCGTCGTTAATCGCTGGACGGTTCGATTTTGCACTTTGCTGTTTATTACGGTCAGGCTGTTTGATTGCTATTTACTCCACAATATACCGGCCACGTTCGGCAACGGCTGAATTTACGAGGTCAATGAACGCATCAATAGACATCGTACCCAAATTTTTTCCTGTACGTGTACGGACATTGACTGTCCCTTCTTCCACTTCTCGATCACCGAGTACAAGTAGATATGGTACACGTTCCAAAGTTTTCTCACGAATTTTAAAGCCGATCTTCTCATTTCTCAAGTCAGACTCTGCACGAATCCCTTTCGACTTTAGTTTCGCAACCACAGATTGGCAAGCCTCAGCTTGTGCATCGGTAATGTTGAGCACACAGGCTTGAATCGGTGATAACCATGGTGGCATGAAGCCTGCGTAGTTTTCAATCAGTATACCAATAAATCGTTCAAAACTACCAAGAATCGCACGGTGCAACATCACTGGATGGTCACGATCGTTCTCTTCTGTGACGAACTCTGCATCTAAGCGAACTGGTAAGTTGAAGTCACATTGAATCGTACCGCATTGCCACACACGACCAAGACAATCTTTCAATGAAAATTCAATTTTTGGTCCATAGAATGCGCCTTCACCTGGTTGCAGTTGCCATTCAAGCCCTGCTGCATCCAAAGCATCTGCCAAAGATTTTTCAGCGATATCCCAAAGCGCATCATCACCAACACGTTTTTCAGGGCGTGTTGAGAGTTTCATTTGCACTTCTTCAAAGCCAAAATCTTTGTACACATCCAAAGTCAGCTTAATAAAGTCAGCGACTTCCTGACCAATTTGTTCTTTGGTACAGAAGATATGCGCATCATCTTGAGTAAAGCCACGCACACGCATGATGCCGTGCAACGAACCAGACGGTTCATTACGATGACACGAACCAAACTCAGCCAAACGAATCGGCAAATCACGGTACGACTTTAAGCCTTGATTAAAGACTTGTACGTGACATGGGCAGTTCATCGGTTTCACGGCATAGTTACGACTTTCTGAATGTGTGGTAAACATATTCTCAGCGTAGTTAGCAGCGTGACCTGATTTTTCCCAAAGACTAAAATCGACGATTTGTGGCGTTTTAATCTCAAGATAGCCATTGTCTTGCTGGACTTGACGCATATATTGCTCAAGCACTTGATAAATCGTCCAACCATTCGGATGCCAGAACACCATACCCGGTGCTTCCTCTTGCATGTGGAACAAATCTAATGCCTTTCCAATCTTCCGATGGTCACGTTTTTCTGCTTCTTCGATACGCTTGATATAAGCAGCGAGCTGTTTCTTGTCCGCCCATGCTGTACCGTAAATACGTTGCAGTTGTTCATTCTTGGCATCGCCACGCCAGTACGCACCCGAAATCTTGGTCAATTTAAATGACTTTAAGAATTTGGTATTTGGCACGTGAGGACCACGACACATATCGACATATTCTTGATGATAGTACAAGCCCATCGCTTGCTCATCAGGCATATCTTCAACGAGGCGCAATTTATAATCTTCGCCACGCTCGGTAAATAGTTTGATCACGTCAGCACGTGGTGTCATTTTTTTGATGACATCATAATCTTGGTCGATGAGCTGTTTCATGCGCTCTTCGACTTTTGCCATATCATCTAGTGTGAATGGACGAGGCATCCAAATATCGTAATAAAAGCCTTCTTCGATCACAGGTCCGATGACCATTTTCGCTTCAGGAAACAATTGCTTGACCGCATGACCGACCAAATGTGCACACGAGTGGCGAATGATTTCGACGCCTTCTTCATCTTTTGGCGTGATGATTTGTAATGTGGCATCATCGCTAATCAAGTCGCTGGCATCAACCAAGCGATCGTTGACACGTCCTGCAACTGTATTCTTTGCAAGTCCAGGTCCGATACTCTCGGCAACTTCCATCACAGAAACTGCATGATCGAAAGATTTTTGGTCGCCATTCGGCAAGGTAATAATTGGCATATAAAATCCTTAAGGAGTGATGCCCTCTACCAAAGAGCATATCACCGCGAGATTATGATCAAGGTTTTTAGAAAGCTTAATTGAAAGACTAAAAAAGAACCTAAAACAGTTAAAACGGTGCATAAAAATTTAGCAACAAATTTTACACCGATCTTTTGATTTAATAAACCTTTGTGCAGATTTTTATCATCTTCTTTGGCAAGTAATGGCGGATGAAAAAGGCATCTCGAAAGACGCCTAATTTCAAAGCATTGAGCAATAACTTAAATTAATATTTCACAGAATAGCTCAAACCGTATGTACGACCTTGCGCAGGCAAGCTTGAGATAGGTCCATAAATCGTTGAAACCGCTTGGCTATAGACCGACTTATAATCACGATTCCATACATTATACACCCCAAATCCGAGCGTGCCTTGACCAACCATGGCATTACCGATCACATCCATCACTGCAAATCCTTTGATGGCTGCAGGCAGTCTTGCATCGCCTGCTTCGATCGCATCTTGTTGCGCTTAGTCCGTGCCACCAACCACTAAGGCTTGTACTCGAAGTCCATAACCATCATCGAATTGCCATTCAGAATATGCAGTCCCTTTCAGCGGTGAGACTCGAATCGCACTCAACTCTTGCCAGTCATTTTGATCATTCTTAAATTGCCCACGGGTATAAGCAAGCGTTCCGCCAATATTCCATGTATCAGAAATGGCATATTTCAGGTTTGCTTCTGCACCGTAAACACGCTCATCAGTGTCGATTACATCGACCGCATAGGTTGGAGTCCCAAATTGAATGGTTTTATTGGAGTCATTGTAGAAAGCCGTTAGACCTGCACTCAAGCCTGAATCTGCCTGAATACGCCAGCCCAATTCATAGTTATTGACTTTAATCAGATCGATGTTTTCATTACTGATCACAAATCCTGCAGGCACATCACGCATCATGCATCATGCGTTGTACATCAGGTAAATTTGCACCTTGTGAAAAATTAGCAAAAATCTGCTGTGCATCTGTTAATGCATACACCGCACCAAGATTGAACAATGTTGCTTGATGTTTGATCGTACCACCATCTAAACCAACTGGTGTATAAGTTGGAATAGCATCGGCAACCATCGCTTCACTATAAGGAATCGAGTCCTGAACCTCACTCTCAATGCGCTCATGACGAATGCCAGCTTGGAGATTTAGACGATCCGTAACATCGAATTGAGTTTGTAAGAATTGACCAAATTTCGATGTATCGACATCAGGACCAAAGATATATTCATTTTGTGGATCGAGTGTCAAGCCATTACTCGCCATAAAGGTTCCAAGGTTATATTGTTGTGTGGTCTGAGAACCCTGCTCAAAATCATAATCCACTCCATAAGTGAGATTTAAACCTTAGATTCTCAAAAGAAGTGCAACAGAGATTAAAATATTGGAAAGAAGCAAGATGAGCTAGCATTTTGCTTCCGAACGACCAAAGTCAAAGTTGCATTCATGAACTATACTCATCTCACTCTAGAAGAAATATATCAGATTTATGCCCTTTTACGTGAAGGTTTTTCTAAGCGTCATATCGCATGTAGACTGAATCGTTCATCTTCAACCATTTCCAGAGAAATTCAACGTAATCGAGCAAGAAACGGT
>LULG01000272.1_pt1 | contig 25119 bp, 24 predicted proteins | sample 728211 | NCBI WGS metagenome assembly LULG01 (sample SAMN03860295, study PRJNA289734) | marine metagenome | biome: seawater column; feature: ocean; material: water; isolation source: Red Sea water column Station 169 - depth 200m | place: Saudi Arabia: Red Sea | collected 2011-10-15 | depth 200 m | reverse complement strand
GTTGCAATTTTTGGTAGAAATCCAGACACTCTAATGTCAGAATCATCAATTTCCATGACTACCCAAGCATAAGGTGCTAAATCCTCAAATCCTTCAGGAGGAACAGTCATTATCGTATAAGTTGCAACTTTGCCTGTTCCTTTGATAGTGGAATCTTCAAATTCCTTACTTCCACATTTTTTACAATAGTAAACAGTTGCAAGATGTAATGCTCCACATTTGCTACATTTTCTAGCTAAAATGTTACCAGCCTTTGCTGCTTCTATAAATTCAGGTTTTGCAGACAATTTACACACTTTCGAATACATGAACTGCACAACTAGCGCCAGTTGCACCAAAGTTTTGTGTCAATCCAATTTTTGCGTCATTAACGGTTCTTTCTCCAGATTTTCCTGTCAATTGTTCAAAGACTTCAACAACTTGACCAACACCTGTTGCACCAATTGGATGTCCTTTTGATTTCAAACCACCAGATGGGTTAATTGGAATTGAACCATTTAGTTTAGTTTCACCATTACGTGCAGCTGTTGCACCAGTACCTTTCTCAAAGAATCCCAAGTCTTCACTGTCAACAACTTCTGCAACAGTAAAACAATCATGAACTTCAGCAAAGTCAACATCTTTTGCAGTGATACCTGCCATTTTGTATGCTGCTTCTGCTGCAATTCTTGTACTTGGTATGGTTGTTAATTTTTCACGTCCTTGTAATGCTGCAGGTGATCCACCCCTACCAGAACCAATTACTTTGACATAATCTTTTGAATGTTCTTTTGCAAACTTTTCATTACATAAAATAACAGAGCTTGCTCCGTCTGAAAATGGACAGCAATCATATAATTTCAAAGGACTTGCAACAACTGCAGAATCCATAACATCATCAATACTAATTTTCTTTCTCAAGTGTGCTTTAGGATTCAATACACCATTCTCATGGTTCTTTACTGCTACACTTGCAAGATCTTCTTCTGTTGCATCAAACTCGTGTAGATATGCTCGAGCCATTGATGCAAACAAACCTGGAAATGATGCACCTGCTTGACCTTCATAAAAGAAATCAGAACAATAAGAAAAGTAAGTTGTTGTCCAATCAGTACCTGTATGTGTAACTTTTTCTGTACCTGTAACTAGTACAGCATCATAAAATCCTGCTGCAACATTTGCAAATGCTTCTCTAAATGAAACAGAACCAGAACCGCATGCAGATTCAATTGATAATGAAGGACATTCTGAAATTCCTAAATTACTCATGACTACAGGTCCTAGGTGTACCTGCTTGTCTGCTACTCCAAATACATTAGAAATGTAACCTGCTTGAATTTCTTTAGGCTCAATTCCTGCACTTTCAATTGCACCAACTGATGCTTGTAATGTAATATCAGAAATGCTATCATCGAGTTTACCGTATTTTGTACTTCCTCCACCTAAAACACAAACAGATTCTCTTTCCACGAAAATTTGCTGACCTAGTCCCTATAAAAATTGATCAAGTAATTTCATTAACTTGAATTGATATTATTACACATGAGAAAAAAGATCCAAGTGTCCATTACAAAATCTGAAAAGCGAAATGTTACAAAGTCTACAAAAAAAATTGTAGATAATTTCAAGTTGGAAATAGATCAGTATTATGATGAAAATGGGTTTGTATCATTTTCTGCAAAGAACAAAAAATATACAATTTTAGGAACAAATTCTCCAAAAGAAGGCATTTGTGAGTGTCCAGAGTGTCATAAAGGACAATTATCAGTTATCAAGTCATTTACAACAAAAAAACGCTTTATCGGTTGTACAAACTTTCAAAATGGATGTAAGGCATCAGCCCCTCTCCTACAAAAGGCAATGCTAAAGGTTCTCAAAACCAAATGCCCAGAGTGTCAATGGCCAACTGTAATTTTCAGATATTCAAGAAAACAAGAGTGGAAAAGACAGTGTGCCAACATGAAATGTAAGACTAGATCTTAAAATCAGAGTAGATGTCAGTTCTCCTGTTCTTTAGAAGTGGGAGTTTTTTTCTAATTTCGTGAACCTTATCTAAAGAGATGTTAACGTATCCAATTCCTTGCCGTTTTTTCATATCTAGTAAGATACGACCGTAAGGATCAACAGCTAAACTTCTTCCAGAATATACATGTCCTAGATGATCAGGAGCAATTACATAACATCCATTTTCAATGGCACGGGATTTGTTTAGTGTTAACCAATGTTCTTCTTTCATCGGACCATTAACCCATGCCGATGGTGCAACTAGGATTTCTGTACCTGATGATGCTAATGTTCGTGACATTTCAGGAAATCTCAAGTCATAGCAAATTAGCATTCCCATTTTTCCAACTGACGTTTTTGTTGGTAATGGAATTTCGGTACCTGATGACATTTTATCAGATTCTTTGAAACCAAGTGCATCATAAAGATGAATTTTCCTATATTTTCCAGTTACTTTTCCTTGTTTGTTAATAATGAATGAGGTGTCATATACGCGATCTTTTTTTCTGCTTTTTTCATACATTGTACCGACTACGCTGATAGAGTTTTCTTTTGCACTTTGTGCAACTGCAGAAACAAATTCACCGTTAATGGTTTCTGCTTCCTGTGCAACTTGTCTTGCAGTTTGTGTAGAGGGAGTGTAAAACATCATGTATTCAGGGAAGGTAACCATATCAGCATTATTTTTTGCTGCTTGTTTTATGTAATCTAGAATTTTTGGAAGATTTTTTTTCTTATCAGTTGATGCTTTGAACTGAACAAGTGCAATCTTTGACATGAAGTATAGAAAAAGTATGAAAATAAAAAGATAGTTTAGAGTTGTTTTCCTGCAAGGAACCAGTTCTCTTTTGGATTTTCATCAAAAACTACAATGACGTGATCTTCTTTTGTTTTTAGAATTTCAACTGCAGATTTTGTGATAGCCTTTGCATATTCCTGTTTTTGTTCCTCAGAACGTCCAGGGTATAATGATACGTGTATGTATGGCATGAATTGAAATTATATCTCTGATAATTTAATTGATTGAATTATCTCCAATCTCCTTTGTACCCATATCTAGAACCGTAAGTATAGTCAGACCGGTTTGTTTTCTTGTAGAAATAACCTACTCCTAATCCCAAAAAGAAACCACCAATGTGTGCCAAAAATGCAACACCGCCACCAGCAACACCAAATCCTCCTATGAAAAATGGCAAAAGATTTTGGAAGATTAACCAAAATGGTAAGAAAAACTTTGCAGGAATGTGCATCATTCTCCAGAAAAATCCTAACATGACAAATGTCATCACCTTAGCGTGTGGGAACATAACCAAGTATGCACCTAAAATTCCCGCAATAGCTCCAGATGCACCAACTGCAGGAATTCCACTGCCAGTGTCACCATAAATGTGAATTAATCCTGCGCCAACTCCCCACATTAGATAAATTCCAATGTACTTTACTCTGCCAAACTTTGCTTCAATGTTGTCACCAAAGATCCACAAAAACAACATGTTACCACCAAGGTGCATGATTCCTCCGTGCATGAATGTTGACGTAATCAAGGTCAGTTCAGGAATGGCAGGGCAATCAATTATTTCAACTCCAGTATTAATTCCATCTATCTGACCTGTTACACAACCAGGTACTGCACCCCAGTTGAGAAACATGTTCATTGCTTCATAATTTGAAAATTCGATAAACTGTCCAGTGATTGCAACTTCAATTCCAAATACGATCACATTGATAATGATTAATGCAATTGTTAGTTTTGGTTTAAATCCTGGTGGATGTGGATTTTCATCTCTTAATGGAAGCATGAATCAATCAAAGTTTGTTAGGTTTGTATAATAATTTTCAGGTAAGTCTAAACTGAGATAATTCCTTCTTTGACTAGGAATTGAATTCCAGATGCAAAGGTGTTATCATCAATTTGGCCATCAGCCCACCATGCAGCATTATTTCTAACCCAATCAGGAATGGTTGCGTTTTCATTTTGTGCACCACTTGCAGTAGTTGGTACTGAGATGATTCCTTGTTTTATCATAAATTCAATACCAGATGCAAAGGTGTTATCATCAATTTCTCCATTAGACCACCACTTTGCATTGTTCTTTACCCAATCAGGAATGTTGACAGATTGTGATGGGGCAGACATTGATGGAGTTGGCTTAAATGAACTAGTTGTAGATACTCCAACTTCAAACAATTGAGATGATTGGAAAAACTCATCATAGTTTGAGAATCCCTCGCCAGTTAATACCAAATTTAGAGTATACAAGCCATCATCAGGAATGGTAATCATGTGTGTAGAAATTCCTTCTACTGATTTTACTCCTACATATTGTTCAGGGGTATCTCCAGTAACTAAATTGAATTGTTCTCCTTGTGGATTAACCAAACCAAATGCATAGATTACATCTTTTACTAAAGCACCATTATTATCAAAGAATGAAAACTCAAATGGAATTTCATCACCTGCACCATACATGGAATCCCATGCAACAAGTGCTGTGTATCCATTATCAAATGTAATATCAAAGGAGTTTTTCTCAACAGTTCCTTCTGGAACTAATTCAAAGCTCATTTGTTTAGATGAATAATGAGATTCCCCTAGAATTTCGTTAATTCTTTGCAATTCAGTTCCTGTTACCAAAAAGTGAACAATGTTTTCAGTCTCAGATGAATATGGATCCATTACTAGGACTCTTTTATCAACTTCTACACCATCCACATAACCCTTGAATGATGTCTCAGCGTTGTATGCATCAAATGATTTTGGAACACGAATCTCTTCATGAACCATTTGTACTAGTTCGATATATTCAGGATTCCAATCAAATGGCATGTCAAATGATATTCCATTATTACTTTGATTAAATGAAAAATTTTCTACATCATCATAGTAAGTTTTTACAGTAACTGGAATTTCTTCAGCATTTGCAGTTTTGATAAAGAATCCTTGGTCTTGTGCAACACTGACAAATGTGTCAAAGTTAAGAGGTTCGGCAACTAATGATCTAGGACTTGTTGCACCTTCAATTGAAACTTTAACGTTGTATAATCCACCTTTTTCAAATATTGGACCATTGATTAGTGGTCTTCCATCACCTCTTGCAAAATATGCACCTGCAGTTCCATGTATTTCACCATAAGTGTCAGTACACTTCCACTTTTTTGCTTCATAACAATCGGCTTTTGGTCTTACCTCAACGTTTAGTGTGCCATCTTCATCGTAGAAGTATTCTCTAGCTAAAAGATCACCGCTTCTCCAAACTTCAACACGATATGTTACTTGATTTAGATTTTGATCAGTTAACATGTCATAGAAACGAATTGCAATATTTGCTGAATCAACATCTCCTGCAGTCATATCTGCAGGATCTAGTTGAGTAAATACAGTAACTTCCATTCCACCAAAACTAATTGGAGGTGCAGCATCACCACCTAATCCATGTCCAAATGCATCTTCACTTAGAAATGGCAAAGTCACAAAGACTGCTGCAAGTAAGAGTAAACTTTTGTAGTACAATTATGAAAATTTGGAGATAAATCACCTATTAATGATTCGATGATTTCCTTCAGATTTTACAAGATCATTTTTATTATATTCAGATTGATTTCCACTATGAAATATCTTCTAGGATTAATGTTACTTCCTTTACTCTTATCACCTGCATTTGCTGAAAGTCCAGAAGATTATGAACAAGTTTTACCATCAGAACAGGGAACGTTAGATATTGGATTATCAGTTGTTCCAGAAGCAGAAGCTAACTCTATTTCAAAATTACACATCGGTTGGATTAAACCAGGATTTAACAAGATTCAAGAACATATTGATTATAGAATCACAGTAATCAAAGATGGCGAAAATATCTTTGGACCAATTCCACTTACACACACATCTATTGGAACTGTAAAGATTCCAGTGGAATTTCTAGAAAATGGTGAACATCAAATTAAAGTTGAGATGGAAGGAATCCTATTCCAACCAATTCCATTAGAAACTACATACTTTACAATTAACGTTGGAGAGAAACAATCAACACAACCTATTCAAGAAAATAACAATGAAGGAGGTGGTTGTTTGATAGCAACTGCAGCATTTGGTTCAGAAATGTCACCGCAAGTTCAACAACTCAGAGAAATTCGAGACAATGTTGTAATGCAAACAAGTTATGGAAAATCTTTCATGACAGGATTCAATCAGATTTACTATTCATTCTCACCAACAGTTGCTGATTATGAAAGAGAAAGCCCAGTATTCAAAGAGATAGTAAAAGTATCACTAACACCAATGTTGACATCATTTACGATTTTGGCTCATGTACCAATCGATACTGAACATGAAATGCTAGGTTACGGCATAGGAGTAATACTTCTAAATGTAGGAATGTACTTTGTAGCACCAGCCGTATTATTTACAGCAATTAAAAAGAAACTAAGAAAATAAAATTATTTTTTCTTTGCAAAAGATGCTGCACCTATTGCAATTCCAGCGATTCCCAGTCCAATTGCAGCAATAATCATTGTTTCACTTGCTGAATTTTCATTTTGTTGTTTTAATTCATCAATTGTGTTTTGTAATTCTCTAATATCACCACGTAAATCATTTATCTCACGCTCAAATTCACCAGATTCTACAACAGTTGTTTCAACTGGAGGAAATTGTAAAATTTCTTGTTCTTGCACTTTTAGTGGATGTAATGCTAGGTTAACGCTTTGTTCGTTAATTTTTCCAATAAAGTTTAGTTGTGACCAACCAGAAAATGTTGGAGTTACATCGGACTCGTACATTCCAGGTACATCAGTAGGCTGTAATGGCAAAGTAATTGATTCTGCATCAACTACTAACTTTATTTTGAGTGTTTTTTTCAAACCTTCAATTCCTTTTTCAGGAACAAATGGTTGATCTGCAGCCTCTTTACTTTTGTCCATTTCACTTACATAGACAATGATGGCATTTGATTCTCCAGTTACTACTGGTTTGTTTTTCCAGTCAATCTCAATTCTATAATCACCAACCGAATCAGCTTGGTGAGCAAATGCACTACCAAAAAACAGTGGTGAGATTAGAAGAGCTATGAGAATTGACTTTTTCATAACTGATATTCTCATTATTTGAATAAAAACCAAAGTGGTACATTTTTCGATAAATCAGGCGTAAATCTGGAGATCATTTTTATTGTCCAAGTCAGGAAATTAACCTAATGAATAAAAAGACACTAAGTTCCTTATTCGTTCTTTTTGCAATTGTTTCTATGGGAATAACTGCAGCACCAAGTGCATTTGCTGAACACAGCATGAATGCAACAGTAGAGAACGCAGACGGTTCTTCAGTTCCGGGATGTGAACCAGATTGTTTCATCCCAGCTACAGTTACCATCGGTGTTGGTGGTCAAGTTACATTCGCTAACAATGACACAGCAGCACACACATCTACAGCTGGTACTCCAGCAGATGGTCCAAGTGGTGCATGGGACAGTTCATTAGTAATGACTGGCCAATCATACACAACTGGTCCACTTGATGAAGGAAAGTCATGATGATCATGGCCATGATGAAACTAAAGAAGATCATGGAGATGATGATCACGGAGAAATGGAAATGCAAACACTAACTGCAGCAGATATCTCAATTGATATTGCAGACGGTGCAAAAGCAGGTGAAAGAGTAGCAATTGATGTAACAATTGGCGGTTCACACGTTAACTATGACATTGTTGCAACTCAAAATGGTGAAACTATCCTAGACGAGAGTGGTGTACACTCACATACAGGAGAGGGTCAACACATTACATCAGCACTTAGTGCAGATGCATCTGATGACAGCCCAATTGATGTCACTGTAACATTCCAAGGATTTGGTATGGTAGGTGAAGAAATGACAGGTCCAGTCGGATTAACAAACACTGCACAAGCAGTTCCAGAATTTGGTACAATAGCTGCATTGATTCTAGTAGTTGCAATTTCTTCAATAATTGCATTATCTGCAAAATCAAGACTTAGCTTCATGCCAAGAATCTAGACGACTTCTTATCTTTTCCTTTTTATTTTATTTTTCTCATAGTACAGTTGTAGTATGTACCAATCTGTATAATACTAAAAGAGACTTTGAACTATTGGTAGACATATCCCTTAGTGTCATGTTGGTAAGAATAACGTCTAGCCAGAAAATGTCTATCGCTTTTTTATTTACGACGAATCATAGCAATTACTGCCAAGATTACTCCAGCTGCTCCAAGACATAATCCGAAGACACCAAAGTTGTAAGCATTTTGAATGTCAATTCCACCTGCAGTCAAACTGACTTCACCAACGTTTGACTTTAGATTAGACACATCTTTTTGCAATGAGGAGAGTGCATTTTTTACAGCACCAATTTCACCTGCAGAAGATGAACCACTAACTGGTGGAAATGCGATAATAGATTGACTTTCAATATCTTCAATAGGAATTAAAACATCAATTGGTAATCCATTTAATTCACCTTGAATCTTCAATGACATAGAACCAGTTTTTGTTGGTAAAATTTTTGAATAATAATGTCCAGGTCTAGGATCTGAGTTGATGTCAAGTGTTTTTTCTGCTCCACCAGAGATTAGTGTTGCAGACATTGCTTTGAATGCATTAGTAACTCCAGTTCTAAGTCCTTCTTTTTCTCCAGAAATTGCAACCTCAACTACAACTTTGTTTGGTAAATTAACAACTGGTGGTTCTTCTCCCCAACCAGCCTCTATCTCGTATTGTTCAACATATACAGTTGTATGAGCATATGCTGAAGACATTCCAAATCCGGAAAGGAGAATTACGCTAAGTAAGAGAAAAGATTTTTTCAATATATCTTATCCAAATTATTACATTATTATCTTTACTAAGATAGTACAATTTTTGAAGAGGCATTTCTTTAAATTGTAAGTACGATGATTTGAAATCATTGAAGAAGATTTGGATAATTCCTGTTTTGATATTCTTTTTAGGATTACCTGCAGCTAGCGCACACCCATTTTTGCTTGAAACAGTTCCGGGTCAAGGTCAAAACGCTCCAATAGGAGTGACACAAATCATATCAAAATATTCAGAGGCTGTAGAAATTGACTTTTCAGAACTGAAAGTGTATGATGCAAATGGAAATCAAATTGACAACAGAGATACTTCATACAATGACGGTGAGACATCACTAATCGTAACAACACCGCCTTTAGAAGAAGGAGTTTACACACTAACAAGTAAAGTTCTTTCAAAAGTTGATGGACATTTAGTTCAAGCAGCAGTAGTATTTGGAGTAGGAGATGTACAAGTTGATACATCAATGTTAGATTCACAAGAAACTTCTGAAACAACTTTCATTCCAGAATCAGTTGCAAGATTTCCAGGACTTGTTGGGCAAACAATTGTTCTTGGAGGAGTAATAGTTTCAATTACAATTTGGTCATCACAACAAACTAGATTTAGAGAATTATTTAGCGACATAAATGAACAATTTAAAAAGAGATTTTCAAAAATTATCGGTTATGGTGTAATTGCAACATTTGCATCAAACTTCATAATGTTAGGTGTTCAAACATGGAGGCTGGAGGTTTCACCAATTGAGGTAATTGGAACCACTTTTGGAACAACTTGGTTAATTCGAATGATAATTACAATCATCATCATTGGAATATGGTTCTGGATGGAAAAGAGAAAAGAGATATCAATTAAAGGACAAATTCCGTTACTTGTAGCATCACTAATTCTAATTGCAACAACTACAATGATGGGTCACGGAGCATCTACAGAGTTAGAAGCAGCATGGATTTTAGATTATGCTCATAATTTGTTATCATCAATTTGGATTGGCGGCGTAATATTTTTTGCATTTGTTGCACTTCCAACAATTTCAAAAACCGATGATGCTTTAAGAAATAAAATTACTCTAAGCTTGATTCCAAGATTTTCAGGCATATTCATCATTGCAATTGGAATTTTGATCATCACAGGTCCCACTCTACTATGGTTCTTAGATGACAATGTAGGAGCACTCACAGAATCCACATATGGAAAATTAATCATGATAAAAATTGGACTTGCAGTTGCAATGATTGCGTTTGGTGGAATGTATCAAGTGAAATTTCTCAAAAATCCAAGTAATTACGAATCTCTGAACATTTCAAAGAGAATTAGTAAGCCATTAAAGTTAGAAGCAGGATTAGGAATTGCTTTACTAGCTGTAGTTGCATTGTTGGTAAATTCTTCATTACCAGAAGGAGAAATTCAATCAGCAGATGCATTACAGCCAACGTTTGGTTATGAATCAATTCTTTTCTCTGAGAATGCAAAATTTGATGTCAAAGTAGAACCTGCAGGAATAGGTCAGAATACAATTTCAGTTATAGTTTCATCGTTTGATGATAAACCGCTTGATGATATTTCAGGATTGAAAGTAAAGGTCTCTAATCCACAGAAAAATATTTCACCAATACTAGCAGAGGTTTCCGAAACTGTACAAAGTTCAATTACAAAATATACAGCAGATGCAACATTTGGTTTTGCAGGAAACTGGCAGATTGAATTAGAAGCACAAAGAGAACAAAACTCTAATGAAAATACAATTTTCAATTTACAGATTAAACCATTGTTAAGCGACATTAGAACAGAGATTACCGAGTATGAATTTCCTGCAGATGAGACAGCCCCACTTTTCCCAGTGTATGATGGAAAGAATTTGTGGATTTCAGATGCACAAAAACCACGTCTATGGAAATTTTCATTAGAAGATGAACAATTTACTCCATACACATTTGATGGATTAACAACAATTTTCATGGATATTGGAAAAGATGGAAAGATTTGGTTTACAGATACACCAAACTCAAAGATTGGAAGTTTTGATCCTAAAACAGAACAATTTGAAACAATTCAACTTCCACAATTCAATTTAGTTACTAAGAAATCACTTCCAACATCTGTAGGAGTAGATAGTGATAATGACGTATGGGTAGCCGTAATTGATCAATCATTGCTCTTAGAGTATAACCAATCAACAAAAAAATTCAAGATAATCAATACAATCACTCCTGAAGCTGGACCAACAGCAATAGAGATTGATGATTCAGATAATGTTTGGTTTGCCGAATCACTTGTAGGAAAATTGGGAAAAATTGATGGAAAGACAAAAGAATTGACTGAATTTGCACCTGAAGTTCCAATGGCCGAACCATTTGCATTAATGATTGACAAAGAAGATAACGTGTGGATAGCAGAGCATATTGGTCCAGCAGTAACAAAGTTCAATCCAGTTTTAGACAGCTTTGATCAAGTCAAAATCTCAAATCCAGAATCATTACCATTTGGAATGGCTTTTGACAAATACGACAACATGTGGATAGCACAACACGTCATTGATAGTTTAGTAGTTTATGATCAAAATAATCAACAAATGATGGAAGTTCCAATTCCAACAGAAGGATCATTTACACAATTTGTCATAGCTGATGATAACGGAGATATTTGGTTTGTGGAACAACGTGGAGGTAAATTAGGCAAAGTTTCAATCAGTGCAGTACCAACTCAAAGAACCGTCGTTCAAGAGGATACATCAATTGACATAATGTATGTAGAATTAGTTGCCCCAATTGTTGCTGCAGGAATTATCGCAACTGCGTTGTTTTATGTAAAAAGTGTCAAAGATAAGAGAAAGATTGACGATATAATCTCCACTAAGTAAAATAAGAGTTCAATTCGATAAACTGTATGAAGCTACTTCTTGGAATATTGTTAGTATTTGTTGTTACAATTTCATTTGGAACAGCGTTTGGACATGGAGCAGGAATTGAAGCATCACCATTAATTTTTACAAATGACAGAGAAGTCAAAGTTACTGTAGAATTACTTCCAGCAGAATTTTACAAATCTGATCAAAAAATGATCAAAATAGATGCATATGATCATACAAACAGAGAAACAATAACCAATGCAAGTTTCAAAGTTGAAGTTTTCAATGATGAAGAATTATTACTAAACGAATGGTTTTATGCCGAAGATGGAAATTTAATTTTAGAAGTTGACCCAGACGTAATTGTCACTAACAGAGATAGTATCGAAATTTCTGGTGAGAAAAATGATTTTGGGTTATGGGAAAAAACTGACAATTCTCCATTAATTGTAACAGGTCCAATTTTTAACAAAGGCGGAATATTCACATTCAAAATTACATTAGATGCCCAAGATGCAATTGGAAATATTAGTGACGTGGAATTTGAGGTTCAAGTCAGTGTGACTGAGGTTTCATATCACAATGAAGATGTAGGCATGAATGAAACAGAGTTTAGAGTAAAGTCATACTATGATAAGATTAGTAATTTTGAATATGACTCAAAAGAAAATATAGCAAAGGTCAGTCTTCCGTTTGATTTTTCAGAATCAAACATTTCACATACCAATGTAATACATACTGAAATAATGTTTCCAAAAGATACATTGGAGTTTTTATCTCCAAATTATTTTGGAACAGGTAATGGTATAGAATTATTCAAATCATCAATATTCATAGATGATTATTCAGAGGAAGATAATCGTATTGTGCACTTTGTTTTATTACCAGACCATCTTCGTCACATTAAAAATCAAATAAAAAAGACTGGAGAGGAACTGCCAAACTCACTTGATTTGGTTTTAACTAAAGGAAAAGAGATAGAATTTCCACTTCGAACTCTAACTCTTAGTGAAGAATATCAGGTAGATTTGTCATGGGATCCCAAAGTAATCATTCCTGGAGAAAAAGTCAAGTTCATTTACACTTTTAGAGATACAAGTGATTTAGGACCAGTTAGGGATTCAGATTATACAATTACAATTTTGCAAAATGGTCAGACAATTTTCTCTGAAGACAGATTTGCAAAAATTGGTGCAGACTTTACAGACTTTACATTTTCTGAAGAGCAGACAGGTCTAACAGTTGTAAGATTTTCAAATATTTCAGGCAGTGGTCAGCAGACAGAGTTTGCATTTGTAGTTGGAGGTCAAACAAAAGAAGTATCAGTTCCAGAGTGGGTGAAAAACAATGCAGGATGGTGGGCAGACGGTCAGATACCAGACTCTGCATTCATTGATGGAATTGAATTTTTGATTAAAGATGGAATCATAAATATCAATTAAAAAAATTCTTGATTACTCAAAGGCTGAAACAAAACTAGATTCTTCAACCTTTGTGCTTGTACATTTGCATTGATTAGAGTCGTGACCACACTCAAAGCAAATTAGGAGATTTCCTCCTTTACAGTCGTAAAGTGACATTTCCATATTTTATTACAAAGTTTGTATTTAATGATAATTGAGCATATAGTTCCAGTATGCCTATTGTTTTCTTATTGTAATAGCATACTCAAAATTGCTGCACGAGTAAATTTTCCATATTCTGCTTGTTGGAAGTATTTTGCTTGCTTTGTAGAATCAACATCTGTAGAAATTTCATCAATTCTTGGAAGTGGATGTAATAAGATTGCATCATCTTTCATTTTGTTTACAACGTCCTGACCAATTACATAACTGCCTTTTACTTTGACATATTCTTCTTCATCGGGGAATCTTTCTTTTTGTATTCTTGTTACATACAAAACATCCAAGTCCTCAATGTATTCATCTAGATTTTCAGATTCAGTAAATGAAAGATTTTCTTTAAGGTTGTAAGTCGAATCACTTCTAACTTTCAAAGATTCTGGAGAGATTAGATGAACCTTCACATCATAGTTACTCAAACCATATAACAAAGAGTAAACTGTTCGTCCATACTTCAAATCTCCAACAATTCCAATATTTTTTCCGTCAATTTTTCCAAGTTCTTTTTGTATCGTATACAAATCCTGAATTGCTTGTGTAGGATGTTCTTCTGTGCCACTGCCTGCATTGATTAGCGGTTTATCAGAAACCTCAGCTGCAAATTTACTAGAGCCATCCAAAGAATGACGCAAAACAATTGCATCTGTATAGCCTGCCATAATCTTAACAGTGTCAGCCAAACTTTCGCCTTTTTGAACAGATGAAGAAGTTGCATCAGCAATTCCAAATGAGGTTCCTCCAATTAGCGCCATAGCAGATTGAAAACTAAGTCTAGTTCGGGTGCTTGGTTCAAAGAATAGATATCCAAGAGTTTTTCCTCTTGCTATCTCACGTCTTTGTTCTGCCGGCATTTCCATTATTTCATTAGTTTTTGCAAAGATTTGTTCTAAATCATCTTTTGATAAATCACGTATGGAAATAATGTCGTTTTGGGAAAAATTATTCATTCTTTGAATCATATATAGTGGCAGATATACAAACTATTCTATGGAACAATCCGATTTGATAGTCAGGCGTATCAAAGATGGCACCGTAATTGATCATATCAATGAAGGAAAAGGCCTGAAGGTCTTAGAGGCACTGGAAATTGATGGTAGTCGTGGAAATGTCATCACCATAGCATTGAACATGCCTAGTGGGAAATTAAAGAAAAAAGACATGATAAAGGTTGAAGGCAGATTTTTGGAAGATGATGATACAAACAAACTTGCAGTCATTGCACCAGCATCTACAGTCAATATCATCAAAGATTACAAGTTGGTGGAAAAGCGAAGAGTTTCACTTCCTAATCAAATTGAGCAAATTTTCAGATGCTCAAATCCAGACTGTATCACAAATAGTCAAGAACATATTGAATCTACAATGGAAGTGATGGACAAGGATAATCTTGTCTTAAAGTGTAGATATTGTGGACGAGTCTTAGATGTCGATGATCTAAGATATCAAAAGAAAAATTAAAAAATTTTTAAAAAAATTGTTTTTTGATTATTGTCCTAAGATGATGAACATCATGACGATACCGTAGATAGCAATTGATTCTACCATACCTACAAAGATGAATACCTTAGATTGTAATGCTGGGTTTTCACTGATTACTGCTAAACCTGCAGAACCTACTTGACCCAGTCCAATTCCTGCACCAAATGCAGCAAGACCAAATGCAAGACCTGCACCTAAGAGTTTCAATGAATCACCACTAGAAGCTGTTGCTCCGTCTTCTGCAGCATATGCTACACCTGTCAATCCAGATAGTGAGACTACCATGGTTGCAAGTAATAAAATTGAAAGTGGTTTCATTTTCATTTTTTGAAATCTGGAGACCATATTTAAACCAACACCTAATTTTCTTAGATCTTATCCAAGGTTTTCTTTTTTGCAGATTGAAGTTTATCTTTGATCGTTTTTGAGGAATTTTCATATTCCTGATCTAAAGTTTTTTTAGAATTGTCAAGTAATCTTTTAATTTCGTCTTTTGCCATTTTACTGTCTCTTCTCCATTGAAGCCTTCACCTTTTTCAACCTTAAATCCTTGATTAGTTTTGCACCACGATCAATTGATGCATTTGTATCTGCAAATCCATAAGGAATTGATTTTGTATCCTTTTCAGTTACACTAAGCACAGGAATAGTGACATCTACTACACGTTTTACATCAGATTCTACTTCCATCACACCAGGTGTGGATTGTGCTACAGAGTCTACTGTTGCTACGCCTAAAGAGAGGTAGGATTCGTTAACAGATTGATAAATGTCCTGGAGTGGATCCCAAATTCCACCACGAGTTTTTTGTGCCTCAGTAATCATCTCTTCAATGTTTTTTAGCAAAACTTTACGTTTGTCATCAAGAATTTTTTGTACCATAGTTGCAACTTGACTTGAACGTTTGTACTTGAAAAGCTCAATCTTTGTTGCTGTAACGTTTTGTCCAAATGACATTAGAATTATTCCTTATAGTATTGTTCTACGTATTTGTCTTTGACTTTGGTAAGTTCATTCTTTGGAAGATTTGAGACACAGTTCCATTGTAAGCCAAGTGTTTCTTCAATAGTTCTGTTTTCATCAATTGCTTGTGTTAAGAATTTCTTTTCAAACTCATCGCCAAAGTTCATGTAATTTAGATCAACTGGTGTAAGACCTGCTTTTCCTACAATTCCTGCTAGTGCTCTAACTTCTTGAGCACGAGAGTATGCATCATAGTTTTGGTTTGAGATTTCTTGATGATCAGCACGAGTACTTCCTTCACCAATTCCGTCTTTCATGATTCTACTTAGACTCATTAAGATGTTAATTGGTGGATAGACTCCCTGTCTGAACAAATCTCTTCCAAGTACTAATTGTCCTTCTGTAATGTAACCGGTAAGATCTGGAATTGGGTGTGTAATATCATCAGATGGCATTGTTAAGATAGGTACTTGTGTAACACTTCCTTTTTTGCCTCTTAGTCTTCCTGCTCTTTCATAGATTGTCGAAAGGTCAGTGTAAAGATATCCAGGATAACCTTTTCTTCCTGGTACTTCTTCTCGTGCTGCACTAATTTCACGAAGTGCTTCAGCATAGTTTGTCATGTCAGTAAGAATGACTAGTACGTGCATTCCCAAATCATATGCAAGATATTCAGCAACTGTTAATGCGACTCTAGGTGTGATAATTCTCTCAATTGCAGGATCGTCTGCAAGGTTCAAAAATAGTACACTTCTTTTTAGTGCACCAGATTCTTCTAGACTTCTTTTGAAATATTCTGCCTCACTGTATTGCACACCAATTGCTGCAAAGACTACAGCAAAACTATCATCTGTTCCAATAATTGCTGCTTGACGTGCAATTTGTGCAGCCAAGATGTTGTGTGACATACCAGAGCCAGAAAATATTGGAAGTTTTTGTCCTCTTACCAGTGTGAGCATTCCATCAATTACAGATACACCGGTTTGGATGAAATCTTTTGGATACTCTCTTTGTTCAGGATTCATTGGTGCGCCGTTAATATCTAAAAATGAATCAGCAACCGGTTCTGGTAAACCATCTTTTGCTCTTCCTAAACCATCAAAAACTCTACCAAGTACTTGTTCTGATACTGGCATTTCCATAACTTTACCGACAAATTTTGCGTTTGTTCCTGAAACAGAAAGACCTGTTGTGCCCTCAAAGACCTGAACAACTGCTTTACCGTTTCCAACCTCTAGAACTTTTCCTAGACGTTTTTCACCATCAAGTGTTTCAATTTCTACTAGCTCATCAAATGCTGCGTTATCTACACCATCAACAATTACTAGTGGTCCTTTAATCTCAGCAATCTTGCTGTATTGAACTCCGCCTTGGTTACTCAATTTTGAACTTTAACTCCTGTAACGCTTTTGAATTGTTCAACCATGTCAGTTGCAAGTTTATCTAATTTATCCATCTCATCATCTTTTACATCCATTCTTGCTTTGAGTAATGATGAAATTACTTCCATTGAACGAATGTCAGCTAGTGATGCACCATCTTTTAGTGCTTGTTGACCTTGATTGTAAAAGTCAACTTGTAATTTCATTAATTTGAATTGTTTTTCAGGGCTACAGTAGGTATCAACATCATCAAAGGAGTTTTGTTGTAAGATTCCAATCTTAATCATTCTTGCAACTTCTAAGATTAGTTTTTCTTCGTCTGGAAGTGCTTCAGGTCCTAGTAGTTTTACGATTTCTTTTAGTGTGTCTTCTCTTTGTAAGATTCCATATGTTTCACTTCTAAGGTTGAGCCAGTCAGCACTGATGTTTTCAGACCACCATTTTGCAATATCTGCAAGATAGCCAGAATAGGAGTTCATCCAGTTGATTGATGGATAATGTCTTGAATATGCTAAACTTGCATCTAGAGCCCAGAATGTTTTGATAAATCTCATTGTGTGTGTTGTAACAGGTTCTGTAAAGTCACCACCAGATGGTGAAACTGCACCTACCAGAGATACTGAACCGTCTCTTTCAGGAGAACCTTGTGCTTGTACACGTCCTGCTCTTTCATAAAATTCTGCTAATCTTGATGCAAGGTATGATGGATAACCTTCTTCTGCAGGCATCTCTTCGAGTCTACCTGACATTTCACGAAGTGCTTCGGCCCATCTACTTGTAGAGTCTGCTACAAGTACAACGTCATAACCCATATCACGATAATACTCTGCAATTGTTACACCTGTGTAGATACTTGCTTCTCTTGCTGCTACTGGCATGTTACTTGTGTTTGCTACAAGAACAGTTCTGTCCATGAGTGGTTTTCCAGTTCTTGGGTCTTTGAGTTCTGGGAACTCTACAAGTACCTCAGTCATTTCGTTTCCTCTTTCACCACAGCCAATGTAGACTACGACTTGAGAGTCAGCCCATTTTGCAATTTGATGTAGTGTTACAGTTTTACCAGTACCAAATGCACCTGGAATTGAACCAGTACCGCCTTTTGCTAATGGGAAGAATGTGTCGATAACTCTTTGACCGGTAAGTAATGGGACAGTTGGATCATATCTTTTGAGATATGGTCTTGGTTGTCTGACAGGCCATTTGTGATACATTTTGAGTGGGACGTCAGAGCCCTCAACTGATGCAATCTCAGTCTCTAATGCGTAATCGCCTTCTGAAACAATTTTTGTAATTTTTCCACCTTTGTGATCTGGTGGGACTAGAATTTTATGCTCAATTAATGATGTTTCTGGAACAGTTCCAATTATGCTTCCTGCTTGAACCTCATCTCCAACTGCAACAGATGGTACGAAGTGATATTCTTTTGTCATATCAACAGGAGTTGTTGTAATTCCTCTTCCAATGAAAGAGCCAGATTTATCAGCTAAATCCTTTAGAGGTCTTTGAATTCCGTCATAAATTTGACCGATAATTCCAGGTCCTAGTAAAACGCTGAGTGGGTTTCCTGTACCAACTACAGGTTCGCCTGGTTTTAGACCACTTGTTGATTCGTAAACTTGAATGAATGCTACATCTCCGGTAAGACGAATTACCTCACCGATTAGTTTTGCATCTCCGACTGATACGGTTTCATACATTTTTGCATCAGCCATACCGTCAGCTTTTACTGCCGGTCCACTAATCCATACAATTTTTCCTTGTGCTACCATATCAATTACCTAGGTTAAATTGTGCTGCGATATCTTTTCTAATTAAAGGTTTCAACAATTCAATTCTAGCATCAATTGTGTTATCAAAGCTCATGGAACCATCTTTGGATGTGACTTTGACACCACCCATGCAATCGATTAGATCGCTTGATAGTTCTGCGCCAGACATATTTGATACTGCGGATTGAACTACGTCTTTGTCTTTAGAATTTGTGTAAACTATAACATCACTGGTGTTTAATGCAGATGTTGCTTCAGTGAGTAATTTTGTGATTAAACTTGAATATTCAGAATTTCTGTCCATATTTGCAATTTTTTCTTTTGCCTTTTCTAGAACTTTTTCAGCAGATTCTTGAACGATTAGAAGAGATTTGTTTCTTGCTTCCAAATCTGCACTTCCAACGATCTGTTTTTCAATTTTATCTGCCTCTTTTTTGCCATCAGAGATGATTTTGTCGTACTCTTCTTCTAGCATTGGAAGAGCATCAGAGAGTGTTTTTTGTGCATCTTCAAGAGAATTTTTAAGACTTTGAGCAAATTCAGATGAATTTCGCTCTAAAACCTGATCGATTGTTGATTCTAAAGCAGAATTTGATGGCAATGAATGCCGTTTTAAAGAATTGAATTTTAATGTTTAGTACAGAACGAATTTGGAAAGATTTTAAAATCACTCGTCGGTCATGTGGTTATCTTGGTAGTAGCAGATCTAATGGTCGGAACAGTCATTTTACCGCGATCAGATACACCAAACCTAATATCAAGACTAACAGAGTTTGAGTGGTTTCACAAGATTGATTCTCAAACAGAGACCGTTACACCAGAAGTAGATGATATTTTACTCAAAGCACAGCAATCATTCCAAGATATTGATGAGGTGGTAAAAGGCCTAGGAATTGAGAAATTAGTTGGAATGATTGAGATTTTGTTCAAGGGAACTGTGTTTAAAAAACAGAATCATGAACTATCAGAACTAAAAGATATGGTTGATGAGATTATCAAACAATCCCCAAGTGTTATTGATGAGCCAAAACGACTCTTAGATGAACGAGAGGAATTTAGAAGACAAATTTCAGAATTAACATCATTAATTGAGACACTAGATGTCGTTAAGAAATTGAATCTTGACTTGGGAGGATTTGGATTGATGAAGCAGTTTTACACAAATCTCTTCATTGTACAGACCAAAGACATTGAAGAAATCAGAAGAAGTCTAGAAAATGTTTCAATTGATAATTATGAACTAAACTCAAAAGAAGAGTCGGCACTAGTTGTCATTGCAGATTCTGGAGATACCGACAAAGTCCTCAAAGTCATGAGAAGTTTCAATACAAACCCATTTTCAATTCCTGAAAACATTGAACAAAATCCAACAAAAGCATATGCTACTGCAGAATTAAAATTAAAAGAATTTCAAGAAAAAGAAAAGAAAATTACAAAAGAAATAGCCGGTATTATCAAAAAGATAAGACAACCAATCCTAACTTTGCATGAAAAAGCAGAAGTTGCAAAAGATGTTTTAGAACTGCTACGAAAACCAGGCGGAACCAAAAACTTTGCAGTCATACAAGGTTACATTCCAAAGAAGATGGCTGGAAAGTTTACAGAGACGACAAAACAATGGATGTCACTTACTGAAGAAATTAAAGATCCAGAAGAAGAAAAGAAGACTCCAACATTATTTGATAACAAAAGATTTGTTAAAACATTTGAGGTAATTACACAAAGTCAGGGAATTCCAAAGAAAGGAGAGGCTGATCCAACACCAATGATTGCATTGATGTGGCCAATTTTCTATGGAGTAATGTTTGCTGATTTAGGACACGGACTTTTGTTAATGGGATTAGGTCTTGTATTCAAACTAAAAGGACAAGGCACACTCTCAAGATGGGGAATGCTCATTGCAATCTCTGGTGCAGCAGCTGCGATAGCGGGTGTAGGTACGGGAGAGGTGTTTGGATTCCACATAGACTACTTCCAACCATTCAAAGGATTGCTAGAAGAGGGCGGTGCATTGCATCCGGTTTCATTTTTAGTAGGTTCAATTAGCGTAGCACAACTAAACTTTGAACAAGTAATCAATATACTCAAGGTTTCAATCTTCCTTGGAATAATTCATTTAGTTTGGGCATTTGTATTACACATCAAGAAATTATGGAAAGAAGGTCACAAAGACACAATGATCTTTGAGGCAATTCCAAATCTCACACTTTACGGTGGAATTGTAGTAATCATGATGTGTGCAATCGGTGCATCATACGATGTAATGAACATGTACTCAAAGATTCACACAGAGTCTGTTCCATGGGTTACATTTTTCTTAGGAGAATGGGCACAGGTTTGGATTGTTACTAGAATTGCAGGAATCATAATTATTGCATCAATTGTTTTGATGATGATTGGCGGAATAAAACACAACAAGAAACATCCCGAGGACGGAGGAAGTGCTGCAAATGTCGTGATGGAAGTTCTATTAGGTAAAAGTGTAGAATGTCTTGCTCATACAATCAGCTATGCGCGAATTGGAATCATGCTGTTGGTACATGCGGCATTGTTATTGACAGTAAACAACTCATTTGCATCACTAGGTGGTGCAGAGTCACCAGGTGCACTTGCATTACTCATCGGAGGAAACATCGGAATCATGATGATTGAGGGATTAATCGTATACATCCAGTCCCTAAGACTTCACTTGTACGAATTTTTCACAAAATGGTATGATGGTGGAGCAACTCCATTCAAGCAAGTCGTACCAGAAATGCTATACAACCAATTCAAGTGGAAAAAATAATCAGTTTTCTTGAAGTTTTTGTTTGTGTTCTTTGAGTTTTTCTCCTAGTTGTTTAATCTCATTGCGTAATTCCTCATACGTATCACCTAAGATGTTGATCTTTGCAGGCTCTATCATCAGGACCTTTTGAAGTTCATTCATTTCTTTTTGTTTCTTGACAATTAATTGATCTATTTTTAGAATCTCTTGTTTTATTTTTTCAGTGACATTTTCAGACATATCTAACCTTCAACAAATTAATTAAAAAACAATAGTAACTATTTTTCTATAGGAAGATTCAAGTCATTTCCCCATTCGCCCCATGAACCCAAATACACTTTGACATTTTTGAATCCAATTTTTTTTAGTGAAAGATAGCTGTTAGCTGCACGATATGCACCCTGACAATATGTAACAATTTCAGTCTCCCTATCCATTTGATATAGAGATTCAAGTTCATCATCAGATTTGAGTTTGCCAGAATCATCAAGATTTTCATTCCAATCAATGTTTTTTGCAGTTGGGATATGCCCACCTCTAGCAGCCCTTGGAGTTGTACCATCATACTCATCAGGAGAACGGGCATCAATTATCGTAACTTTCCCAATGCTTGCATTGAGTTCTTCAAATCCGATAATGATTGATGGATCAATTGGAGTTGTAAGGTTAGAAGGTTTGTAAATTGTGGATTCAGTTTGAGATGGTAAATTTTCTCCAGTCCATTTTGATAAACCTCCATCCAACATTTGCACATCAGGATGGGAAAAGTAAAGACACATCCAAACGCCTCTTGCTGCAAGCATGCCAGTTACATCATCATAAAAAATGATTTTCTTATTTTCATCAATTCCTGCATATGAGAGAATTTTTCTCATATGTTCACCAAAACTTGTCAATCCTTTTTGAGATGTATCTGCCCAATGAAATGAAAACAAGTCTAGATTGACAGCACCGGGAATATGTCCTTTGGAATAGTCTTTGTATGAACGTGCATCCACAACTAAAACAGAATCATCTTTGTAGATCTTTTCTAATTCTTGTGTAGAAATGAACATGAATGTTCTTTTCTAATGTTGAATAAAAATTAGTTTAGCATCCGCTGTTAGTTGAAATTAAAAAAAGAAAAAAAGAAAAATGGTTTTTTTCTATTCGTTTACGTATGCTCTTTCACCGTTCTGTGCGAGGTCGAGTCCGATTTCCTCCTCTTTTGGAGTGACTCTGATTCCTCCAGGCCATACTGCATCCATTACCTTGAAGATGACAACTGAGACACCAAATGCATATGCAATTGACATTCCTGCAGCAACGATTGAGATTGCTTGTTGTTCATAACCTTCTGGTGTGCCGGTCCATGCGCCGATTCCATCGCCTGTGTCCCAGATATGTGGACTAGCTAGTGTACCAGTTAAGATAGCACCTGTTAAACCACCCATACCGTGGACTCCCCATACATCGAGGGCATCGTCCCATTTTCGAGCGTTCTTGAATGCAACACATCCATAACAAACTGTACCTGCAGCAATACCGATAATTATTGCAGCCATTGGTCCAACCCAACCAGATGCTGGTGTGATTGCGACTAAGCCACTTACGGCTCCTGTTGCGGCACCTACTATGCTAGGTTTGCCGGTGTGTGCCCATGACATCAACACCCACGTTACTGTCGCCATACCGGTGGCAGTGTTTGTGACTGTCCATGCGCTTACAGTGATTCCATCTACCATTACTTCACTTCCTGCGTTAAAGCCGAACCAGCCGAACCAGAGAATTGATGCACCAAGAACTACCATAGGTACATTGTGTGGTTCCATTGGAACTTTGCCATATCCTAATCTTCTTCCGAGGATCAGGGCGCCTGCGAGTGCTGTAAATCCTGATGAAATGTGTACCACAGTTCCGCCAGCGAAGTCAAGTGCGTAAGATGGCGACAAATCGGGGTTGAAGTCTAAGCTTCCTCCGCCAATGTATCCTCCGCCCCATACCCAATGACAAATTGGGTCATAGACGAATGTTCCCCATAAGAGAACAAAGACTACAATTGCACTGAATTTCATACGGTCAACTAAACCACCAACAATGAGTGCTGGTGTGATGATTGCGAAGGTACATTGGAACATAGCAAATAGTTGGTGAGGAACAGTTCCTGGCCAAGTATCACTACATACATCTCCTTCCTTCATCGTCTGCATTTGGTAATAGTGTGCCCAAGTGTCTTCACATGGACTTGGAGCACCTAGTGGTGCCCAGTGTGAGACATTGTTGAAGCCTACATAGTCAAGGTTACCCATGAACATGTTTGCATCATTGTCTATTCCTCCAAATGAGAGTGAATAACCCCACAATACCCATTGTACACTCATGAGACCCATGATTACGAAACACATGCCAATTGTGTTGACTGCGTTCTTTGATCTTGCTAATCCTCCGTAGAAGAATGCAACACCTGGGGTCATGAAAAGTACGAGAGAGCTTGCGGTCAGCATCCAAGCCATGTCACCTGTATCTACATAACAGTACATGTCTGGGACGCCATCATCATCAGTGTCATACCAACATTCGTTTGGGTTACCGGTATAGATACCAGCACCACCGTCGGGATCACCGACTACATAGCCGTCCATGCCATCAGAGACTTGTTGGGCGTATGCTGTTGATAGAGCACCTGTTGCCGTCATAGCGACTGCGGCCATAAGTATTAGAGCATACTTATGGTTTCGAGATTTCATTGATCAAATCCGCTGGATGAATGTATATAACATTTAAGATATAAAATTAGCATTTAGTGTAAATTCATATATTCTAGTATATTATGATAGTAACATAAAATGAATAAATTATGTTACAAATTGAGGCAAAAAGAGCAATGAAAGCAGAAAAAACACGATTAGCAATTTTTGATACATTCAAGACAAAAAGACAGACCATTACAGGGGAAGCATCAAGACAACGAGCAATCATACATCATCTATCAAATGCAACGAATTCCGCATCAAAAACTAGAACAGCCATATCTCAAAGCATTGCAGAAGAAAACAAAATTTTGTGGAAGAATATCTATTCAGGGATATTCAGAGATTTGGATGAAATTTTGATTCCATTAGGAATAGTTGAAGAAGAAGGAAGACTTCCACTCAAAAGAGGACCAAAGGCTTTGCAGCAAAATGGAATGCCATTTTACCATTTGACAAAAAAAGGATTGATCGTAGCATTGGCAATTGACAGCATTTCAGAAAGAAAGAGGATTCTCAAAGGAATAGTAAATGAAGCAAATGATGAGGAAAAGCAGGCGTTTGAGATCATGGAAAAATTAGTCAAGATCGCACCACATTTTGCCTTTTCAATATTTGAGAGATATGTTAAGGCATATTGTGAGAATAAACTAAACGATATTGTTCCATTTACAGTAGAAAATGTGAGTAAATCAGCAGATAATTCTGCCCAACTTCAGATGGAGTTGTTAGAGGGATTCTCAAAATTGTCAA